>Ga0123354_10012162_pt1 | contig 13331 bp, 7 predicted proteins | sample TergutLab28metaG_2_FD_97872 | JGI IMG/M metagenome (GOLD analysis project Ga0123354, IMG submission 97872) | Labiotermes labralis P4 segment gut microbial communities from Petit-Saut dam, French Guiana - Lab288 P4 | ecosystem: Host-associated > Arthropoda: Insects > Digestive system > Gut ...
AATTCTAATCTTCGTGTTCCTGTAAATACATTTTATTGTATTTAGTAAATAATTTGGAATTTTATTGTCCATCATTTCCCATAGCTTATCTCTGTTCACGTTATCATATGCCTTTTCGTAGTCAATAAATAAAAGAGATAGCGGTAAGTTGTGTTCTTTCCTTTTTCCATTATCTGTTGCACCGTGAATATAGCATCGGTACAGCTGCGTCCCTTTCTAAAACAGCACTCTTCCTCTACCATTTCGTCTTCCAAATAATCATGTAGTCTGTTTTTTATTACGTTTGTAAAATAATTTTTAAGCTGTAGGCAGTAAAGTAATTCCTCTATAATTTTCACATTTGCTTTTTGTTCCTTTTTATGTATGTTTATCACTATTCCTGTCTCCCATTCTTGTGGCATTTGATTTTTTGTCTATTATTTTGTTAAACAGCTCTAGTAAGTGTATTTTTAATTCATTTCCTCCAAATGTCCACGATTCCATTGGTAAGTTATCTAATCCACAACTTTTCCTGTTTTTTGCATGTTTAAGTACTTCGTTTAGTTCTTCTATTGTTATCATGTCTTCGTTGCCGTCCGTCCCTTCACTTCTCCTTTCCTCTTTTATTCCTTCTTCACCCTTACTGCCTTGCTCATTCCAAAGTTTTCCGTAGTATTCTTTCCATTCTGTTTTTTGTTATCGGGTCAATTTTGAGTTTATCTCTTTCTAGCAGTTGTAGCTGTTTAAATATTTTAAAGCCTCGTCTTTGTGTTCCTGTTATGTCTCTCTCTAATGTCTTCACAAATTTGTCCCAGTCATCTCTTCTTTGCTTTCGTGTCATTTTCCTTACTATTGCTCGGTGTCTTTTATATTCTATAACGTAATCCACTGTTTTGTTTTGTAAATATTTCCTGTAGCTGGCTTTCTTGTCTTCTATTGCCCGTTGTATTAGTTGTCCATTATATAGTCATTAAATACACCTCATGTGACACAGCTGTGTTTGACTACATACAATTTTCCAAGTTTCACACACACAAAGGGGATGACACATTTCCTAGATTGTAACTTAGGAATTTACATGTACAAAGTAAAGTAAATTTCGCCCTGTAACAAGCCGTGAAGGCCCACGTGGGAAGCAGAATTACATCTCTACTCTTTCTTTAACCTCAAAGTTAGAAGGGGTGGGTGGTTAAAGTCACGTCTCGGCCGATTTACCCGCGAACAAGAAAACCATTACTCATTTTATAGGAGGTTAGGTGGACTCCCGGGTCCGTTTGGAAGGGTAGGGAAAATCTCTGCCTTACCGGGGTTCAAACTCCGGACAGCCCAGCCTGTAGCGAGTCGCTGCACCTGCTACCAGCTTTCAGTATTTTTTATCCCATTACCACGTGATACGACATTGGTAAATATACGAATAATTCTAGTCGCCTCCTATTTTAGTGGAAGGCTTACAAATATTATATACAAGTACGAGCAACAACGTTAGGCCTGCAAATGGAATAACGCTCGATATCTTCTTGTCAAAATAAATTAACGCTCCTTCTTAACATACCGATGATAAACGAGCGACATATTTATTTCGGAAGAGCTTATTTTAAGAAAAAAACCGGAAGAATGAACATTTTCGCTAGTCTCATATAAACTGGAGGAAAGAGGCTAAGATGGATGTATGTTTCAGTAGCAGTTCATAAGTTAGGGTTATTACGGTGAATGTGCTAGTTATGTGGCATGATTGCTATACTTACAACCACAGGTGTTGATAAACAAACCCTATGATCACATCTTTATCAAGCAAAATGTACCAATTTAGACTGCTCCTGGATCCAAATCCGACCACTGGTTGATTACAGTGATCAAGATTTGATCGCTATGCCATCAATCTTTATATCCCAAAACAATTATTGACATCCCAGCTGGAAGTAGTGCCACGTAATCAGCGGAACAAGTCAAGAGACAGGGGTGTAACAGTAAGTTTCAAGAACAAATATTACAAACACAGACTATGACAAACTTCCGGTGAAAAGGGGATCCGAATGGCATAATATATCTTGTGTTTGAACTCTAAATTCCAGCTGTATGTAGGCTATTGCTGTATGTTCCTGCTCACAGAGGTCGAAGTGTCTGGTAGACGGCATTAGTAGTCAGGGGGTCTCGACGCATCATTTCATAAAACACGTATGTACATAAACGTTTTCTTAAGATTATGAAAATTAGGCTTATATGTTTGCAAGTTTACTTCCGCTCACAGATTCAAATTTAGGGGAAACCTCTGACGACTTAGAACGTAGTACAGCTTGCCTTTATTATTTTTTTCCCCATGTAACGTCAGGTTTTCAACAGCTTATCTAGGGACGAAACAATCCCATAAATACTGGATACTGTATATTTCTCCGGAGTTAAAATGGCCAGAGCGTGAAGCTATTATTTTAATCTAGTAGCGACCTTAACGGTGCACTATATCCTTCCTCTCCCATAGGTGATTATTCTCTGTTCATTAATTAAGAACAGGAATAACTGCGCTGTTTAACTCTCAATCACTTCTACTTATTGATAGGCATAAACAGACGGCTCATTACCTAGTGTAACAAACCCAACCACTAGACCTATTTTGAGTCATATTCTTCCTACTTGAGTCAGCCAAGAATGTTTTGATATTAACACAGTATGCCACTAAAAATAGACAAGAATAAGGTGTCTGCAACAGTTGATGCACGAAAGTGATGACACCCCTGACACAGGTCTCCCCCTCCCCCAATTTCCCCACACACTCGTGCCGCCCACTGGGATAAAATACCTGCTGTGGTGCGGCAAAATGGCTCTCGTACTGAGTACTAGGGATCCATTTCCACCTCCATCATTTTCCAATTTGAAACCCACTCACTATCAAGAAATAAAACCTGTAATCTTGATACAATTGCAGACTGCCTTTCATTAGGCCAAGCCCTTTTATAAATAAAAGAGAGAGAGAAAGAAGGATTATTTATGGGCATCAACATGGGGTTCCTTCCGACAGCACAGCCCACAAATAAAACCCCTTAATTTCAGCCAGCTTGAGATTTAAAGGTTTTCGCGGTGCAGAAAGCTTAGATCGCAACTGGGTCGTAACACTTGGCATTCCAGTGCTTGGCTTCTATGTTACCTGCGGATGCTTCACATTCGGTGTTTCTGATACATTATCAAGTTTTCCATAGCTAGAATAAATAAAGCCCATCTCAGTGTCAGCGCGGTCTAAGGCGGGGGTTTGCGGCCGCTCACTTACTAGGATTCCGGTTTTGAATCCCTCCGGGGGCATGCATATCTCTCTCTTGTGACTGCTCTGTGTTGTCAGGTAAAGATATCTGCGTCCGGCTGATCACTCGTCCAGAGGAGTTCTACCGATTGTGGCGTGTCCCTGTGTAATCAAGAACTATGCTATGAAGACGCATTAGGTGTTGACCATATATTCGCAGCATTCTTGAGTATATATAGGTGAAGGTCTAGCTTCACATCCCGTAAGTCTCATCCCTGAAGAAATAGGAGGCGGAAGGGTTTCGAGTCGGTCTGGGTAGAAGCACCGGGAGTTCCGTGGGTAGGGAATCCGTCGACTGTTGTCAAAGGGATGTCTGTCTGGTCGCCCGTAGTGACTATTTATGATGGCCCTTACTCCTTCGTCCTGAACAATTCCCTAGCTGGTTTCATTTAAATAAATCTCTTAAACGAAACTGAGGAGGTTCTGGTCAACCGTTTCACAAATCTTGCTTTCTTTTGTGGAAGTCTTATTTCAAATCTCGACTTAGAGTACGAAATTTTGTGCTTTTCGTTTGCAGACTTCTGCGGACAAGCAGATGGTAAAATCACCCACACCCCTTCGGAAACGTCATCAACCTCCGTATAAGCAACTACGGCCAATTTAAAAATAGAGAAAAAATGTGAGGGAGGAAAAAAGAGACACGTTATTAACCAGCGTCCTCACTGGTCACATGCCCAATCAATAGCAAGGATGGTCTAGAATTTCCCAGGAAAATAACTGCAACGAAACTTCTTTCGACCTGCCATACGCGAGACGCAATATCGTAATGAAGTATCACAACTGGCTATTCAAGCCAGAACCCACTTTCTGGCGCGATGGGAATTTTAACTCTTGTCAAGTCAAAACAAGGCAGGTAAAGATCGTAAAACGTGAAAATGAGACGCGCTCATGTAACCATTTTGGCAGAGGAAACGCAATAAATATTACATATTCTGAGAGTGTGTTTGTAGCCTTAGTTATCCAGCATGCAATGCGCAAGCACCATAGTGTTATCTGTGGTCTGTCCGGCTCTAAAACATTTCTCTACATTATCTCATAAAAGGTAAGATTTTAGGGGAGGGGGAGGGAGTCACATGAAATGTGTTTATTGATTTTCTCTAAAACTTTTGTCTGAATCATTTTTTCATTCCAAGAAGAACTGAGCGACATGTGATAAAAAAATGTTCATTGGTGTCCATATAAAGTGTACGTCATTCTTGTAGTATTTAATGAAAATTTGTCTCGACAGATTTTCGAAAAATATTCAGATATCAGCTTTCATGAAAATCCTTCCAGTGGGAGCCGAGTTGTTCCATACGGACGGACAGACAGGAAGAATCTAACATTCGCTTTTCGCAATTTTGCGAAAGCAACTAAAAAGGGATCACTGTAACCAGTAAGTTGAAAACGATACTTCAGTGGAATAAATGATCTGTTTATTATTAGTGACGGATAATTTAAGTTTTATAGTGGGAGAACCTTACGCATCAGCCCGTGTAAGTGCAGCTATCGCCTCACAAGTCAGGGTATCCGCAATTTTGTTATTACTGATAATACGGAATTATGAAGTACTGCTTCGGGGTTTCATATAATGTCATCAATTGGCAGTAAGTTTTGTGGGTATCTGTCACATGGGTCAAAGACGAAACGGGGGGGAAACCAGGAAACTCAGAAATGTTGGAGACGTTAAGTTTTTCTTTATGAAGGAAATTGGGCTCATAAATGGGTCTTGAGGAAGAAACGTTGTGTTCGAGAGCGAAGTGGTTCAAGTAGGGCTCAAGAGTGGGCTTTATTATTAGATGTGTTGGCCCTTCGGGCTATATCACAGTATTATCCGTAGCTACGAGACAAATAAAACAGACGCGAAAACATAGATGTCGAATCCAGTTTCTTTCCGTGGTTAACAGTAACCTTGAATGCTGCCGGTTATTAGCTAATTGAGTTGTACCCCTGTAGGACATCCTGCCACGTTATAATTAGTGCCAACAGCCTTCCTCTGGGCCTCCACTGGTACACAAGCACAGCACACCTCAACTTGTTAGCCGGTGGCTCTTGGAATTGGACCGCCGTTTACAACCACTGAGCCTTATGCAACATGCCACGAAGAATTACAGGGAATTGGAGATAATTCTCACACATGCTTTGTTACTAGTTGGAGATAAGCTTTACACTCAAACTGATTTAATCCCAGGAAAGAATCCTTTGTGCCAATAGGCAGGGTGGCCAAATAATCTGTCCGGTAATGCTGGAGAAGAAAATGCAAGATTAAAAATTTCTGCAAAGTTATGGGCAGGCGGAAGCTGCTACAGTGTTGCTACAAGTGATTACATTTAAAACAATACGGTTTTTTATATAATGTGTATAGTAATATGAATTGCTAATAAACAAATAAGTAGTAAAAATATTTCGCGAATCACAGGTTGATGCAACACTGTTTTTAGGGCTGGAATAATATCCGGCTTACCTAGGATACACTATTTATTTACATGGCTCTTTAAAGCTTCCTCAGTAGCATAAACTGAAAGTTTTGTTGATCATCTATTCACCAAATACATCGTACAAGTTTAACGACGATGTAAGAACTGTAGTTGGCACTTAAAAAGTGTGTTTGCTTTGGGAAAACTTGAAGGACTGAGGATTAGAAGATCCTGGTATTTTACTGGATGGGCTCACAAATACCACCAGCTAGATACTCCTATGTTATGGCCGTGATTCCAAACAAGGGCCTTCCTGCGGGTTACAGCATGAGCCTACTTTCTCGGTAACTATGTCTGGACCTTTGTTTGAAACAGTAAAATGTAATGCAATCCCAGTACAGGCCTGGACGGGCCCAGAGGGTTCCAGGAGGTTGAGGCTCCCAGATTTCAAGACCTTCGGCACATGAACGTGGTAACGTTGTCAGCCGTACGCACCGGCCGTCTTTATCCCCCAGGAAATATTCCTGGTACTCATTTCTGTTAGAGACTGAGTCAACTCCAGGCCACAGTGCGACCAGGAGGATTATGTCAATGAAAAATTCCAATGACGTTTTCGGGAATGGAACCCGCGACCTTCCGACTTGTAGCGCAGTGCCTCAACCAACTGCTCCACCGCGTACCCCTTGTTTGAAACAGTATGTCTCAATACTGACTTAAAAACGAACGTCGCCAAATAACAAACTGAATATAGACTCATAAAAATTAGGAAATCGAAGCCTTTTGAATGTGAGGTCGTGCTGACTCGTAGTTAAAACATGTTGGTGAATAGGGGTGCTTCCCCTTTCACGGTCTAACACACTAACTTGGACTTCTGAAGAAATGAGCTTGAATATGCACCAACATCAAACACCAGAACCGCATTTCTTGCACACCAAGGAAAGAACAAAATGCAGAGCGTCCAGGATGCAAGAAGAGTTTGGTTGTAAAAGGCGTAATCATATAATTAAAAAAGAATATCTTAATTGCAGTATGTTGGTATCTAAATCAAACTGCTTCTCAACACAGTCGCCACGTAAGTGAAGGTACTTGTCATATCGTGGGACCAACTTTCCTGTGCCTTCCTCGAACAAAGTCGCTGCCGAAACTTTCAGCCAGACCAGCACAGCGTCTTTCCCTTCTTGGTCACTCCTCAGACTCTAGCCGGCTAAGAATTTCTTCAGGTGGCGTAAATGTGATTCGTCTGCTTCTTTATCCGAATTTTTGCATTCACATTTTCTTTCTGATCATTTTTGACCAAAGACGAGCGCCCGCTTCGATCCTCGTCATGCACATTGGTCATGCCTTCTTTGCATACCCTGCATCATTTCCTCACATTCCCTTCGTTTATTGTAACTTCAACACACTCTTCAACAACACGTCTGTGAATATCTACCGACCGGACGAACAATTTTTGCCTTTAGTAATCGTGATATCGACCGAAATTCACAGGTATCGAGATTTTCGATATGGGGGGTGGGGGTGGGGGAATATGACACCTTACCACGAAATACACTCACTCTCCTTAAGGTAATAAAGAAGCCTGATATTCACAGGAAGTGCACGCGTCACCTTCGCAGTCGCTATGCGCGATCATTTCTTACTTTCTACACGCGTCTTTCACATCAGGAAACCGAAACATGCTGCATGTCCCAGTTTGCATAGAACGTAAAGATTAAATCAATGCACACTGATTTACATTTTAATACTGAATGTCACTAAATTTCCATTTCTGAAGAATCAAACCAGTCTTACTGGCAGAGTTTATTTCGGCATTAGAAGATTAATGTATTCAAATAATAACATCCATAAACGAATTTGATGATAAACAGGCATAAACGTGTATTACTAGGGAGATTTATAACTGCATAAGCAAAATGTGCCATGCATGCTCTGCAGAAACCATTCACAGATGAGCACTCTATGGTTAATTCAGAAACTCCATTAAGGCAGAGATCAACGGATGCCATGATGTACGTCAAACTCCGCGCATTAATACGTGATATATACTAATGAGGCCCGTCACGATTCTCAACTCATCATCTTTATTCATCTCTCTTCCTCTGCCTACTATATTTTACCTACGTCTTCCAATGAATTATACTACTTCATCCCTTACGTCTACTGCATATGCCGTCAGTGGCGGAACTAACTTTCGAAATTAAGGTGCAAATATTTCGGATCTAGTAATAAGGACAATGTAATTAAAGGTTCAAATATTCGGTTATTTATGAAGGATCTTGAAATCGTTTTGTTGTTGAAGGCGAAAATGATAGGATGGTTGAAAGTCGTTCAAAATGACATTTGGGCCGTATCAACGTTCTGAGGATAAAACAAATCTTTGAACACAGGGCCGGCTAAAGGTTATCGCAATATATACAGGTGCATGGGGCCTCGAAAAAGGCTTGTTATATTGAAGAAATTGCCTCATATGTCCGGCCCTGCTTCCCCATTCTTCGTAAACCTCCCAAGTATTGCTTATATTATACTGACAGGACAGCTCCTGTGTTGAAAATATGCGTTTAGGGAAGTATGCGTAATTTTTGTGCATTAGTTTTCCGCTTGTTCTGATAAACTTTAATCAAGCCAGTTACATTCTCGTTTCCTAAAAAGAGTAGAAAATCTTCATTTATAATTTTATACCTCACGGTCACACCATGGTCTTAGAAATTTCATTTCTGCTACATTCCAGCTTTCTCCTATCTTGAAACGCAACATCCATTTTTCTCTCCCATAATCAAGGACACAGCTACATATCGACTTTCTTGTACTTCATTGTTCGTACGTTTGCTGAACATTCTCCTAATGTACACACGTAATGTTAAGCCAGGAAATATCAGGAAGACCCAGTCGATACCTGTTTTAAGGTACCGACCTACAGGTTGCACGGATGACTGAGGGATGACAGTTGAATCTACAGTTTTGACACTTACAAGGAAATGAATTTTACACCAGTAAAATATAAAGCAATCCCATTACAGGTCTGGACAGGCCTTTAGGGTTCCAGGAGGTTGAGGCTCCCAGATTTCAAGACAATCGGCACATGAAGGTGGTAAGATTGTCAGGCCTACGTACCGGCCGCCTTTACCCACCAGGAAATACTCCTGATACTCATTTCTGTTAGAGACTGAGTCGACCCCAGGCCCATACTGCGGCCAGAAGGATTATATCAATGAAAAATTACAGTGACAACATCGGGAATCGAACCCACGATCTTCCGGCTTGTAGCGCGGTGTCTCAACCGACTGCGCCACCGCGTACCCAAATTTTACACCAGTGGCTCCCCAAAATGCAAAACAGGGGTACCAAATATTCATTGATGATGCCTGTTTATGCGATATATATAAATTGTGACAGCCACTTATCATAATTGACTTCTTTAGGGAAGACAGTGTCCCTGTTCCACAGTAAGACTTGTTGTGGGAATTTAAACTTAGTTCTTATTCAAGTTAATTCCCATGCACAGGCTTCAGTTGCGGAGATTCGGTGGAGTCGGGAGAGAGCAATTTCGTTGCCCTGACATCATGCCCAATTAAAGTGGACCACTAAAGGAAACGAGAAACACGTCTACACCGGCGTCTAGAACGAGCGTCGATCCCAGCGTTTCCCATCTTTGTCAATGGAGAAACACCTGCAATAATTGTTCATATGTCGAGGAAACCTGCCTATGAAAAAGTTTACCGGGAAGAAAAAGTTGAGAGCAGGAAGAATATTTCACTTACTCTTAATTATAGCGAAGAAAATTTATTTTCAAAGCGTAGCTCTTGCTGTTATATCTACACATATATACATAGGCTTACACTTTAAAAAAAATTGGAGCATTTTTTTCGTTCAAGGGATATTTGGAACTTTTTGCGGTATTTCAAAATCTTAATCTATTTATTTCACGATTTCACGCGAAAACCCTTTAATAAATTCTCGCCGAACCCTGACTGGGACACACTGGTCTAGACTACTACCGCGATTAAGAATACGTACCGTACCACTCCCCTCATAGACTGCCAGAGCGAAATGTTTAAGAACAGAAATAACTTTGTCTTCACCTTTACCAGGCTAGAGCCCTGCCGGAAGGTAAACAGGTGATGTGCAAACAGATGCAATAAATTGAAACCAGTATTACACAAATAAACAAGAGTTAACATGCAAGTTGTTCACCTGTTAGCCAATCCGCCACTGCGACTCTGTTGTTCACACTCGGTTCTCTCACCCGTGCCTCTTCTCCGCACCTCAACATCCATCCTTCTCTTCGAGATGGTATCAGCAAACAAGTTATTTTTTGAAACACATCACACCGATTCATTACTTTTCAAATACCCCAGCCAGCATTCATTGCCAACACTTTAAATATGCCATTTGCATATGAATGTGGCGTATTGAGACAGAGTAAGGGCTATACACACTGATTCACGAACATGTCATATTTCTTACTATATACAGTTGCTGCGTGTTCTTCCCGGAGTGGATCAAATTAGGCCTGGACTGAATACCTTTGTTGGTGTGGAAACAAAAAAAAAACTAAAATTATACGATGTTTCTGGGATACGACGCCATGTATTTTGACAGATTTTTATCATCATTACTGAAGAACCTGCTGCTTCCATCTCCTGCCATGAACACATAGGCATTAGAGTCCTCCGAAACGCTGGTGTTTATCTCCAAAAAATATCCGGCACCATAATTCAGATGACCGGCATCTCACTTCTTAGAGCTGGGAAATGTCAAATCTCATAACGGGAATTATTCACGCAGTACATGTGAAAGTCTGAACTTAGGGGAAAGTGCATTGGAAGAAACTTGTCTTAAATATTTAAACTGAAACAATGAAAACGTAATCTTTACAAATATTTACTGCAACCTAGTTCAAAGAAAATGAACGCGAGACAAAATACAAGAATTATAAAATAGAGGAGTGAATTTTGTACTGGATGCAGAAAGGAGGAAGTGTACGGCAGATTAGGAGAGGCCTACGTGTAGGGGTTCACGGATGGCGCCTCGTGTGAACTGCCCCACGATTTTATTGGAACCGGTTAATAGAGCTGGTAAGGTCCATACGCTACAGGATGGCCAATCGAGAAATCGCACAGGAATTCCCGGAAGGAGCAAGAGATTTCACTCCTTTCCAAACTTTCAGATCTGCTCCTTTTTAAATGTTATTCATTATCAACATTTTTAAAAACCAACAAAATTCCCTAATTAAAATACAATAAAATAAATTATAAAGTGTGTACTTATGATTGTTAATGCGTAATCTGGTTCTGATATTTATTGGACCGTGCATCATGCGATAACTGAAGAATGAAAAACCAACTAGATGCCACTTATTATTTTACTGTACTTCTTATAGGTTCAACATGTTTCGAGCATTACTATGCCCATCATCAGGAGCTCGGTACTATGCTGTTGATTACCACATTGGCCGTTTCGTTCTTGGTTTGCTGTATTTTGGAGGTTAGGTGCGGTTAGGCTGGAGTAGCGTTCGGGCTGCAACCCAGACACGAGCTCCTGATGATGGGCATAGTAATGTTCGAAACATGTTGAGCCTATAAGAAGTACAATAAAATAACAAGTGGCATATAGTTGGTTTTTATTCTTCAGTGCAATCTGGAGTTCTAGCATTTTGAGTTTTAACTTATGATGGCAGTTAGGGCGAATGGCGCCTGAAATACCTGTTGAACCTACAAAACTACAGGGACAATTTTACCTTGACCTTACCCACAGCTTACAGTGCAGAATCAGCGAGTTCTAGAGGAGACAAAACGTTGGAGAACGGCGTATTTATTGTGACTTCGTTTTACACATTTTTTTTCAGACAACACATAATAACGCTAAGAATAATATTGCTTCTGTCAGTAACTCGCACGACTGCGTTGAGCTTTATTAATATAATTTACTGTGACACTAGTTCAAAAAAAATTAACTTAAGAGCTTGCTTCAAATCATGTGGTTTTAATTTCCTTCAATATTCCTAAAAAGTAAAAGAAGTTATCGTTTAGTTTGTTTCCCAAAATATTAACATTTTAACCAGAACTTAGGAATTTATGAACAAATTTTAGCACAAACTTTCGATTTATTAAATTTCGTAACAAATGTTTAATCAGTTTTCTAGTTGTAACCCAAGCAGATGGACAGAAGAACAGGGTGGAGCACAAGAGACTTAATTCTAAAATGAGCCATCCCCGTTGTGTGTATATAAACAATAGGTGTGGGTATCAGTCAATAATACAACAATATCTAAAAAAGATGTTTAATAAAGGATGAAATAAACTACATGTTTCGGCCTAATGTGGCCATCATCAGGTTTACATCCGAAAGTATGGTGGTATTGCTTTACAGGAATGGTACGGTACCATCGTGACATATCCGTACCATTCCTGTAAAGCAATATCACCATACTTTCGGATGTAAACCTGATGATGGCCACATTAGGCCGAAACATGTAGTTTACTTTATCCTTTATTAAAAACATCTTTTTTAGATATTGTTGTGTTATTGACTGATACCCACAACTATTGTTTACAAGAGACTTATGTCTGTTTTGCTACTTTTTTATTCGGATGATCCAGAAAGGCGCAAAAAGGAAGAAAGAATCGCAAAGAGGTGACTCAGAGGTTATCTATAACTTTCCTGCAAATCTTACTGTGATAAGAGGAATGTTGCTGGTCGTGTGTGATTAGTGTTGGCATTGGGTGAGAAGTGGCTTCACGAAAGCGTGAGGTATAAACGGCTTGGAGAAACCGAGCTCTTTAAATTGTGATTGGCTTCCAGAGACGTCGCTACATTAGCAGAAACTACGCTATAAGAAAATAAGGAAATCTCCCTAGAGATTCAATACAGTAAATGAATACAACTGACAGAAATATCTTGTTTGTAAAAACAAGTGCTTTTTTCGCCTGTTGATAACCCTCTGGGGTTGATATTTGTAACGTTTTTAAGGTGCGTATTGTTATATTAAAAAAATGTTGTACCGAATGTATTCATTTAAAATATTTAGCTCGAGGAAAAAAAAAGATGCCCTCTGTTACAAGCGCAGTGAAAATTTGAAGGAAAACCACAGTTAAAATTAGTCGATTCCCTTGGCCGTGCGGTCTAAAGCGTACATCTGCAGCCGCTTGATTGTTAGGATGCACGTTCGAATCCCGCAGAGGACACGGATGTTCGTTTCTTGTGTTTGTTATGTGATGAGAAAGTAACGGTCTCACTGACGAGCTTGATAACACACCCAGAAGTCCTACCGCGCACGCGCGCGCGCGCGCGCGTGTGTGTGTGTAATTTTGTGTGATCTATAAACCTTATCAATGAGGCGGCCTATGCCCGTTTTGCGCTATTGCGCCACAAAAAAAACTGAAAATTAAAATTCTGTATTTCAGAACATGAACGTTCCAACACAATTCATAATCTACTACCGAATTCACGTACCCAAAGTTTAACGGTTTTAACGGTTGATAAACTTGCTGTCATTTGGTGGAGAATCTTTTGTCTTCCAGGTTGCTAACCAAAAATTTAAAGAACAAGATATATAGAACTATAATTTTGCCTGTTGTTTTGTATGGGTGTGAAACTTGGTCGCTGACATTGTGGGAGGAAAGGAAGCTGAGGGTGTTTGAGAACATGGTGTTGAGGAGAATATTTGG
>Ga0123354_10012163_pt1 | contig 13331 bp, 13 predicted proteins | sample TergutLab28metaG_2_FD_97872 | JGI IMG/M metagenome (GOLD analysis project Ga0123354, IMG submission 97872) | Labiotermes labralis P4 segment gut microbial communities from Petit-Saut dam, French Guiana - Lab288 P4 | ecosystem: Host-associated > Arthropoda: Insects > Digestive system > Gut ...
CTTCTCATGTATCCCTCCCGATGTAAATTTAGTAGTACAGCTTCAAGTTCTTGTATATGTGTTAAAAACGACTGCCACCGGGTGAAAACCCAATTGCAGTTAAATAAATATTATTATTATAAAAATATTAATAAAATTTAAGTAGAACATTTTAATTCGCGTACCCTTGATTTTACTTAGCTACAGGGAGCGTTAGTAAATTGGGAGATTTTACAACACTGTTTTTCCTGATTCGTCAACAATGTGGAGGATGCTGTTATCGCCATTTTGCTGCAATGTTTACGTGTTTTAGTTGCAATGGAGCCGTGGGACTGACGCACAATGTGCTTTTGCTTTGCGATCGTTTTACAAAAACGGTGACAATTTGTGATCGCTCAGGGTGAATTTAGAAGAGAGTTTGTGATTCATCGCAATCGTGCTGTTCCATCAGCATATGCCATTAAGACCTGGGTTCGAAACTGGCTCTACACTAAAGAAGAAAGTTGGTAGTGTTAAAACAGTATGCACACCCGAGAATATTGCGGTAGTGAGAGAGGCCATTGAAAGATATCCTCACCCTTCTGCGCGTCGCCACTCTGTGCCACTCGGGCCGTCTGAAGCCAATGTTTTACGGATTGTACACAAAGATATTCAATTCTTCTCTTACAAAATTAAAGTTACTCATGCATTACATGAACATGACTATGTAAACAGAATTATTTTCTGCCAGACTTTTTGCAGTTAATTAATCAAAATCAAGAGCTTTTAAACAACTTATTGATGAGCGATGAAGCTCATTTTCATTTATTCGGGTTTGTTGGCAAACAAAATTTCCTTTACTTATCTGCTACAAACCCCACAGAACATCATGAGAAGCACTTCACAGTTCTAAAGTCACAGTATGGTGCGCGATATCTTCATTTGGAATTGTCGGTCCCTGCTTCTTTGAAGATGAGAGAGAAAAGGCTGTAACTGTGACTGGACCACGTTAAGTTCACATGTTGGAGAACTTGTTAGGTCCTGAAATTGCTGGTCATTCTGTAACCGAAGAAACTTTTTTTCCAACAAGATGGAGCTACGAGCTATACCGCACTAGAATCCATGGTAGACGTGAGGGATTTTTTTACCTTAACTAGTTATCTCCAGTATGGGGATATCACATGGCCAGCCAGGTAACCCGACCTTTCATCATGCGAATTATTTCTCTGGGAGTATCTGAAAACTCAAGTCTTCAATGCTCCAGCTTCGCCTACTTTTCATGAGGTGAAACATCGAATTGAGCAAGAAGTAACATGAAGTCCTGTGAAGATGCTTTAAAGAGTAATGGGTGACTTTGCAAGAGACTTACCGAGTGCCAAGAGCGGAATGGTAGTCAAATGAATGATGTTATTTTCGGAAAGTAGGACTTATGTTTTTAATATATTAAATTGTTAAAAGGGTTAAATTGAAAGTGAAAACATCTAAATTCTTTTATGCATCCACCGTGTTCATATGTGTTGAAACTAAATAAATGAATGCATTTACTGCTCATCACGTTTTTAAAACAGACAGTTTCACTGACGCACCAAGTATTTCAGCAAAAAAAAAAAGGAACATGTAAATTTCATTTCTGTTAAAATGCAGGGACAGTGTAGATTTTAAAATATACCCTGCACGTTTCAAACAAAAATAATAACAATCAAAACTCCTATTGTTTCTCAGTAAAATAATGAACACGTTAAGCAAAGTACATATATCGTAATATAGACACCTTGAGGTCGACATACTTCGCAAAAGAACCACCAACGACACAAAAAATAATTTCCTCTCAAACCACCCCATTAAGCACAAAATGGCCGCTTTCAGATATTACATTTCCAGAATGTACTCGCTTCTTTTAACATCAGAGAAAAAGAAAAAGAAGTGGAATTAAACTAGCGGCAAGAAACAACAGCTTTCTACAAAATCTTCTACAGGAACTAAACCGACAAATGTAACACAAAACCATCCAGGTACAAGCGGAAGAACAGTTGAGAAGAAACATACTTGAAGAACATTTACCTACTATAGCCCACAAATAAGGAAAGTCACAAACTTATTCAAATATATAAACATAAGCGTAGCCTCCATGAACACAAACATATTACAGCAACACACAAAACACTGTATCAAACAAAAGAATACGACAAAAGCTAAGTTTATAAACTTGCATGCAACACTTGCCATAGATCATACATCAGACAAGCAAGCCTAGCATAAGATTAAGATTTCAGGAACATAAATGATACATCAAACACAATGAACCTCAGTCAGCCCACTTCTACACATCCTTAATTGCAAGCATGAATACGGCACCTTTGGAAAATCTATGACGCTACTGAAACATATCGACAAACCATCACTTCTCCTAACATATGAACAGCTGCACATAACATTATCCTATCATAACAATCAACAAATCCGGGAACAACACCCTAACGAACAAAATCCTATGTTCCATCTACTTTACAATCGATATCATACGTCACACTCCACCTGACATCCCAATCATTACCTCCATCTCAACCCGGCACAACCAGTTTCATTCCATCCTGCATTCCAGACAGTCAGCTTTACAGGTATGGCCGCCGATACATCATCATTACTCATATTGCATTTTCTGTAACTTTCTCCTTATTTACCTACTTACCTATTTAATAGAGTAACATACAAACTACAGTTTTAACTTTAACAGTATAACTTTTTAAAAATATTAAAAACTAACCTACCGAATACCACTAAACCAACCTAATTGTAAACATCACCAGTCAGCTTTAAACACAATCAACAGTTATGTACACACACACACAAACTTAAAACAATCATTAGAATATTATTAAAGCAAGAGTTTTATCGATATTTATTACATGTCTGCAAGCGACACACTTCATTTTCATATTTCACGATATAAGCTATTGTCATTTTAAACTATCCGGTTGTTTCGGAACAGCAAGTACCAAGTGTCGTATAAATACAGTTGTTAATCCTGTTGTTGGAATTGAAGAGCCCGAAACATGTGGAAGTTATAAATAAAATTGACGAAATACACTAAGAATAAATAGCGCACCAAGTTGCTTTCATTTTCAAGATTATATACAGATGCACGTTAAACAGCAGATAAAATTCACTCTAAAATTACGTCGTGACAAATGGCTGTATCTTTACTAAATTAACACTATATCCAAGGACGAAATCAACATCACAATCCATTTTTAAAAATTTCATTCCACGCTAGTGTACCATTTCCCTCTCGTTTTCTCTGTTTCCTCCTGCGGATTTTGAGAAGTCAGCGTTCACTTTTATCTGTGTGTAGTTGGGAACGATTTTACTTTCCAGGAAGGGAGTGACTTCAGTAAATTGATGTCCACTATCGGCAAGTTCCAGCATTAGAACCCTAAGAATGATCATGTGGCTCTGTGACGGGAAAGGGAACACTCCAAGAATCCTGGCACCGTGACTTCCAGAGACCAGCAGGAGCACCAAGCAGCACGTTACACACCTGCGACTAATTTAATTTTTCCGACATCGAAAGTCTTACTCGAAACAAATGAATATATATATATATATATACGCCCCCAGTTAATTAGTAATGTTTATTCTGAAGAAAACACTGTAGATTGAAATAGTATGATTGTGCCAACCTGCTAGTTAACACGGTTTTCCAATCCAAGTGATCACGAAATGAATTTCATTGAAAATTTGAGTCAAGGCAGCTGCAAGTTCAGTGCGATTAATTTATGTCTGGAAATGGCCTTGAGTACCAACAGCACAGACAGTGACTGCTGTGTAGCATTGTTATGGAAATGTAACGTAACGGGACAAACTTCACAGTCGAAGGAACGCAACTGCGTAACTGAACTTTGGATTGTGACATATCAGAAGGATCTGCAAAGCACAACAGCTGATCACAAGGACATGTCAGCAAGCAAAGTTAAATATTTGGAGATTTGAAGTTATCAAGTTGGTGATTATATTTGTCGCTGTATTGTGGAATGTAATGTCACGTGTTCTGATAGCTATTTTCCGACGTTTCGAATGAAATATAGCCCCCCCCCCTATTCAGGGCACATCACTGAAGTTTGAGGCATAACGTTTGTGCCAAATATCAATAAATATGTACCAAAGTTCACGCCACAGCCCTAAATACGGAGTTGAATATTATCGAAGTATCCGCATAAAGCAAAGGAAAACACGTGACCTTGGAAGTGGATTAAATCCTGCGGTCCTAATATTCCCTTGAATATACCCCGATATACCATTCCTGAGGTAGTATCACTTAACGAAGCAATCGTGCCGGAAGCATCGGTTCAATTCTACGTTTGGTCCGGAAGCGGTGGAGGCAGAAGAAAATGCAGAAAAAGATTTGATGGACAATGCAGGAAAGAAGAGAGAATGCGGGGCACGGGACCTAATCCAAGCCACGGTACCGGCGCACAAAAATGAGGGCAAGTCACTGTTTTTTACAGGTAAATTGCAGAAGAATTTACAATAAAGCTTTAGAGTGCTGCAATTTAGTTGATACATATCCTCCTAACATAATATGGGGTACGGAGTCATCGCTCAGAGAGGAAATAGAGAACGCAGAAATATTTATTTTGGATTTCACGACTTTTAGTAGACACAGGCATGCCCAGTGTGGGAGTGTGTTTGTTTGTTTTAAAAATAATATTGTTTCTTCGGAGTTATGGAGTGACGACGAGTTCGACATAATAGCAGTGGAGGTAAAACGCAGTGACCGTAAATGCACGTGGGAACTCGTAGGCATTTACAGATCCCCAAATGAGGACTTAGGGTGCGTACACACCAACAGAGTCGAGTCGAATCCCATCCAGTCCAGTCGGACTCTAGAGTCAAGCGGTGTTCACACCGACCGAGTCGAGTCCAATCAAGTCTGCACGAGTCCCAGTGGGTTTTTAGTACTCTCTGAACAGTGCACAAGTGAAGAACTCTAAAGCAATGGAGAATTCTAACATGCTTGTTTTACACGCAATTATGTGGAGAAGGAGGTGTCGTCGTAAGAGGCGGAACATGTGGGTGCACCCGATTAACATAAAGAGAGCAGAATTCGGAATATTTAGCCACTTCTATCCAGATCTGCTCGAGGATGAAGAGAAATTTCATGTTTTTTTTTTTTAGAATGAATATCGGTCTGTTCTACCGTCTATCACAGTTTGTGGGAGAGCAAATACGAAAACGAAACACCAACTACATGAAGGCGATTTAACCAGAAGAACGACTTGCAGATTTTTTTAGGTACATCCTATAAAAATCTGTAGGAGACAAGAAAGGGATTCTCGATTATATTGGAGCTACCTTTTTTCTTAATTAGAGTCATTGGCAGTATCATGATGAACTCCTATTTATCTTTATTTCTTCAATTTATATATATAGCAGTTTGACTTATTGTTCAAATATAAATGTAAAGGATAATTGAACCCAGGTTCCCCTCCTTAATTTACTAACAGAAATTCATATAATGTTATAAATATGGTACTTGTATTTCTTAAATAATGAAGAACAAATGCAATAACAGAATAATACAATTTGCCGACATTTTACTACTGCATTTTTTTAACTCTTACAATATGTTGTACATTGATGGTCCTGCTTCAGACGCGGAAGTTTAATCCACAAAGTTGTTGCCACTGTACTAACGCAATGCTGACGACTTGCTTGGATACGTTGTCTGCTCTACATCTCGAGCAGCATTACGTCTCAGTTTTCGCCTAAGGGCTTCTTGTACATCGACCCTAAAGTACATATTATCTAACGGTGACAGCTGTTTCATTGCTGGAAGGAGACTTAACAGAATCATCCTGTCGGAATTATTACTTGTCTCCTCCATTCTTTTGCCGATTTCTTTAAGTGACTCTAAATATTGTTGGTCTATATCCACAGCTGTCGATTTTTTGCCTTTTTCCTCTTTTGGTTCTTGTTGGCTGCTCCTCTTTACTGGATCCGCCTTCCACATTCTGGTCGTAACCTGTATTTTCGCCGTCAAGTTCAGATACGCCGATTTCAATTTCTTCTGGATCGGCGAATGAATCAGTTGCAGCTGCTGTATGTGGAACGTTTCCACTCGTATTTCTACGTTGCAAGTAATATTCCGGAAAATTAATGATGTCATAATATGGCCATTTATCTTTAACCGTAGCTCCACTTCCTGATTTTTTTTTCTTTTGACTTTCTTCTCTCTCTCATATAATTGCTTCTTAAATTGTGCCATTTCTCCTTACATTTCTGGGAGTCTGAAAAAGAAAACCTGTTTCAGGTATCTTGCCACTGGGGAATCATTTGCCTTTTGGGGGTATTCTTTTCGAGTTGGAAAGAATAAAATACAAGGCACTGTACGTGAAACAGGCAAAGCCGTTTGGAAGGTACTGCAACCATTATATGTGGCAGTCCTTACGTAGGAAGATTGGTTGCGAATTGCAGGTGAGTTCAATGTCATTTGTAAAAATGGCCAATTGCATAGGAAGCATAGACGAGAAACACTGCCGCATCAAATGTCCACCAAACGCAGGATCTTTGTATTTTAATTACAAAAGCTTTCACTAAATGAACCTTCTAGGCGTGGCTGATACAAACTGCTGCTTCACAGTGATTGATGTAGGAGCCTATGGACGTGAGAAGGAAGGCAGTGTTTTCAGTAACTCAAGTTTTGGAAAGGCGTTTAGTGTTTGTGACTTAAATGTCCTTTAATGCGAAATATTACAGGTACAAGCATAAATATGCCATTGTACTTCGGAGGGGATGAAGCTTTCCCCCTTAAGCCAAACTTGATGAGACCCTTTGTAAGGCGAGAACTCGATTTCGCGAAAACCATATTCAATGACAAACTTTCTAGTAAAAGGCGAACAATTGAATGCGCTTTTGAATACTGACTAAAAAAATTTTGTATTTTCAAAAGGCCTTTGAAACCAAAGTGGAAGTGACAGAGTGTACAATCGAAAGTGCATGTGTTGTCTATAATTATATAAGAAAACACAAACAACTGAAATTAAACGAAGGGAGGAAGAAATCTTGGAACAAAAATAGCAAATTGTCACTGCTTCTGTTGAACACGCCGCTTGCTTTGGACGTATTTCCACTGAAGCAATACAGGTGAAGAGAACTTAAAAAACTATTTTGTGTCAGTTCGTGGGAGATGAGAAACACCAGTAACATGAGGGCAACATTAGACAATTAGGAAAGGAAATGTTTTTATATCCACTTTGCATTTAATTTAACATTTTCTTTAAATAAAAAAATAAATACAGCCACGAATGTAATAACATGAATAAAATTGAAGTACAAAAAAGAAAATATTGGAAGTAGCACATTCCGTTGCTTTTATTACTTCCTTCTTTCACCTATCCCTTGTTTAAAACAATGATGATGATAATAATAATAATAACTATAATAATAATAATAATACACTACGAACACATTACACTATCTTTAATTTGAAGCCGGTTGAAAGTTGGTTGTCAGTATTTACTACACCGAATATTACGAGCAAAAACTTTAAATATAAGGTCTAATAACAATAAGACCACTATCACTGTTGTTAGTGTTGTTGTTTTTGTTGATATGAATGTCGTCATCATCAAAGTACACACGGAAGCGCTCCAATTACCTACCGCCATCTCCTGTGCAATTTTCAGCCATACGCTGCTTGTGTAATCTCTGTTTCGGTGCTCACAACGCGAAGCGTCGAAAATTGCCTCGTGGTCCTTCACCAAGAGTATAAGGTTCTCCACGTCCATTCCTTAGCAGCCGTCACGCACAGTCACTAGAGTCTGACTGACGAAAATAGAACATGCGGCACATCAAGACTTTTCACTCGGCAAGACTCGTGTGACTCGACTCGGCTCGACTATGCTGGTGTGTACGCACCGCAGCGGCTGCCATTATAAGTAAGCCACAGAGGGCTTGCCGCGTCTTTGTGAGTCTGACTGGACTGGACTGGACTCGACACGACTCTGTTGGTGTGTACGCACCGATACGGGTTAATGGAAAGTTGGCTGCCCGAACCGTTTCTCTGGGAAATTCTATGAAGTGGAGCAATATAGGAGGTGATTTGAACTTACCCCAAGTAGACTGGAAGGGCATCGCTGAAGTTACTTAGGCATTTATAAACAGATTGTTGTGGGACAACGGGTACACTCAGGTGGTTGAAAAACCGGCCCGATGTGTTTCCTTACTAGACGTTTACCCCTTACGACCCGGAAGTGCACTCATAACTTGCGGTACGGTACAAGGGATCAGTGACCATAGCGGGGTATTATTAGACGGGGAATGAGTAGAAAAAGTTTTTGTGACTCAGGAGAAACGTCTAGTACCCGCGTACCACAAATCAAATGAGTTAGGGCTACAAAATAGTGTATTATTCTGGATTAATTACCAACATGGGCAAATAATGGTAGCCACGTTGAAGACATATGGAACAATTTCAAGGACATAGTTTTTGAGGGTATCGAACGTTTTGTTCCGCATAAAATTCTAAAACCAAATCCGGATCCAGAATAGAAGTGAAGCGATTAAAAGTAAAGGTCAGAAGAGCATACAATAGGATAAAATTAGGCGTAGCTGAAAATGCTATCCAATAAATTGTTGACAGAGAAGATAAATGCACATGAAACATTCTTGAGATCAGTATTACAAAATGAAGGTAAATCCTTGTCTGAGTTTTACAGGTTTGTAAACAGTCGTAAAGGAAACAGGGAAATTAATGTGACGATAGGAGATTTTAATGATGGAGGGCTCGTCAGAGTTGCCGTAGAGAAGGTAAATAATTTAAACAACTCTTATGCTTCTGTCTTCAGCTGCGAGCGGGATATCCTCGATATAAATTCAACTCACTCGGATAAACGTCTCATCATTAAAATTAGCGTTATTAGGAAGCGGTTAGCAACGATCGGGAGAAACAAATCAGGAGGACCTGACGCCATTCCTGGCGCCATACTGAAAATGGGGGGGGGGAAGCCATGATTCTGCACGTGGCGCGGTTGCTAGACATAAACATTAACAATGGTATTATATCAGAGGATTGGAAAAAGAATCACAAAGGAGGCGATCTTTCAGTAGTCAAAATTTATAGGCCGGTCATTTTAACATCATTGATGTGCAAACAAATGGAACACGTCATAGCAGGTTATATAGGACAAGTGTGAGAAGATAGGGATTGGTTATAAATTATATACACAGGTTGGTTATATATTCTATGTTGCGTAAAATTCCAAAACAGCGCAGATCTCACTCGCGGTGTTACATTCCAGAAGAAGTTTACAATCAAGCGAATATTCGCCAATCAAGTGCAAGTCTATCGAATGTAGAAATTCGCTTTCTAATTTATAGACGCCTTTGCAAAATTGAGAAACGTGACTAATGACTGTGTCTTATCTGTCAGTCTATTTGTGTGTGTCTGTGTCTGTCTGTCTGTCTGCCTGCCTGCCTGCCTCTGTTTCTGTTTGTCTGTCCGACCGCACGAAACAACTCGGATCTACCTACACGAATTTTTATATTTTGATTATTTTTTACATTTATATTTGATATTATTGTTGTATATATTAACTGCACTTTGGTTGTCACCCGGTGGCAGTAGTATAGTACAAATTTACACAAAAAATACATAGAACAACACAAATAAAAGCTTCGGTTGGAAGGTTTTCTGGAATTCGAAATCAGAGTGTTCAAACTAAAATTAACGATGAAATAACCGCTAATATTTTGAGTACATTCTGAAATTCTGTCGATAAAATTCCAGGACAATTAAAAGCTGACGGCCATAATTGCTAGTTTAGGTGAATACCCATGTACATTTATGATAAAACGTCCCTGAAATCGTCTCAGAATGGGAAATGTTTCAGTCAAACATTGAAAACAAAATCAAAACGCATTTTATTTTCGAAAATCAGGCCGTTTATGAGATAATGTGAAAAAATATTGTACAGCCTGACAGAACACATGAAAATATGGGGCATGCGCATTGCATGATGTGTACCTAAGGCTACAAATACACAATCACAATACGTAAAACATTTCTTTTCCACTGCAGCACTGGTAGCAAGAACGCGCCTCAATGTTTCTTTACACGTACATCGCCTGTCCTGTTTCGCTTACATGTACACTACTGCGTTTTACATCAGAATTCGACTCCTTCCCGATTAAGCCTTTTGCATTCCTGGCATCTCTGTTAGTGAAAATTTTATTTCGTTGTTTATTATCGAACACTTTATCTCTACCAACAGATGTCAGTCATCCGGCTAGGGTGTCATTAAAGAAATGGAGTATGGATGACCTTCAGTTCCGACATTTTGGTGGTGAAGTTGTTGTTCAGGTGACTTGGGTACTGACTGCTGCTCACTGCTTCCCCCGTAGGTAAGTTCAGTCTGCAGCTTGCATTAGCCGTAGGACCGTGTGCTCTGGCACTATACATCAGGCCCTGCACGTCGGAATCTCCAGGCAGTGGCACATCGCGAAGGGAACAGTCATTTGGCTCTCTCTAGGACGATGTTGTACGAAAGGATACAGTTCTGATTTCACGGGGCACCAAGGTGGAACGATGGGTTTAAAAACCAGGGATATTATGTTTAAAAACGAAAGTGCAACCTACTATATTCAGAGCACTCGTTTTTGACAGGAAATGTTCACTGAACTACAAATGAAATATTGCAGGTTCAAGTAAAGTGTAAACTGTAGTTCTGCAGCATCGTTATAAAATAAACAAAGTAGATACATAAATTGCTGCTGTTATATCATGTGTGGGTCGCCACCACCAACATTCTACCTGTCACTGCTTTTGCAGAAAGTATTAATCACTTAGCCTCCCAACATGCACACCTTGATTATGTTTCGTTTGCGTATTATTATTATTATTATTATTGGTATGTAGTAACATAGATGTATTTGGAAGATCCATTTTAACTTTGAAAGGGACTTCATCTCTGTAGCACATTTAATTTTGTTACTTTTTAATTAGTTAGCTAACTTTATTTTTATCTTCTTTAGACAGACACATCGATATATTTAGTAAGAATATCAGACTTTGCTAACCTGTTTTTCAGTTTAAACCATAAATCTATTTTGGTCTATTTGTACTGAATAAGATATCCGGAAAGGCACATTATCTTACTCAGTCAGATTTGATATTATTGTTATTAGTTAATTCATAAAACGTGTATTTAATGATCTAAGTATTCTGTTTTTGTTTTGTTGTTCTATATGTGTCCTGTTTATTGTTATTTTTATTCCTGTTTCCATGCTTAGACAATCTGGCTGTGGCAGGAAGCTAAAAAACATCTGCCTTCAGTTATTACTCTGTTGGTGTTTGTGGTGGCAGTAACATCACGCTATTGAATACGCATTCTGGACGGGGGAGAATAAGTGTATGGGACAAGTGTATCGAGTAGAAGAACAGAAGAAATTCTAGAAAACTTGCACAAAGACCAAACAACTCGGGTGAATGTACAGACAGCAATAGGTTCATGCTGCTAATCATCGAGTTTTTGATGCATTATGCAGATATTAAGAATGTGGTATAGTAACGATGGTCACGATGACGATGACAATGATGTTGTGACGGTTGTGGTAGTTATGGTGGTGGTGGTTGTTGTTATGTTTGTGGTGGTGTGGTTGTGGTAATGTTCTGGTGGAGGTGGTTGTGGTGGTGGTGGTGGTGGTGGTGGTGGTGGTGGTGGTGGTTATGTTCCTTTCGCCATTGCATTAGTAACAGGTAATTTAATTTCATATTTAGTATATTATTGATTTGCTTGTGCTGTAAAAATTATACAGAAAGAATTAAATAAAACTGGTTATTACTCATGCTGGCGCAACATATATAATCATAATTATCACACTCATCCTATCTTATTCGTCGCTGTTCTCATGAAGAGATTCGGAGCAGATTGATCTTAGGAAACGCCTACTTTCTTCGGGCAAGAATGTTTTGACTTCAGTATACTCTCCAAAAATATCGTCATGAACGAGACCAGAATTGGATTTTAGAAAGAACATTCTTGAAATCTGAACAAACCAGGAAGATTGAAAGAGTCTTGCAGCTGTCGTAATGAGAAAATATTAGTGGAACGATGGGTTTAAAACCATTAAAACCAGGGACACTGTCTTTAAAAACAACGTGGAACCTACTACATTCAGAGCACTCGGTGTTGACAAGAAATGATCACTGAACTTCAAATGAAATTTGGCAGCTGCAAGTAAAGTGTAACCTGTAGTTCTGCAGCGTCGTTAAATATTAATCAAAGCAGATACTCGACACTGTACCGGCGAAAAAAACCCACGAGAGAAGAATAATTAGTACACGGCTTTGTTGAACAAGTGATTGCCATAATAAGTAAGAGACGCCGAGAATGTTTTACGGCATACTACTATTAGCAGGTGAGCTTTAACAGTTGTGTTGTAACTAACTTTGATTTTATTACAAAATTAAGTCCAGTCTAAATTCCGTTCATAATTCTAAATTACATACATTTTTGTCCATACAGAGAGGCAAAAAAGTTATTTTGAACACCTTTAGTACAAACATTTCTTTGTAACTTACTTATGTAGAATTATAGATTAGTGTAGTGTTGTAGAATATAGACTTAGACAGACAAGTCTCTACTATCGTTTATTTCCGAAACCCCGTAGAAAATCTCCGACTTTTCGCCTAGGAATAGGCTGGTGGCAGTATTCAACCTCCCCAGGATAAATTATAGACAGACGACTTAGTGCCTCAACACTCTCAATGTCTACCCAGGCAGAGTTTGCTGGAAGTCAAGCTCCATAAACCTTGTATTCGCGACAACATTGTACGCTCTGGTACGCACAAAGTTTGGTTGAACAAGTCTGTTACAATGTTTAACAGAATAAAACAAGGGTTTGTATATTGTATAATATTATATAATTTTAAAATAGTTTAATTTTGTGGGGTATGACACCGTAAATATTAGCAGCCTGGTAACACCTTCAGGTGGAACATGCTGCAATCATATTCTTAACGCTGAAGATGCAGGCGGTAAGTTGTCACGAAACTTTGGTGCCACCTACTTGATCACACAATTGTAAACCAGAAGAATCTGTGAGCAGAACGAGAAGATGATTATGAATATCGACCGGACGATGAGACGAGATATTACAGCTCGCTCTAAAGCCAGTCCTACAAACATGGCCAGCTGAAAGTCCATACCTATAATCGTGGTTTGTAAGAACCAGCCCTACAATTATGGCCTGCTGAAAGGTCATCCCTAAAATCATATTTAGTTATAAGAAAAGCCCTAAAAAAGTTGCCTGCTGTAAGGCCATACCTATCATCATACCTTGTTGTGATACCAGCCCTAAAATCATGGCCTGCC
>Ga0123354_10012164_pt1 | contig 13330 bp, 7 predicted proteins | sample TergutLab28metaG_2_FD_97872 | JGI IMG/M metagenome (GOLD analysis project Ga0123354, IMG submission 97872) | Labiotermes labralis P4 segment gut microbial communities from Petit-Saut dam, French Guiana - Lab288 P4 | ecosystem: Host-associated > Arthropoda: Insects > Digestive system > Gut ...
AGTGCAGTGCAGTGCAGTACAGTGCAGTGCAGTGCAGTACAGTACAGTACAGTACAGTACAGTGCAGTGCAGTGCAGTGCAGTACAGTACAGTACAGTGCAGTGTAGTACAGTGCAGTGCAGTACAGTGAAGTGCAGTGCAGTGCAGTGCAGTGCAGTGCAGTGCAGTGCAGTACAGTACAGTACAGTAGAGTACAGTGCAGTGCAGTGCAGTGCAGTACAAGGCCGGTTGTAAAGTTTAACACTATTAACAGCTTTAAAAGATATGATGTTTTGTATCGATTACATTCCTCGTATTTTCTGGAAATATCGACCAGTTTTACTTTATCGATTCCAGTTTCAATGTCCGTAATTCTGTTCGCATGGCATGCATAATGCTATAATAAGTATATACTCTGGCCCATACATTTCAAAACATTGTAAATTAAAATATATAGCAATTTTATCCAAAATATATATGCCCACGCTTTAGAAAACCGAAAATCCATAATGTCTGTAACGGAGTCTCAGTTTTTACGAGTTTATTTTTCTTTCATTTAAAGTTCATGTGAGTTTCTAGTCTAAATCGACGAATTATGGCTTGATAGTTAGAAAATAAGGGAATTTTGTAAAGGGCAGCCTACGCGGCCTAATGTAAGGTAAACGTAATAACAAAATATTTATCTCGAACCAGTGAGGGAAGCCACGAAAAAAGGCAGTAACTTCGCAATCTTATTCAACGAAAAGAAGGTGTAGGATAGTTCTGATGATGCTTGCTACTATTCAATCCAATGTTTCTGTTTCTTTCTTATGTTTTAAAAGAAAAACACTTTTCCTTATCCTTTTATTATTCTTCTATATATTCTTCCTGTTCTTCCTCATTTTTCCATTAAGGGTTTTCAGCCTCATGCTTCCAAATAACCACTTCTATCTGCCCCCAGGAGCGATATGTTTTGAACTATAACACTGCCCGCTAACTATGGATTTGAAATTTACCTCTCAAATCCAGGACAGTGTATAGTGTGAGGGTTGAAAACCTAACACTAAAGATAATAATGTAAAAATGTTACAAGTAACAGGAGAAGATATATGATAGTGGGTCTAAGTGAGAAGCTTTCCACAATTTGAGCTGTGTTCTTCAGCAGGTGATGGATGGAACATATAATATACACAAGAGTACCTGAAAAGTTCATAAAACCTTTTGATGTGTAACATTTAAGGGAAGAGACCATTTGGAAACAATAAGCGTATATGGGAGGATAACATTAAAGTCTATCTTCAAAATATACGTTTTTGTAATATCAACTTGATTAATAGCACAATGTTCTCTGGCTCTTGAGAAAACAGAAATTAACCTATGTGTTTCACAGAAAGCTGTACGACTTTTCTTCAGGTGGCGACTGTAGGTTTCTCAAAAAAAAATCTGACATTTCGAATTAGATAGTTCATCAAACACTTTTTCTCATAACGCCCATCGATCAGCGGCAGCTTCCAGAATTCTTTACCAGGCCTTTGAATACGAACCACATGTTTAACACTGGCGTAACTTATTGTAAATTACACACTAATATTTGCTTTATATAATTATCTCACATACCGCTTGAAACAAATCTACTAACTATTAGCGACATTATTTCAATGTTCGTCACTCTTGCCACGTGACTGGACACGTTGTAGCACAAGGTCATCAACATTTTTCCGTGATATCTCACTTGTCACGATTCTCAGTTATCTTGTTATGTAAAATCGCTCTGTAAACAAACGTGATATATTAGTTTCTCATCCCCAATCCGCAACCTTGTCGTAAGTGATAACTCACTACGCACTGCGGTCACAGGGTACTCAGACTTACGTAGGTCTGTTTTAACAAGAAATTTTAATTTAAGTCTCGGAATAACTAATTATGTGAAGGGAGGAGAGTGAATGTTGAGAAACTGCTGGTTTCTCAGCTAATCAAGAAACTCCCCTCTTTGTATGGAAGCCAAGTGTTCAATATCATGTTCACAACAGTCCGCCACTTGTTCTTGTCCTAAGCCAGATTAATCCATGCGTGTCTTTAGTTTCTCGCAGCGGTGTAGCTGAGGTTGCGGTTTTTCTGGAATATGACGTCACATCACTCGGTATTCTGTTGCCGGCTTTTCGAGGCAATAAAGCGGTCTCATCTTCAAAGTCAGAAATGTCCAAGATTTCCGCATTGGGTATTTCCATGCCCGAAGAAGAGACCATTACTTTTTCTCGAGAAGTCGGGTACCGATTACACAGTGACGTGACTTCATATCCCCGAAGAAAGAAACTTCGTACAAAATTCAGTGCACGTCATCATGTCCGATTTCTTTATTTTACAGTTTCTTCGAGTCTTCAGAATTAGCATGGCATGAGCCTAGGCCAGGTTGAAGTCAGCTTTGTTAGGTACTCAGCATTTCCAGACGCGCCCACTAATTTGCAATCTGACCATGTCTGAGGCACAGTAGGCATGTCGCCAAGACCACAGACTACAGTCATACCGCCTGTCACAAACAATAACAACTAAACATAAATTGGAAACATTTGTTGTTAAATTTCCTTATTCGTCATTAACGAACGAACACGGCAAAGATTTTCAAAAACCAATTGCAGTGAACACCTCAGTTGACTGTTCGACTCGGGTCGGAAGTGCTGATTATTCTGTTTGAGGTGTTTCCTTGTGATTCTCAATAAGGTCAGGAAACTATCCGGCTAGTTATTTAAAGTAGGTCATGCTGCATCATTCCCAAAAGTTTCACTCTTGCATTCCCCACTCACGTCCTCTCATTTTGTATTATGCCCCTGTAGGTATAAATACAGTCATGCGCCGCATAACGACGTTTCGGTCAACGACGGATCGCATATACGACGGTGGTCCCATACGATTATAATATAATATATTATATACAAAACATAACATAATATAACAACATAACATAACATAACAACATAACATGACGTAACATGGCATGGCATTACATGACATGACATTATAATATAATATAATGTAATATAATATAATATATTACAATATTATAATATAAAATAATATAACATAGCACAACATAACATAATATAATATATTACAATATTATAAAATAATATAATATAATAATACAATACCATTGTATTACAATTGCCTACAGTATTCAGTACAGTAACATGTTGTACAGGTTTGTAGCCTAGGAGCAATAAGCTGTACCATATAGTCTAGGTGTGTAGTAGGCTATACTATCTAAGTTTGTGTAAGTACACTTTCGCACATCGACGAAATCGCCTAACGACGCATTCCTTAGAACGTATCCTCGTCGTTATGCGACGCATATCTGTAATTATGAAACACGTCCGATCCCGGTGGCCATGCCAACTCAAACGTGGGTGTGCAGCTGCCCGATTGCTTGCACGCCAGTTCACAACTACTTCTACCGACCGCATAGGGACGGACAGCGCCGGGGCCTCTTGCCTCTTGGTTTAAAGCATTTGAAACTGAAATTGCACACTCAACTCCACGTGATGCTGAGATTTAGACTGTCCGGAGCGACACCTTGACCCCGTATGCATTTGTAAGTGTGGTCAAAAGCCAAATTTGCTCTAAAATTAATCGCAACAAGAGTTGGAAGAGACGTTAAAGATATTGTGGAGCCCGGATATTTCAGTTTAGTCTACAAACTAGGTTGAATTCCGAATAACCGACACGACTATGTCCAGTTTGTTTCCGATATTGTTCTTCTTTTCAAAGTGGATCACACCCTGCCACTTAAGCAAGTGTTATTAGAATTACGTTTTTCTTCTAAGATAAAGTGGTGGGGACCATAACCTGACCATAACCTGACCATAACCTGACCATAACCTGACCATAACCTGACCATAACCTGACCATAACCTGACCAGTCACCTCCATGTAGTGCCGAAATTTAGAATTCCTAGAACTCTACCTCCACTCTCCATCTGGTGCTTAATTAAGCATTCTGACTGCTGTATCCCTCACCTTACACAACTTCATTCATGTCATGTTGTTGACTGTATGGCGCTATGGATTTCGTAATTTCCACTCGTTGAACTTTATGTGAAATAGTCTGCCAACAGGGAGACAAAATAACTTTTTTTACAATGTTTTGTGGATATTTACACTCCGATGTTAATTGCCATTATCATCCACTTCAAAGTGCGCAGAAAGGTAATGTACAAACACGCGATATTCGAGGCTCTCAAAACGGCGTTGATGAATTACGGGTCGTCTGGGAGGAGACACCGTGTGCATTGGTAAATAGGCACCAACTTTTCCGAAGTTCTCGTTGTGTCCGCCTGCAAGATAGTCCAATGATATTCAACTACTCATATACAAATCTGTGTCCTAGGTTCAGACCGGTGGCGAACCCTGATCCGAAGGGAAGTTCTAGAGGAATGGTACATAGTGCGGTGTTTCCCCGTACCACTAGACCTCACCTCCGGGTTAGAATTCGTCACTGGTCCAGATGTATCATCTAATAGTTTATTTCTACAGATGTGAAACACAACTACAAGTGACGAAACCTGAACGATCCATCACTGACCCACAGAGCGCAGAGATGAATCATTGAAAGGAATCTCTCCACACTTTACAATTCCCACAATAGCTTCTAATTCGAGATGATGCAAACAGCAACAACGTACTGAGTCACAGTGGCAAGAGTTGTTGAAAGATACGCACATACATTTATTATTAAAATCCGCTTTCATTACTAAAGTTCCAGAAGTTGGAGAGCAGCATTTGTAACAAAGTTCATATGCTGGCCTAATGAATTTTCGCAGTATTGGCTACTTGGGTCTTAGCATCTCCGGTAAAATAAGTGATCTGGCATGTTAACTTGAGTGCGACTAGAAATATGTTTGTGAAATTTTATACCAAAATTTTTAAGAAACTTTTCTATGCATTTGCATTTTTCTTTAGATTGGACAACTTTGAATAATTATCACTTCGCAAGAAGACCTACTTGCCTTGCTGCGTGTGTGTGTGTGTGTGTGTGTGTGTGTGTGTGTGTGTGTGTGCGTGTGCGTGTGCGTATGTGTGTGTGTGTGCGTGTGCGTGTGCGTGTGCGTATGTGTGTGTGTGTGTGTGTGTTAATACTCCAGCTCTGCTTGTGAGTTGTTCCCATCACGCTTTGAACCGCCATGATAGTTAGGAAGACATAATTAGAATTTTTCTGTCTATCACTGGAATTCATTTGGGGTAAATGGAGATCCGGTGCTCCGAATACTTCTTATTTTCTCAGCTACAATCTGGCGTAATATGAAATGCACACAATTGTATCGTTTTGCTACGGTGTGTAGAGTAGCGAAGGCGCCTTAATTGTGACACAATGCGTACATTTTCAAGTTCGTTTAGTTTCATGTTGTTATAGCGTGTTATTGTTTTATGATTAGTTAAGGTTAATGTCTGCCACACAAACAATACAGCTTAGCCAGCAACTATATCGGCCAATAACCTAGGCCAACACCATCTCAAGCTCACGCACAGGCCTCACACTTGTATACGCATTGACTATACATTGTCATATTCGATTGAAAAAGTGCCTACGACGGTTTCGGTGATCGTGATGTAAATAACAAATAGAAATGATCAGCTGCTACATAAATATGAGCATACATTTCACCATGCGAGAAGTGCATAAACAGAAACATGATAAATGTAAGAAGAAATTCTAAAATGCAAAATCCATTTTAACAGTGGCGAATTATTGAAATTTAAAACACGTAAGACTTTTTCTATAAATTTATTCGGATTATGCGATATATCCGTCACTATACAGCAAGCAATGGCAAGTTTCAAAAATACGTGCAGCAGAACGTAACTACGTACATTAATGTTGCATGAAAAACCAACAATAAAAATTTATTTTGAAAAATTACAATGAAATTTGTTAAGACAAAGGCTGTACTCTACTGAACTCTAAATTGCTTTATATCCGCTTCTATATACAATTAGAACCAACTTAGGTACATTGTTACAAGTTGGATCGGATTCAACTACACTAGATGTACGGGCGGGACACAGGGACAATATTGTCAGTGATATACAGTTTTTTGTCGTAATTATGTTTGTGACCACATTTACGGTCGAAAGACATAGTGGCCAAAACTACATCCTAAACATATGCAGTCGGTTTTACTTAGTTAAATATGTGCAAGGCAATATTCCTACAACTCCTGCAGGACATCACAGCTATAAAACAACATACAATTGTAAAGCTTTCGAACATTAAAGTCCGTAAACAAGAGTAGTTTAAGCTGGTACCAGGAACTGCACCACCTTCCAGGACACAGCTGTGGATACATGTTTACTGCACCTCAACGGGACACATACGAAATGTGTCAGTCAGTCACGGGGAGGCAGCATCTGCGTCCTGCTCTCAACAACACTGCTTGTTGACTCGAACTTGGTACAAAGACGACTTTATGAAAGTTTCACGGAAATTCAGCATTATAGGAGCGGTGAATGGCGCCTTCCGATAAACAGAAGTACTTAAAATTGGGCCTGTTTATACTCATTCGACGAATTTTTAAAGTAGAAAGCCAAAAACATTATCAAAACTGGAATGAATTCCTTAGCCTAAGAGCATCACCGTTTGACTTCAAGTTTTTATTAACTTATTGCTTAGATTATGCTGAATATCCAAATGAGGTTGGTCAGGTATCTGAATACGTCCAACTTATTTAACAGCAGGGTTGCTCTCTGATTTTTGGGTTCAATTAAGATTGTAGGCCTAGGTAATCCCTGGGCACGGTTCTAAGAATTAACGTACTATAAAATGCTGGCAAGCCTAATATAACGTATCTAAATCGATTTTAAATCAATATTAAAGTGAAAAATGTAACCGTGTTATGATTTTCCTGCAGTCCTAATATTTATGAGCTCAATTAAGCTTTTTCATACGCAGCGTATGTCTTTCTTGTAATAACTGAAAAAATAAACTACATCACGTACATTTCTGTAAGCAAGTCTTAAGACGGAAGGTGGGTAAAAAGTTCACAGATAATCATTCGGCTTTGTGTTCAAGTTTTAAGTTAAAGCCTATCAAGGCTTAAGTGTTAGGTGCTTAAGAATACTTAACCACAAAACTTGTTCTTTGTTTCATGACTGTAATTGCATCTTCCAGAATTCAGTGGGCTTATTTCTGTCTTTCGCATCGGATAGAAACTCAGATCCAGTTTTTCCTACTTAACAGGGCAGCCACTTTATCAGGCCGAACATGTTTTACTTTCTGCAAGTCACCGTGAGGAAACTTCCTATGTTTTAATGGGCTTACAATTCAACAACAACAACTAGTGACATCAGATTTCCCCTCTCCTAAGCTCGCATTGAGCTCACTTTTTTTTTCACAGACCAAAAGTAACGTTACAGAATTGAAACACACACATTCCGTACATTCAAGTTTCATGTCATCACGTTATGACATGTGGCACGCATGCCAGACATGATAATTTTATGAAATACAATTATTTTAGTGGTGTAGAATAAACTAAAATGACAGACCACTTGGGATGATATGGCGTCAGTAAGAACTGAGGCTACAAACTATTTATCTGGATAAGGTCGAGGCCCAGTGGTGGGCTATTGTGAACAGAGCAGTCCTTAGGAAGGACAAGCGGGATGGCCGTTTCTAGTTCTCCTCATTGACATGTCGGCTACCACGTATGACCATATTTGCCCCAATAAGCAAGTCATCTTAAGTATAAGCTGCGAAAGTGTTAGATTGAAGAAAATACAGGACTTGCGGCTGACTTGCATTTTGTAGCAAGCTATACGGCACTACGGATAATCCCAGAACATAAATAAAAAATAGCCTCTTTAATAAACATCCCACAGTGATGCTATCACTATTACTCAGTTCAAACGTACACTCTTACACATTAATGGATTGAATTTGTTTTTAAATATTAAATTTAAGGGAAATATCTAATGTTTCACGCTAGACCCGCACCGATGTAGGACTGACCTTGCTTGTGAACACAGTAACTAACTTCAGTTTCCAACAAAGCAATAGGATTTCTTTACCAGCTGAATGAATATCAGGCTTTCAAGAGCCCTGTTCTATTGTCTTCTCAGAAGAAAGTACTCAGTGTTCTAGGATGGCATGAAAATTGAAGTCGTCTTCGACGTTACACTGCGTAAACTGGTAAATATTTACCGACGTTTCGGGGAAGCGTGCTGCCTCATCTTGTGCAGGAGGCTCCTTCGCAACGGCGGTACCTATTTACCAGACGACATGCCGTAAGACCTTAGAATCCCGAATCTTCTATCAACACCAGTTACGGAACCACAGTCTGACCTTGGGTTGAGAATTTCCCCCACAGGTCATGATGTGCTGTGATTTTGATCCTACCAGTATTGGGGTAATTTTCTCTTATGACTTAGCTGCTGTAATAAATCTCGTACGCTTGCAGACTATGGCGAAACGCTGCGGCTGCATTTGTGGTCTCGTTTGACTTCAAACTATAAAAACAGCAAGCATTATCACGCGCGCCTCTGATAACATGGCCTCCATCATCACCGCAGTACCTAGAAGTCTGGGCACATCAGAACCAATGAGCTGACCGCGTGGGACGGACTTGCCCAGTGCCCAACTTGTGATTGGCTAGCCCTCCAGGCTATGTGGTCACTTTCTCCTCCTATGCTGGACCGCAGTCTCTCTCTTGCCTAACCGCGTAACAAGTACAGGTTTCATCTCTATATCAACGGGACGTGCAAACTGTATCATTACCACTTAACTTCACGGTTATGGAGTTAATCCTGCTTGTATTTACACGGTCCGGGGTTTAAATCTCGGCCTTCAGGCGACTAGATAAATGTTGCGTGACCTTTTGTCACCAGCAGTTTAGGATGTGGTTTATTTTCAGATACAAATAAGTTGGCTGATACGAGAAGTGAGCGGAACTAAAAAAAAACCTATATCAAGATGTCCGACATGCAAACAGAAGAGGCAGCCACTATGCCGATTTCACGACTTTCGATGGTTACTTGCACATTAAAGTTCCAATTACTAATACAGATATAATCAAGGAATAGAATGGAAGGGCGTGAAATGGATTCGTGAGGCTTAGGGTAGGGACAAGTAGCGGGCTGTTGTTAATGCGGAAATGAACATTTAGATTCCAAAACATGAGGGGAATTTTTTGAATAGCAGAGGAACAATAAAATTTCTCAAGAAGTGCCCTGATTCGTTGAGTTACGCTGGAATATGAAGCGGAATGAATTCAATATTTAATTCCATAAAAGTTTAAAAGAACAAGATTATTTCTATGTGCTTAAATATAAAATTTTTAACAACCGAACTCAGTCTACAGACCATGTAATAGATAGAAATAAAATTCCGGCTTCCACACATTGGCCTGTTAGTGAGGGGAACAATTTTGTTTAAGACATACAGGTCAAACGGAATCTTATGCAAATATTTACACAGGCCTACCTGCAACACCTACACATGATGTTTTAGTCAACAGTTCTTTGCAGATACTTCCTAAAGTTTATTTAGATATTTTATGAAATGAATTTATGTAGTCCCTTCTGTGCGCTCTCATATTTCCTTCTTAGTGCTAACGCTGAGCCAAGCCATTAGTGTGGCAACTAGTGCGGTTGTACAAGCAGCATACAAAATGGTTGACACCACAGAAGCATCTCTTGAAATTTCCTTCTTCTAAGCCACTGGAAGAAGCCACTTAAAATTTTAGCTCTCATGGTTCAACACCAATAAGGCATGCTTCAGCGGTGTTCTTTACATTGAGGTTTGGTTACACCTGGCGCATGTTTATACACTGCAGAAAACCGCAGTGACAAGCGGACCAAGGCAATCATGGAGACACCGTCTGTCACTGGATTGTTGTATTTGAGGCAGAATAATTAGGCTGATTAAAGTACATTAATATAATAATATATTAAATGTGGGAGCCGGGATAGCGTAGTCTGTATGCTTCGGGCTCGATGACCTAGCAGTCTTACTTCAATTCCCGGGCAGGGTCAAGAAATACAAGCTACCAGACTGCTGTTGTTGACAGAGGCCATTGCGTTTTGTACTAACAAAGTTGTATAATGTATTATATTCCGTCCATACACGACTATATATCAGCACAGTGACTGTAATGATATATAGTTTGTATTGACGGAATATAATACATTATACAGGGTGTCCCACTCGCTACCGAATTCGGCATTTCTTTAATAATTCTAACATCAATGAAGATTTATTAAATCACAAAGATTACGCCGGGCAGCACATGTAATCAGAATGGACACAATAAGAACTGTCAAAAAACTAACTGAATGGGAACCATGTTCATCAAGACCAATAGGAAGACCAAGAGTGAGTGGCTCGAACAGGTAGAAGAAGATTTAAAGAGAATGAAATTGAGAAATTGGACAGAGAAGTGTAAAGGTAGAAGAATGTGGAACGAAATCTTAAACAGACCAAAACCCACCAAGGGTTGTAGCGCCAACTGAAGAAGAAGAAGAAGAGGAAGAAAAGAAGAAGAACACCAATGAAGATATTGCAACGAAATTTGAACAGGAGTACGTTCGTTGTGTGAGAAATGAAGAGGAATGTGTCTGTAGTCCGTTTCAAATTTCGTTGCAATATCCTCATTAGTGGTAAAATTATTAAAGAAATGCCGGGTTCGGTAGCGAGTGGGACACACTGTACAACTTTGTTCCTACACAACGGTATGGTCTCTGTCAAATTCATAGCTAGTCAAGCACACTCCATCGATCAGTATAAGAACATAAGGATTAGTCACTGTACTGATATATAATTGTGTACTGACAGAATATAAAACATTATACAAATTCCAGACTGCTGCTGTTGACCACCTACCCTCCAGGGGTAATTTTACCAGCGTTAAAAGAAGAGGCTGTTGAGGTATCAAACTGACCATTCATTTTTATAGTCCTGAGGTTAACAGTCACTGCAGCAGTACGTCCTGTTGCCCACAAGCACTCAAACACTGTCCAGGGACAATTCAAACTGCCATCTGCCTTTCATATTAAATGTGGCTTTGCGTATATAACGAACAGCTCCCCTCACCACGGACGCATACCCTGCTGCCCTGCACCTGACCGCCGACCACCAGCAACCAAGGCATTGCACACCGTATGCGGCAATAACACAAGTATAGTCTCGAACTCCTGATGATGGGCATATAAGTGCCCGCAACATGTTGAGCAGATTATAAGTACAATAAACCATTCAGTAGCATCTAGATGGTTTTCTTCTCTACGTTTTAATTGGTACTTCGCTACAGTCTTTAAACTTTTTCAAACTTGTTATTAAAAAGAAATCCAATCAGCAACAACCAGAAACTTTATGAAAAAAAAAATTATATCAGTAAAAACTGTAAAAGGTAAAGGAAAATTTCATCCTATAACATACCAAAAGGACACGTAAGGGGGTAGAGGTATATTTATAATCTCCGTTTAAGCTAGTCACTAGATGGGGGTGTGTGGTCAGCACCGTGCTCAAGTCTCTCTACACTCGCGAAAGGAACTTGTACATATCGTGCAGGACGCTGGGTGGGCCTCTTGGCCAAATCTGGAAGGGTTCAAAATTATTTGCCTCCACTGGGGTTCGAATCCCGAATCGTCCAGCGAGTCACAATACATTCAACGCCATGCCGGATACCTATACCGGTAAAGGCCTCCTGAAATTTAATAGGTAAAATTTGGTAATTCCGATATCTAGCTACGGTTTTCACAGATAAACTTACCATTTCTCCACCCTTATACCCAACAATATAGCCACTGAAATCACAGTTTCACTGGTTATGCTACTGGCCATTAACTTAGAAAATTTCTTGTAATACGGCAAGGTAGCTTGACAGAATACACTATGAAAAATTTAGAGATGAATTTTGTCTGACAATTTCGAGTTTGCAGTCCTGCCCGAAGCACAGGTACGTGAGAGCAAGAGGCTGCCTTCTGGAGTCACTGTATCCAAGCTTACGCGACCATGTACAGTACACGTCTTATGTGGGGAGTCTTGTTCTGTAATCAAGACGGCAGAAATGTGATACCGAATGCTCATCTGTATCCATTGCTAGGCTTCAGAACGTCACTACAACACTTCCACTCTCTTTTACGTCTTCATGTGTTGGTGTGTGATTAAGAACTGAGACAATTTTATGTTTTCTTTTGGACAGTCAATATGGAGACAAACAAAATCAAGACGTCCCATTTTTATGAACAAATAGTACTTTATACTAAAACTATTCCCTTTTAAAAGCGGCAGGTTAGATGTTAGTCTAAGGCTGAGGAGGTAAGTGAGCCTGACTTGTGGTATAAATTTAAACCACCTACTCTATAAAAGGTAGTTTCATAATAGGTACATTTGGGAGAAATTCTCAATACGCCTGACAAACATCTCTACGGATCCGCAGGACAACTCGGCCCAGTACCTCCGTTTACCGGATTCTGAACTCTGGTTCCGGCGTTATTTACGGAGTAAAGTAACTGCTTATTTTGTGACCTTTCCGTCCCTCTCTCCAACTGTCTGTCCATCTGTAACTCACTACCAGCGACTTAAACGTTTGTGGTATTTTTATGAATTTGATACAGAAAAAAATTACAAAAACCTTGCTAGCAATCCTAAGTTTCGCGAAAATCGGCCCAGTAAGTCACAGGGCTACTTAACTTAAAGGTTTTAAGGAATTCCTACACTAATTTCCGTATTTACCGAATGATTTATGTAAAATTCAGTATGCACTGAAATTTCAATAAAATCCTATTCAATAATCGCAAGTTTCGTAAAAAATTCGTGGAGTGAAAAACATCGTGTAAATTACAACATAAACGAAGTTCGCCCATATTTTCTACAATTTTCGCGTCCTGCTGATAGAATTAAGTACAAACAATTCACACGTAACTGCACCGAGTAATTTGGAGTTTTGTGAGGATGGGTTAGGTTAAAGCGTAATAAAATTTTCTGTATTTCTTCTCTTGTTTGGAAAGAATTCAATACGTAGTACGTCCACAAAACTTCACTGTTTAAATTGTCTGATTTGGGTGAAATTTCGCATATTAAATCTGCAGGCTTGCTATTGCCCAATATGAGTTTCTTTAAAATTGCCAACATGAATAAAGCGCCGTATACATTTTCAGTTAAACTGAGCGATTTTACTGTGTGACGTCTGAACTGGCGGAAAAAATGAGTAAACTGCGCAGTTTTGACAGGAAATAGCGCACGCCTCAGAACTGTCCTTTCCAGTCGTCTTTCACAGACAGAACTGCGCAGTTCACTCAGGGAATCCCACAATTTCTTCATTTTACCTGCCGACACCACGATGGTATCATATCGAGGCACATCCGTTTCTAGCAATCCATTCAG
>Ga0123354_10012165_pt1 | contig 13330 bp, 7 predicted proteins | sample TergutLab28metaG_2_FD_97872 | JGI IMG/M metagenome (GOLD analysis project Ga0123354, IMG submission 97872) | Labiotermes labralis P4 segment gut microbial communities from Petit-Saut dam, French Guiana - Lab288 P4 | ecosystem: Host-associated > Arthropoda: Insects > Digestive system > Gut ...
CCCTGATGATGGTCCTAGGACCGAAACATGTCGGAGCGTTTTTAATGTTTTAATGTGTAAATTTTATAAATTTATATATGTGCAGTGGTTGGTAAAATAATTGAGTGACTTGACAACATGCACTGTGTAACAACGAAAATAAGACTCTATATTTTCAAGTTTTGAAAACTTTGTGTTCCTTCCACCACAGCAGGAGGCAAGAAAACACGTGATTTGTTTCACTTTCATACTATTCGCGTATAAATATTTGAAGGTCACAGGTACATCGTGACGTCCTTGAACCGTGAAGCATCAAGTATCACGTATCCTGTACCATGAAGCTGCAATATATATACGCTCCCATTATTATAACGCTAATGAAGCCTTCCTGTTTACACGAGAGTGCCGATTAACTCTATGAACTGCCAATTGTAACTCATGTTACGTAATTTTCATGGAACTCGAAGTGTGGCTGTTTTCCTGAGTTACGTGTATCATGAAGAACTCCGTAAATAACGTACATAATTTAAAATGCTCCCTCCGTAACAAATCGGCAGCTAGTTGGATGGTTGTGCTATCGCTTCGACGTGAAAGTCACGTGGCGTTGCACAATGATATTTGTGATATAACTACGTCATTTAGGTCCGGTTACTGGTAGAGGATCATGTCCAGTGGTGGGCTCTCCTCTTGACGGCGTTCATTCCTTCTAACTGTAACACTGAGATAATTTTATAAAAACTTATTCTTGTGTGTAGTTTATTTTTCCAAATCACTTACTCTCGTTTCTGTCAAACTTCTCTTGAAAAACCTTTCCTACGTGTTGTGCCATTTCCAAGATTGAAAGAATCCCATGTAAATTATTCGTCATTGTGTTTTGCTGAAAGAAGATTCTTCATACTTACTTACATACTTAATTACTTTCTTACATATTACTTACTTACGTACTTACTTACTTAAGTACTTACTTTTTACATACTTACTTCCTTACGTACTTACTTACATACTTACTCACTTACTTAAGTACTTACTTACGTACTTACTTTCTTACTAACCTATTACTTACTTATTACTTACTTATTTCCTTACGTACTTACTTACATACTTACTCACTTACTTACGTACTTACTTTCTTACTTACTTATTACTTACTTATTTACTTACTTACTGACTGACTTACTTATTACTTACTTATTTACTTACTGACTGACTTACTTTCTCACACACTTACTTACTTCCTTACGTACTTACTTACTAACTCACTTACTTACGTACATACTTACTTACTTACTTTCTTATTTACTTATTACTTACTTACTGATTGACTTACTTATTACTTAGTTATTTACTTACTGACTGACTTACTTACGTACTTTCTTATTTACTTATTACTTAATTATTAGTTACTTATTTATTTACTTACTTATTTCCCTACCTACCTACCTACCTACGTACTCACTCCATGGAGCAGTCCCTGTTGAGAAGCTAACCGGTTCTCAGCTAGTCAAGAAATTTCCCTCATTTTATGGAACCCGAAGGTTCATTACCGCGTTTACAAGAACCCGCCACGTGGGTGTCACTATCCTGAGACAGATAAATCCAGTCTATACCCCCATCTCACTTCCTGAAGATCCATCTAAATACTACCCTCCCATCTGCACCTGCTTCTGCCAGGTGACCTCTTTCCCTAAGTTTTCCACACCAAACCCCTCTATACAACTCTCCTCTACCCCCAACATGCTTCATGCCCCTCCATTTCATGCTTCTCGATTTGATCATCCGAATAACATTTGCTGAGGAGTACTGATCAGTAAATTCCTCATTAAGTAGTCCTTTTATACCAAACATTAACCTTCAACGTGTTTAGTTGCTTTATTTTGAAATTTCAACTTTCACAGTAGCGTTACTTTACTGTTGTTTACCGGTGTGTCGATGTTCTCATGCTGAAGTATGTATCACAGTCATCCAACTTTACAGAGGTGAGCCCCGTCTGTTTACCTTTTGTTGCTTCTGCAGAAGCTAGCTTGGCCACGTTGGAGGCAGGTAGCTGCACAAAAAAATATGACCCGTACCGGAGGCTGTAGTTACAGTTTTGTGTACTCCTGATTATGCTTGTGGTTGACACCCTAAACATGTAGAGTGAACTTGCAGAATAATAGACTGCTTTATGTTGCATCTCGTTGGGCAATTATTAATATGGAAGGTTTTCAACGTTTTCCACTCAGACAATGTCGCTGCCAAGTAGGGCATTCCGGAAAACATAGTGCAAGGATATACTGCACAGAAGTAGCAATTCGCGTTTGCCATCCTCGCGAATGTACGTTTCTGTATAGCAGCATTGCACTATTACACATACATTCCAATTTATTTGTTTATTTCTTCTTACTTTCCTGATGTTCGACCCTTATGGCAGAAAGGAGCACTGAAAGTTTATGACCTAGAACAAGCAAGACATTCTGGCAGATTTTTAAAATTGCTGCGTAGCTGTCCAAGAACCATTAGCCATTCTTCCATTTAATATTTCGTGTGATAAACTATTTCATTGCCTCCAAATAACTGTTTCTCTTGTGTCTCGTGAGCACCCCAAACAACCGTATCGTAAATTTGATGTTTGTGTGACCGTGCATCTCTGCTATAATAGTATAAATAACCAACTAGATGCAACAGTAACAATTTATTAGTAAATTTAATCAGCTCAACATGTTTCGGGCGATAATTTCGCCCATCTTCAAGAGCACTAGACTGTGTTTACAGCTTGTGGTATAATGCACCGCCATTATGGCGTACACGTAGGCCAGATACTGGTGGTCAGTCTTATTTCCATCCGTGTACGACCCTGTTGCCTAAGCCTGTGATTTATATTTTTAAGCTGGTTGTTGCAAATTGGAGATAGACACCAGTGGCGGTATTTACTGCTAGCTTTGTTGAGTGTGCGGATGGTAAATTACAAGTTACCTTTTTAAGTTGATTACCTTACCTTTCCTGCGTGTTATATTTATGTAATTAAATGGAATTTATTGGAGTCTAACACTATTTATTCAATTCAAAACTTTTCGGAATCCACAGAGGAATGTAGCAGTATTATTATTTACATACGAAGTGTGAGTTGCCCCAGAATGTTAACAGTATTCTGTCAGTAGCTGACAAGTCACTTTCCGTTCACAGCTGTAGACTAGTTGTCAGTAGAATTGGTAACAATTATTAGTGGCCTATCTAGATAGCTATACATTTCACTCGCCTTATATAGGCCATGCAAGCACTTTTACTGTGCTTGACAGGAAACATATTGACGAGAAAATTACTGTCAAATAGATACGAATTTCTATAAAATATTCATACATTTAATAAGTCAAAACTGATCAAACGGCTTCATTATTTCTTACAAAGAATAAATATTTTGAAATTGTGATGCCTTCCAGAGGCTTTTATTATTATATTCATTCTTTAGATATGAAATAATCTGATGTATGTTGGACTTGCATCATTGTGATAACTGAAGAATAAGAACCAACTAGATGCCACTTATTATTTTATTGTACTTCCTATAGGATGAACATGTTTCGAGCACTACTATGCCCATCATCAAGAGCCTGCAACCCGGACAATACTGCAGCCTAACAGCACCGAACCTCCAACTTAGAGCAAACCAAGAACGAAACGACGAATGTGGTAATCAACATTATAGTCGCGATCTCCTGATGATGGGCATAGTAGTGCCCGAAACATGTTCAGCCTATAAGAAGTACAATAAAATTAATAAGTGGCATCTAGTTAGTTTTTATTCTTCAGTTGTGAAATAATCTGTTCTGACCACCATTTGGGTAGTACGACATTGCTATCGTCCGAATATCATTGAACGTCAGAAAAAGAACACTAGTTCGACAACTTCGTCTTCCTCAACTACCTAATATGATAAGCTTTGTGTCCTGTTCCAATTAACGTTTGAAATCGGAAACTGAGGCTTTGGTATGATTCCTTAGACAGGGATGCAGTCCATCGAAAGACGTCGACTTTATACTGAGGAAATGCCTCGAGTGAAATTCGATACTACGAAGCCAGTATGATGGAAGGTATTACTTGCCTTAGACGGCGTGATCACTCTCAAAGGTTCGATTTTCGTTCAAGGTTCGTTAGTCTGCTCTTATAAAAAAGTACTCCAACAAAACGTCTCCGAACATTGTCCTGCAGTATTGGTGATTGGACATCCGACGACTTCTACTCCATGGAGTCCGTCTTTGACATTGAACATCCAACGACGTTTAGTCTATGGAGTCCGTCTTTTACAGTTAATTTTCTCTTTAGACTGTAACAAATTTAGGTATTCGTGAAACCATGAACTTCGTAACCACGATCACAATGAACCCTATTCCGAACCAACTAAATTTAAACCACAAAAATCTGTGTCGCTGTGAAATCCATTATAATATCATCTTCCCATCTACGCCTACACTTCAAAACTTGTAGATGTCCTTTAGTTTGGGGGGGGGGGGCTGAAGTTTTCTTCTTCCGTGATCACTGTGTATCACTGTGTATCACTGTGTATCACTGTGTATCACTGTGTATCACTCTCGCAACTCATCCTGCGTGATTTTTATTAAACAGTATTTAGTGAAGTTTAAATTTGTTAATTGTTGTTATTCTGCAAATTAATTCCTTTGCTCCACGCCTCTGTTGTCCAAATAATCTCCTCAGCGTTTTGATCCTAAGCGCCCTTTTCTTCCTCTATGATGAAAGACCAAGTTTCAAACCCGTGTAAAGCACGCAAAGTTGTAGTTTTTGTTTTCGGGGAACTGCAAAATCAGGGTTGTGTAGCAGAAGCGGCATGTGTTTCTCTCCAAAGCGTGCAGACCGACCTTAGCGCCCTTTCAGACTCATAACCAATTTGTACCGGCGGTAAAGCTAACCGCTTACGTCCGTCTGGTACGGAGGTTAAGATGGTGGAACTGTCTACATCCACTCTTCCATAAGTCTTCATGACGTAGTTATTAAGTTCAAAAAAATTTCATTCACCGTACAAAAACAACTGAATGGAAATCCCCGAATGTAATCAGTTGTTTGATTTTCTATGACTGTATATTGATGTAGAACTCTTGTTCACTTTTAGAAATAATCATAAATTGTATACGTTATGTGGTTGTGTCGTGCATTCTGATGGAGAAATTCGTGCATATATCATTTCGTAATTGTTCTTACGTTTATTTTGAAACCACAGCTCTCATATATGTCTGTCTGTCTGTCTGTCTGTCAACCTGCTTGACGCCACAGGCCATTGCCAAGCAGGGCCTCCCATTTTCCACCCTTCTGTATCTTGTTTCGGGAGACATGTGGTAGGGACTTCTTGGAGGAGGAATCACTTCCTCATAAGGTCTCTACCAACACTGGACAACACAGACAAAGGGCAAAAGCTAGACATGCATCCATTCCTTGAAGTTCGAAACAACGCTTTCAGTGTTTCAGCATTATGAAACAGAACACGCCTTAGACCGCGCGCCCACTTAGCCGGCACCCGTATCAAATAGTGATCCTTCTTGTCTTTGCAGAAGTTTCCTCTCCTCCAATTAAAGTAACTTTGTTGGCACAGACCACAGGACCTAATGCGGTTTTTCACTTCCATTTGATCCTGATATTCCTGGAACCCCTGAAAAAAGTGTTCTGATGTGAAGTTGGAAAACAAGAATGATACACTCTCTTCGTACGGTATCTGAAAGGAACAGAAAATATTTAGCTGCAGGTACCTGGATGTACGCTTTATTCAAACACAGTTTGGTCATCGCAATATTTTCTCGATTGTGCTAAATTCTGTGAGAGTTTTGTGACAATTTTTGCAGATAAAAACAACACTTAAGACTTTGTAAGTCTGTGGTTTAAAACTACGCTTGGATATTCAGTCTTTTTGGTAGACAATTCATTATGGTACTGTCTCTAACGTGAAGTTCAAATATGGCAGTGTGAGGCGCGGTTTTGGCAAAAATGTTTCTTCTGTATGCTCTATTCTCACAAATACAAATTTAATGGCGCACGTATGTGTATTTCAGTGTTATTTATTCTACACTTGCGATGCTGGAAACACGAAGGAGGTCTTTAGTTTCGAACCCGGTTATAACGACATCGGTTGATGCGACACCTCGTCTATAGCGTCAGATATTCTTTGGTACCGATTAATTCCTTACCGTTAGCCATATATTACACTCTTCGGTTAGAACAACGATTGTTTATAACGACATAAAGTATCCAGTCACTGTCATGACGTTGTAACTGAGCTAGACTCTATTTTGATATTTATCCATGCTTTTCTGTTATCTGAAATCTTTTTTTCCACTCCGTCCTCGAATATAAATTTTAGGTGGCTCTACTGTTTATAATACACATTACTTTCAAGAGGTTTTTTGTCTTGCAATATACCGCTGTGTTACACAAAATAGAATAGAAATTAATTCGTTAACTCTTGAAAGGTGTATTTTCAAGTACTGGCTTCTTTTAATACGACGTCTAAAGTCCCCGAACTTGGTCCACTAATCGCATTAGCTCAGTATTATCTCGGTTAATGAAAGATTATGCAAGTCAGGAAATGAAAGAGGCCGTAAGTATGTACTTTGTGTAAATACTTTATTTTTGTTTACAGTAAGAGTGAGACATGGAACCTTTAGTCAGAATCTCGAACAAAATGAAATGAAAATTAAGAAACATCCGCTTCACTTGATCTTCCAACCTCAGACAGGGGCAAAAATAACTTTTGGGGTATGTCATTAAAGATATGACTGTACAGTTTGAGTGTTTGAGCGTGTACGATATAGGAAACAAATAAACTTCTGTCGCACCACATGTCAAGCTGTCACACGTGACCTCCGCATACCCACTTCCCTAATCATGAACAAAGATGCCCAAGCAATGAATATCCCGCTATTTGTTTCCGGCATGTAAACTTTGCACACTTGTCGGAAACTGTTGTTATTATTCCGAATTTTTCTCCAAACTGTGCAGATATATTGTGTATTTAATTGGTATATGTCTGGTATAAATTACTGTAATCAGAGAAGGAGAGGCAAGAGCAGCTTATGTACAAATAAAATAATTATTTGAAATTATGAGGTTATTTCTACGCTTTATCACCTTGGGTTTCGAAATTAGGACACTTTCTAAGTGCTTCTTTCATATCTCGCTTAAATGTCATCTTGAAGCCTTCAAATACCTGATGTGCTGTGCTAGCAGTAATTGGATAAGGCAGAATACCTGGTAAGTCTTTGGTTTTTGTACATCTGGATCAACATTAGTAGTTTCGTCTACTTACCGAGTTCACCCGAATTTTAGTTTTCGGTTGTTATTGTTACTTGTATTAGGCCGCACGCATTTCCTTTCAAAGCTTATATTCCTAATCACTCACACAAATACAGACCGTCTATTGAATAGTGTGCCTTCAGTCTTATAACTGAAACCTGCTGTAAATATTATACATCATCTAAATTGAGGTTTTCCCATACCGTTGTGCCAATATAACAATTTGTTATTTATTGTCCGTCGTACACAACACTGTGGTGCAAAGTTACGTTATGCAACAATTAACAAAGCTACATGTTTCGACCCTTTGGGGTCATCTTCAGGCTTATAAAATATGGTATCACACAAGGTACATCTGTTGTTGCTACCTACGGGATCCCGTGGTTTACAGTATGCTAGTTATAAAATATGTTATATAAAATATCTATATTTTAATCAACATTTTTATATAACATATTTATAACTAGCATACTGTAAACCACAGGATCCTGTAGGTAGCAACAACAGATGTACCTTGTATGATATCATATTTTATAAGCCTGAAGATGACCCCAAGGGGTTGAAACATGTAGCTTTGTTAATTGTTGCATAACTTAACTTTGCACCACAGTGCTGTGTACGACGGACAATAAATAACAAAACATCCTCTAAAGCTTGTGTTCAGGTTTGAGTCTGCGTGTGCATAACGAATCTCCTCTAACAATGAATCCTGTACTCTGGTGAACAATTCTGCACATTTGCTTGTAACCAGTGTTGCAGTACACATTGCAGTAAATACTCAGATCAATATTTGCATTTCAGAGTAAGTTTCCATGTTTACGCTACAGGGCAACCTGCTGGCGGTGCTCGGGGATGTCTTCCTGCACGAGTCACCGTCCCTCGTGTCCATCCAGCTTGATTCGAACAGCCTGGTGTCTCTACACAACGACTCGCTGCGGGGTCAGTCCTCTGTTCAGATCATGTGGTTGGGACACAACCGCCTGACACGTGTCGACCGCGCGCTATTCAGCGACTTGCTGCTCATACAGCGCGTCTACCTCACTAACAACAGCATCTCGCATATCGAGGACCGCGCCTTTGAACCCATGCAGGCCCTCAAGTTCCTCGATCTCAGTCTTAACCGGTCAGTAAGCAGCAGGCTCCTATGTATATCAAGTGGGTGATAATATTAAACTAATCTTAAAGCAATAGAGCATGGAAGTACGTAAGTAATACCTCTTTTTTTTCAAAAACTACAATGACATTTATATTGAAGTTTTTACATACCATGGATACGTCCTCCACAAAGTTGACGGTATTTTTTCACAAAGTCTATTTCATTATCAACACAACTTTCCAGCTTTGCGTGAATCGCTGAATGTCGGTAGCGTGTGAAACTCCGTGCTGAATCATCATAGTTTTTAACGCAGGTTGTGTTTTGTCTCGTCGTCTTCGTCAACAAAAACGGTGTCCTCAAAGTGCACCCCGCAGTAGGCCAAAAAAAATGGAAGTCGGTGGGTGCTTAATCGGAACTCTAGAGAGGATGACGGTTTGATTCAGCTTTCTGTTTTGCCGAAACATTAGAATTCTTGGTTTTAACTTCTTTCATGACTGAACGTATCGCTCTGAATTGATTTTGACACCTCTCTACAAGAATTCCACCAACAAGATTCCTTCACTGTCCCAGAAGACGTTAGCCATGACTTTACCCGCACAAGTCTGCACCTTCAATTTGTTTTCCTTTATCCTCACTGCAGTCCCGATTTAGCACCCACCGACTTCCATCTTTCTGGCCCTCTGAAGGATGGGCTTCGCGAACGCGGTTTTGCTGCGGACTTCAACGAATAGCTGCAACAGCGTGCGTAAAGAGTTCCGATCATCGGCTAAGAGCTTGACGCGAGCAGCATAAAGCGTTTCACGCAAAGATGGCAACAGTGTGTTGATAATTAAGGAGAATTTGTGGAAGAATAATCTGAATTTTGTGAAGGATGCTCTTATGGAATGTAAAAACTAAATTAGAACTTCTGTTAAATTTTCTGAGGAAAAGCAGGGGGCATAACTTTCGTACACACTTTTGTATTGTTTGTGGCTCAGGAAAGGGTTCATTTGTGAGGTCTTGTAAATGGCCTAGGGAAATTTTGGGTTCCCTGAAAGGCAGTAAGTTTATTTCCTAGCTGTATGACTGACATTCCTTCAAGAAGAACTTTAACCTTTGTAATGAGGTAATAAGTAGTGTAGAATTGACCACCCGAGCTGCCTAAACAGTGGTAAGTTAAAAGCAACTTGTGAATTGTTACGAAATTAATATAACCTTTGCTATGTATGATTGTGATTTTTCTCAACTATGAAGCAATAATCATATCGGAGACAATACAGAGAGGACAGAACAGCAATAACTAACCCGCTGGAAAGGAAGAATTTCGTGAACGTAATGGTCGTGTAACCGGTCAATGAATTTTACTTCTTTTATAGAGACTGAATATTGAAACTGCGCTCACAAAAGTCTGCCTGTGTGGCTAATCCGCAGCCATTTTAATTCCATCGCGTACGCTTTAAAATTATTGAGGGTATGGGAAATGCAGTGAGCAGCGAATGCGTTGACAGGATTTAGAGATGAGAACAATAGAATGTTGGAATTCATGACAATAGGAATTTGTTGAATAATTGAGTGTATCTTGATTGGTCAGAGGTGACCTTCAACTAACGAGCCAGGTAACCTGTCACATTATTTGTTGTTTAATAATTACATACGGATTGGATTGTCAGGTTTGATTGTTAGTTGATTAATTACGTCGGCACGCAGTTGCTTAATTGTTTAGAAGGTTAGTTAATTGACTTCTCTTTTGATAGACACTGTTAATTCCCTTATTTGCTAGATATTAGATAGATACATTTACAGTAACCCGGCTGATAGTATATCTTACAAATCCTGCAGTTTGTGCAAGTACGTACTTTTGCATATTTGAGTCACATGGATGTAATTAAAAGAAAAATAGGTACAACCGTATTTCCTTTAATCTCATCCATTGAATCAAACATGCAAATGAACTGAAAAACTTCATCTGCAAGTATTAGAACGTTCGTGAAAACTGGTGATTCTTATTATCCAGTTTGGGCGCCAATATCAATTCGACAGATTATCTTTAATAAAATCTTGATGAGTAAGTCAAAAGTATTTATTCACTCACAACCGAATTATTACTTTAGCTGACCAAAACATATGATTGGTAAACATGCAAAAGCATCTGAAAACTGAAATAATTCTGCATTATATAGGAACATTCATTTCTTCACGCGCAGGTAATACGGAGTGTTTACATTGCAAAGGAGCAGTTGCTGAGTGTTGTGTGGGATAATAACTGCTGCTGCCTGTTACAACAGTCACAAGAAATACGTAAAAACACGGTTAGGCCAAAATGTAGAGGTTTCAAATGCTGTATTATCCAAATAATGCACCAATTATATAAAATCGTTGAATTGTTAAAAACCTATTTAAGTTATAAAGGCCACACCAACATGTTTCGGTTCACGTAGGAACCATCATCAGGAAACTACACCCAGTGCTTAGCTAAAATTAAAAGACGTGTTCAACAGTGCACATCGGTACACACGTTGTCATTGTTATGGCGGCATATGCCACCATAACACTGACACTGATGATGGTTTCTACGTGAACCGAAACATGTTGGTGTGGCTTTTATAAGTTTAATTCGGTTTTAAAAATTCAACGATTTTATACAATTTGTGCGTTAGTTGGATAATAAAGCATTTGATATTATGGATGCATGGTACAACCATGAAGATTATGTAGATGTTTCGTGGCGCGTTCTCAAAAATTGCGAAAAGCGATTATAAGCTTCGTCATATCTGTCTGTCTGTCGGTCCGTCCTTCCGTCCATCTGTTCGTATAGAAAACCTCGGCCCCCATTGGACGGATTTTCATGAAATTTTATATTTGAGTATTTTTCGAAAATCTGTCCAGAAAATTTAATTTCACTAAAATCTTGCAATAATAACAGGTGCTTTACATGAATACTTTTGATGATATCTAACTCGATTCTTCTTAGAATGCGAAATGTTTCGGACAGGCTTGTAGAGAAAATCAAGCCACACGCTTTACTTCCGATAAGGTTTCTTTTCTTAAATCGTGCCGTTTATTAGATAATGTGGAAAGATACTATAGAGCCGGGCCGGCCACATATGAAAATATGGCGCATGCGCATTGCATGCTGGCTACCAAAGGCTACAAACACACTCCCAAAATATGTAATACGTATTGATTTTCCACTGCAACAATGATCGCATGAACGCGCCTCAATGTTACGTTATACGTACATTGCCTATCTTGTTTTGTTTTAATCCAGTCTGTAAGTATAGAAACGTTTTAAGAAAAAAGTATGAATATTAGGTCAGTGATCAAGCTAGTCATGGTTTAGGACGCCTATTTTAATCAAAATAAAATGTATCCTTTACCAGCAAATTTACTTTTTGTTTGCCTTAATGTCAACCGGATATAATGTGTGGTGACACGGCAGTATATATGTTTGTCGGTCAACACGTTCCAAATTCCTGTGTTTTAGCGATAACACTTTCTGTAGATGTCCCCAGTAGTTCCTGATCCTGCTGTTGATTACCATGGGGCTTTCTTTTGGACTGAACTTGACCCCCATGCCACTTGCCTCTTATGTTAGAGTTTTCAGAATATTGGCGTGACCTTCGACTACATTTTACTAAATAGAGAGAAATATTTTGAGAATGCAGTACACATGAACTTTGATTTAAACTGATCGTTCATTCAAATATGTGTACACTCTACTAGGAGATCGGGAATAAATGCGTTTGTAAAGCAGTCTTGGGAATTCTTTCCTTGTGACCACAAAACACAGGTGTTACATGTGAATTACCTTCCCTACGCAACATACCTTCGATCCCAACTCCAGTTCGTGTGCACCAATTTTCACCGTCTTGGAAACAAAACATTTTAGACCCATAAGCAATCAATATTCCGTCAGAATTTGCTTTCATTGCTCCAAGAATATGACTTGTTGTAACTGGAATACTATGGGCTACATTCTTCTTCTTCAGGATGTTTCACTGGTAGACTCTTATAAAAATGTGGGAGTTACAAAACGCGTGGGATACCTTCAGTCGCTGAGCGACTGTTTAATTCTTAAGAGAGTCATTTCTACACGACCATGGATACTGACATGAAGTTATGGAGGGTAAAATATAGGCCGCTAAATTAACTCCATGAAGCGGGATCCATCCTGACATGCCGACAGGTCCACAAGTAATAAAGATACTCCCCACATTTTATGGAAACCACAAATCCACTTCGTTATTCAAAAGAGACTGCCACTGGACCCTGTTCTGAGCTAGATGAATTCAGTCCACAAGCCCCATCCAAATTTCTCCATATCCATTTTAGTATTATATTCCCATCTACGTCCAAGTTTCCCGAGCGGTATTTGCCTTTAGATTTTCCAACCGAAACATTATAAGCATTTTACTTCTTTTTTTTTCTGAGTCAACATGCCCCTCCCAACTCATCCTTCTTCTTTTCATTACCTTCGTGAAAAGTACTGATATAAATGGCAACAGCATTAATACTTTTTTTTCCAATGCCACAAAATGTCCTTGTGGACTTTGTGGTCCTCCCTCCTGGGCATGGCAAGAGTGTAACCGAATTCTGAGGTTGGGACGCCCATGAGGCGCAGTTACGTTGTCCCGATGATGTGGGTGGTGATATAGGAGGATGTAGTGCCAGGAGGGCTCTTAAACCTAAATTCCACTGACCTACCCAGACTATGGTCACCGCGAGAATCTGCCCCTTCAGGGAAAATTGCCACGGTAGAGCCGGGAATCGATTCCGGGACCTCATGATTAGTAGTCAGAGACTCTGGCCACTAGACCACGAGGCTTGTCGCAACATTAATACTTTTTTTGTCCAATGGCACCACATGTCCTTGTGGACTTCGTGGTCCTCCCTCCTGGGCATTGCAAGAGTATAACCGAATTCTGAGGTTGGGACGCCCATGAGGCGCAGTTACGTTGTCCCGATGATGTGGGTGGTGATATAGGAGGATGTAGTGCCAGGAGG
>Ga0123354_10012168_pt1 | contig 13330 bp, 10 predicted proteins | sample TergutLab28metaG_2_FD_97872 | JGI IMG/M metagenome (GOLD analysis project Ga0123354, IMG submission 97872) | Labiotermes labralis P4 segment gut microbial communities from Petit-Saut dam, French Guiana - Lab288 P4 | ecosystem: Host-associated > Arthropoda: Insects > Digestive system > Gut ...
GGGAAACCAAAGGAGTTCCCAAAAGGGGGCCCCAAAAAATGAGGGCCCACCCTACAAAATTTATTTGCCACAACCCCCCCGCCCCCCCCCCCCCCCCCCATCTAAGGAAAATGTACGTATCTGTTTCTTCCATTACTACAAACCCTGTCCAGATGAAGAAATTGTAACAGAGGGGTTAAAAGCATCCAGGCTCAGAGACCTTACTGCAACAGCTTGATACAACTAGAATTTATTTATCATTTTGAACTACTCCAAAATAGTAACACACATCTTTATTTGTGCAACATGTGAGGTTCTCCCAGTAAGGGTTCTTCTGGGATGCAACACTGTGTAGTTGGGTGAACAGTTCCTGGTGTTCCAAGAAGACTTTGACTGCTTGTCTGAGGATAAATGCATTATAATCCTTCAAAATGTCATAAAATACTCATCCAATGACAGTATCATATCCTAGACGACCTGAATCTTCAGTTTTTGTCTCTTTACTATACAAACGAATACTAACATACTTGCAGTTAACACTTGGGAAGACTCATTTATGTACGACACAACGTGTATGCCCAAAGAATGACTGAACATAATACATTCACAATGTTATACGCCTGTGGATTCACATATCCAAGAAAAGCAAAGCGAGGGTATCAGGGTTGTCAACATCGCCCGTGATTAAGTACGCGGTGGTTGGTAATTAAGGGTGAGGTTTACATTCTACAAGTTCACCGAAATTGTTACAAGCAGAAAATTGGGCAAAACAGTAGAAGCTTAGGGTGAAAGTAACACACAGCAAGGCTTTTCAAAACATTAATCCAAATTTTTCTTACTAACATAAAAAACATTCGAGTTAATGTCACTAAAATGAACAGTAAACTCTAACCTCAGTGGACCATCATACATGTATGCTCTTAGCACACCTCAGTGTAAGGTGGTACTGTAACTTCAAAATAAATTCAAATTACCTGTTGCCTCATTCTGCTCTTCTAGGGTGAAGTCACACAAATCATGAGAGTCTTCTAGGGCTTGGCCATCCAATAAATGTCTGATATTTTCTTCAACCCGATCCATTTTATTACAGCACGTCATACACGAATGCCAAATCAGTTAATATTTGTCCCGCACTCCACGTTAAACGATATTTCCATCACATTGCCTGATACGGGGTAGCGGTAAGCGTGTACATACGTCAACCACAACACACCTCACATTACGTCACAGTTCAGGTATTTTCATGTACTACTGTGCAACACGAAATAAATTAAGTCATTACGAATGTTCAAATCAGAATGCACTGTTACTTTTGAAACATCAGCAGTAATGCGGACAGATCACGAGGCCAATTCCTCTCACAGGAGTCACTCCAACACTTTTTCTGCACTTAATCACACTGACAGTTAACTCACAGTAAGTGGTTCGACAGTTCGCACCAGTTTTTTTAATATTCACAGATCAAGTTCGTATTTGACACATATACCATTATGTATCGTACGTATCACAGATAAAGGATGGATGAAGACACGGATAACTGCAAACTGCAGTCCACGGATTACCAACACCGCTCTGTGCAGAGCCATCTCTGACGGGGTAGCTCGCATAATTCGAACATTGTGAAAGTTGGTGCCCCTATTACGTATGGTGGTCACGATCAGCTGAGATGTGTTAATAACATAAACAAGTGATTGTTATTGGACAATAAGTCTCATAACCTCAATTTGCCATGTCTGGTAATAACCTTACTCAGATTCCAGCTCCCGTTATTTCAATTCAGTGTGACTGGGATGAAGTAGTTAGGTAAATAGACTTGTTTTTATAGTTAAGACGGTTAAAGTCCACAAATTTAAACCGATCGCTTTGACAAATGAAACACAAAGTACTATTAAAACCGCCAGTGAACTCGGGTTGTATATATATATTTCCTAACCGTAACATACCAGATAAAGGTAAGAAGTTAGAGAGCCTGCCTAAGCTAAAGTCATATAGGAGGCGAATAGATAGAGCTGCACTCGTTATTAACTTCGACGCTAGCTGGAAATGAGTGATTGACCTCGTACCCTCGGTTCCGTTCTGTATGTTTTGGAGAAAAGAAAACTCTCTTGCTCCTGCCGGGAATCGAACCGCAGATCGTCCATCCTGTAACCTACTATACTCAGACCCCGACTCCAGCTCCTAACATACCGGCTGTTACCTGTCACCCTAAATTGTTATACAACTGAATCAAGGTATCTGTGTTGTAAAGTGTTTAACTTTAAAACTATAGTTACATAATAATAGGCTGAATTCAGTTTTCCACAGAACATTTCAGTTAAATAAAACGATAGAATGTATTAATTTTTTAAAATTCATTCTCATAGTTTATGTAAGTTCATTTTTTGAGATGTTTGTATTTCTGGTACTGAATTACGTTTGTTGTAGAATGATGGGACAGGTTAACTAGTCATTTGCTGTACAACAAGAAGCATTGCATAAGAGCCATTTGTCAGAGATTGTTACATATTCTGCTTGATGTCTAACTGCTTGTCATAAATTTATTTACAGAAGAGTGAATACGGAGGTTTGGGTTGCCTGCAAATTTCGAGGTAATTATTGTAATTTTGTGTTAAAAATCATTGTGTGTACTGTATGTACAAAATTATGTAACATTGGTTTTTGTTTTAGGTCAAACCAGCATTCAAGGAAAGATACATAGCCGCGGTCTTTCCCGTGAAGGCATTCCACAAGTCACAGCAACAAATGGCTTTGCAGTTTGTGAAATTTCACGAAATACAATCAAATTAATACACGAATCTGGGCATATATGTGTTTTTGTTGCTGCTTTTAGCACTTTTACTGGAATACATTCAAGAAGTGTGGGTATTTGTGTTTGCTAATGTGATTATTAGAAATAAATTCAGACCTTGTAGGTTTCCTACAGCTCTAGGAAGGTCTCTCTGTACCTAATTATGATGTCATGGATGTGGATAAGAGGCAGTATTTACCCTAGATGACTGACATTCATCAAATTTTGTATAAGACTTCAGCTCTTACCTCACAGACAGTTTAGTCTCTGCCCCTTACAAACACCATCCGTTTGACATTGATTAGGGATCTATCAGTATTTATTGTGGTAATTATATGAAACACAAAAGTACAGTTTCTGAATGTTACAACAGGTGGTGCATGTGGTTGCCATCAAGCGTTTAAAAAGTTAACCTTGGAAGAGGATGGAGTTGGATAATATGCATTATGTTGACTCACCTGTTATCCCAGACTGTCACTGGAAGTGAGGCTGGGTGAACCTTGTTGAAATTCCAAATGTGATAATGAGAAATATGGCAACATCTGTGGTTCAAATTTACCTTGGTCATCCAGTCCATAGAGTATGTTAGTATTCAAAACCATCCTCAACTACTAATTTTTAATGCTTCATATCTCTATGGTTTATTATTTCTTTTGTGTGTTCATATTCACCCTTGGTATTTGCTGTTAAACTTCTGAATAATTAAATTGTATCAGAGTAACAAGTTGGTGAAGATATTATAAATTGTTGTTGTTTGCAGGTAATATCACTGGATGCTACATCAGGGAGTTTGTGTGTGTCAGTTTGCACTGGAAATAAACTTCAGATCTGGGATACTAGACAGGGACTTTTGAGAGTAAGTCAGGATTATTGTTTATGTCATAAGGTACAGTCTTGTTATGAATTTGACTGGGAATTTCATGAGAGATAAGTTTTCAAATACGTGAAGAGATTTTGCCTGAAAATAAGGTGAAAGTAATAAGTGAATATGCTTCCTTATAGAGGTTGATTACAAGTATTAGGGAAGTATAGTGCATCTGCTGAACCACTTCAGACGAAATGTTGTGGAGTAGATCACAAATATGCAACATGTTGGGTACCTCAGATGGCATACAATTTCCACATTTTGTAGAGTGTTTTATAGTACTCTGCCATCTGGTGTGATAGCATTATGCTTGTAAACTAACACAAACTTTGAGATGGGCTGTACAAACAGTATAATGTCTAGGCTGTGGACTGGATGTCTGAGGAATCTTGGTTCAATTCCTTGAAGGGGCAGAAGATTTCGCTTTTACTTAGTGTCTGGACTGGCTTTTGTGCCCACCCTACCTCCTAGTGAATGTGTCATGTGCTCTTCCCTGGGGGTAAATTGGCAAATAGTGAAGCTGACAGCCCACAACTGCATATTGCCAAAGCAGAATGCATTAAGCTGTACCCTATACTTCTATATAGGCCTTGATGTTGTGCACAGGGATAACTTCACTTTATACTTTACAGACCTAAAAATTCATTGTATTTATATAATGTGCAAAATACCTGACACTGAACCTTCACGGTACATTGCTTCTTTCAGCGAACCCTGGAGGGCCATGTGGGTGACGTGTACAAATGTCGTTTCTTCCCATCTGGATTGGTGGTGCTGTCTGGCAGTGCAGATATGCAACTGAAAATCTGGTCAGCTGAAACTGGACAATGTCCTGTGACACTCCGTGGCCATACAGCAGCTATAACCGACATGTGCATGGTTGACAAAGGGCGTAACATTATTTCTGTCTCCAAGTAAGCAATCCTTTGCTTTGTTGAGCCTCTTAATGCCACATGATGGATCTGTCAGCCTCTGGTACTCTTGGATGTTATGGCAGTTTTTAGCATGAACTACACACACAGTCTGATACTAAGATGGTAAATTCACTGTACATTTTGTGGTATTCTGTGACTAAACTTTTATTTGAAAATATTGGTAACATTTTGGCTCATTGTGCTTATTGCATTCACCTAATATGCCACATTTGGCTAAAATGCATTCAGTAATCATAGTATGACAAGGATGCTCACATGTACATGCGTAACATATGTACCTGCATAATTTCTCTTCTTCCCTGTACATTTATCTTCCTTAGTTTAGAGGAGTATGTAAGTTATTGTTTTTTCTGGCATACAACTTTGAATCGTGCCATCCCCGTTGTGTAGTATAAACTAGCAGGTAGGTATGAAGTCAATAACACAACTATTATTTAATTAGATATTATATTCTAGGTCAAAAGACTACATTGTTTCGGCCGGTAGTGGCCATCATCAGGTCTTTGTCATTCGACACACTTAAGATTATTTTATACAATTGTGTGGCAGCGTGTTTGATGAGGAGATCTCTACATCAAGGCCTTTGTTTGAGTATAGTGTATCTATATTGAGTTTGTGGGTGAACTGCTTTATATACGTTAAGGTATGCTTCGGTAATATCAAACAACCGAAGAAAACAAGAAACTGAAACAAGGACCCAGAAAAGAAGACCAAAAAACAAAATCATAGAACAAAAAACATGTAGTCTTTTGACCTAGAATATAACATCTAATTAAATAATAGTTGTGTTATTGACTTCATACCTACCTGCTAGTTCTGATGTACAATTTTGGTATCTTGTACAACATGCACAATCTTCAGCTTTCCTAAAATTATTTTCTTCCATTTGCCATCATTAAATGTATGCATTATATTGCATAGTTATACCCATATTAATTTGCCTTTCCCCAAATCACGTTAAGAACACTGTACCGACAGAATCATTTTTTGAGTGGTTTAATGTGGGTGTGCTTTACATTGGACCAACTTGCATGAAATTTCAGTGTTTGGTAAAACAGATTTTGAACCTACAAGATAAATTTCTACTTGGCAAAACAAAAAAACATAACAATTCCCAGTTATCTGAACTACCCTCTTTTGTAATGTAAAGTGACCAAGGAATTACTGTATGTTTAATAATCAGAGGAAGTACTTAACTTTATATATGTCTCAGGATAATAAGAGCTAAAATTAATTGTAGAGTACATACTAAGAGTGTGTTTGGAAACAATGCAACAGCATGTATTCTAATGTGAGAATAAAAACTGTATCCAGACAGACATATCTTTATAAGTACTGCACCACCAGTAAACATGGTAGTTGCATTCATTTAATATTAAGCAGAACATGTGGGACATTTTAATTTTGGTGACAGATAAGTCAAGACTGAAATAATGATCAGCATTTGTGTTTCCAGAGATGGTAGAGCCAAATTGTGGAGCTGTGGTGAGGCCTCTTGCCTAGCTACCCTTGTGGAGTTGGGTACAGCAATTAACAGCTGTGTTTTGTGTGTGGCTAACAATAACATGCAGCTAGCAGCACCAGAGGAGCCTCCAAGTATGTGTCTAGACAGAACTGCAACATCACAGTGACATTTTAAAAAGAAGAGAAAACCATACTGTTTTTATAACCAACACAAGACCAGCATACTGAACACACCCAAAACTCTGTAACTATCAGTATTAATGGCCAATGCTTTTTGAATGAAGTCATCCCGTTGTGTTATCTGAATATTTATTTTATTACAATATGTTTCTTTCAACACAACTAACATTAAAGTATAGCATTACTGCGACATGTTTCGACCTGTGACAGTCATCATCAGGCTGATCTAAGAACCGTTTAACATTTTACAGGTTTCATTTTGTGCATTTGGGATCCCATATACCTTACACCGTATAATATTATTAGGTAACTTATCTACAACGCTGTTGTATGTAATACATACATACGCTCACACCACGTGCTTTATATTACATACAGTAGCATTGTAGATAAGTTACCTAATAATATTATACAGTGTAAGACATATGGGATCCCAAATGCACAAAATAAAACCTGTAAAATGTTAAACGGTTCTTAGATCAGCCTGATGATGACTGTCACAAGTCGAAACATGTCGCAGTAATGTTATACTTCAAATATTAGTTGTGTTGACGTTAAAATATTGTAATAAGGCCAATTCTTTGTCCCACAGGAAAACACAGGAACACTAATGCTGTCATTATTGTTGCATTTACAGATACTCTGTATACATAAGAAAGAGTATAAAAAGTGTTAATGAGGTTTTGAAACAACACAGACCACTTAAATCAGTGGCAATTCAGTGGTGAAAATAAAAATGTAAGAGCATGTTAGTATAATGCTTCTACTTGTGTGAAGACAAACTTTGTTTTGAGTTTCATTTCGTGAATACAAACACAGTGATTGTGCTAGCCATGAAGATCAAGCATGTTGTTGACCATTTAAGGGCAACATTGTTAAGTAAATACTTGTGTGTACTGAGAGTTCATTGAACTCAGTATTTATTGCTACTGCAACATTTTTGTAAGGCACAACTTAAGTATTTGGATGGAAGCACTCATGGTCTCTCTCAAAGTCTTATGCCAGTTTTGGCTGGAGGGACTAAACAAAAGATTCTCTGCAAATCCAAGTGAGATTCAAAAAATCAGATTTTTCAAATACATAGTAGGTGTGGTTTGTACACAACAGTATTCAGTATACCTCTTTGTGGTGATTTTATGAAACATACCAATCTTCTGATAAGTTTGGTTTTCATTTTTGTTAAAATAAAAATCCGTGTCAGAATGGACTTGTTCCCCTGGTGTATACTTACAAGGTAAATTCCCACACTACAAAAGATTTCTGGAGAATCCACCAAAGGAATTACTCTGGAACCTTCCACTTTTTTATCATTACAGGTGAGCATGAAGTGGGAACAGCAAACAAGATCCTGCTTCTAGGTTGTGAGGACGGCACAGTACACTGTTTGGCAGTACAGAGTCGGCAGGTCCTGTTTTCCAAATCTCATTCTGCTGCAGTCAACTGTATTGCAGTATTGTCAGTTGATCATTTTGTGGTTGGATGTCAAGACGGCCAGATCTTTCTTTATGGTTTTGAGCGCCCTACTGAGCCAGAGCACTGTTGGTATGAGTCGAACAGTGCAGCACTTTGTCTGCTGCCATTAGGAGATGGATTCTTTACTGGGAAGGCTGATGGCAGTTGTGTATATCACCAGCTTCCAGCCATAAACAGTGGTGGAAGGAGCAGTAATGTCAGAGTACAGCTTACAGGACCTGACTGTGATCCTGTTTATGACATTTCCTTTGATGGAACTTATATCTACACATCTTGCAGGGATGCTACTGTAAGGAAGTATGATGTTCTGAAAATTTTGTCGAATCTGAACTTCCTAGTTTGATACAGTCAAAAAGAAGTTCATTTTGTTGCCATTTCAGATTTCATTATTTTTTTTTTTTAATTCTTGCAATTCACATTATGATGATCGTGAATAGTCTTTGGCAACTAATTTGTTAAAAATGACGTGTTTGTCCATGTTTATAATACAGATGACATTTGAGTATACCAGTTACATAATATGGTGGCATAATTTAAGAACTACTAAGCTTCATAATGTAATATTTTGTAAACCTGAAATGTACTCTATTTACCCAAATATGAAACTCTTTGTTTTATTTAAATTTATGTGAAACCAGTTTTCTCGCCCACATTTTAAAATACAAATTTCACCTGGTGCTATGGCAAGTACAACTCTTGGTGGTACTGAGAGTGTCAAATACTTTGCAGTATAGACAGTATAAACATCCATGCTAGTACACCGTTCTGCCTGACTTGTGATAACAACAGGTCATCCTTCCCTCACATGCTAAATTAGGTCAGACTTCTCACCTGCAGGTACATACAATATTATTTTCCAAACTATGCTGTCAGTTATTATGTATAAAAGGTACTTTGTAAGTAGTTCTGTTATGCCAGCATCTTAACCCTATTCAGTTCATTATTAATTAAACAGCTGTTACACACTCTGGTGAGCTAAAATTACATTTTTCAAAATGTAAAAAAAACAACCAGTTTTGATACTATAGTGTAAATACTAAGTGACATACAAGCCATATTTATTAATGAAACAAACAAACAGAAGTAAAAACTGATAATTATTACTGTATGGATGTATGAAGGCACTTGAATGAAATGCTGATTCACTATGAATATTACATAACATTTATGCAGGCACAGTACAGTTTGTGAAGTTGGCCACTTGTTACAGTTGGCCGCACTTGTATGGAACAAGCAAATTTCTGTAAAAACTGTATAAATTATAACTGTCAACACAACTAAGTTTTGGTGTTTAAGCACATGTTTCGACCCACGTCAGTCATTTTCAGGCTGAATACACATAAAACACCAAAAGGTATTATATGTTGTTGTCTGTGAATAATGAGATCTCAAATTACATCCTCGGTTGTCTTACTATCAACACCAACAATGACTACCTACAGCCTGATAACACAGTTGCTACATCTCTTGCATATGAGTATAACAATTTCACATCTTCCAGTCAACTATTTTGAGTATTTACACTACATAATTAATGATGTAAAGAATTTGTAAACTGAGATCTCCATATTCACAGAAAGCAATGCAAGCAGCCTTGTAATGTTTTACATTTCTTTAGCCTGAAAATGACCCACATGGGTTGAAACATGTTGCTTTAATGAACGCCAAAACTTAGTTGTGTTTACGGTTATAATTTGTATATTTATCATAGAATCACACAACGGGATGTCCACCTTAAAAATTCCTATGATATTATACATAGGCATTAATCCATAACTTGGTCACCCATTTATCTTGAACCTTGGCCACAGTTTACATTCAGTGACATGCTTGCTGTAGAAGTTCAACCTCCCTGTGTTGGCCAACCTGAATAGTTGTATAGTTCTTGTGCAGAAATCCTCATTCATTAGCGGAACTATGTGTTTTCCATTCAGCCTCTATCCTGTCTCCACAAGTACAGACAATATATTGGAATTTTCTTATGGCAACTGATTACTGTCCTGAAAAGGCCCTATTCATTGACGAGTTCATGTACCTGCTTCGCAACTCGACCACATGTCTCTACACTCTGAATTGTACATCTGCTAAGGTAATAGTGCACATTTAAATTTTCTTAGTGTCAAGTGGTTTCCATAAGTTGGGTGGCTTTGAATGGAACCAAAGCTGGCCAACATAAGTGGGTTTCACTGTACAAAATGAAGAGAGGCGACATGCATGTTATTGAAACACTTACTGAAGTGTGTTAAAAACCTCATATTTGTTGTTTTCATTCTTACTACGGCTGGAAAAAACTAACATATTTACTGTGCTACTAAACAAACAGTAGAATAAATTAGTACAATTATAATTTATATAAACAATAGGAAAATGATGAGTGTTAATGTAAAATTGTCTGTTACTTCATGAGGTGTCACAATTTCACACCTTTTGGTAGCTTAAGGTGCAAAAATCACTCTTATGGTACACAAATGAAACCCTGACGAATTGAATTTGGTGTATTACAATTCAAGATTCTTAGTCATCCACTCGACACTACTGAACAGCCTATTTGTACCTGGCAGTTTTTGATAAGTTGAAGCACTACGCACACAGACTCAGCTGCAATCTAACGATCAACTGTAGCACCACCTCTTTTTCTTATGTTTTTCAGTGCAACAAATGCATTCAACATAAGACTTACATATTAATATGTTAAATATTATGTTAGCTTTATGTTTGTGAATAAATTTGTCTCTTTCCAAGTAGGATTTGCTTTATCATCAACATTATCTTTTAAATATTCATTTCTGGTTCATCATCTTTTCCAATGGTAGTGTACTGTACTTTACGAGAAATCGTATCTAGTACTGGCATCAGTCGATACTTTATTGCCATGCGGTTCATGTACGCAACTGTCAGTATGAGGGCAAATAAGATGACTGTAAGAATTGCAAGAGCAACAGCTGTGGCTTTATGTTGCATCTCCGATCCATCTGTAGCTGTTTTCTCTGGAGCACACTGAATTTGACGAAGATCCATAATTGGTTCTCCACCATTACCTTCTGGAAGACCACGGTGGCAACGTAACATTTCCTTGTTTCGAACTTCAACTTGTGTTCTTTGTAACCATGCATACAAACTGGCAATAGTGCAATCACAAAGGAAATGATTGCCTCTTAAGTCGATGATAAGTTTTCTATTTTGTGCAGGGATTGAGTCTAGTATGTCTAAATCTTTAATACTAAAGCCAGAAATCCTGTTTCTTTCCAAATCAAGAAACCGAAGATGCCTCAAACAGGTGATGTTGAAATCCACTCTTCTCAGAAGATTATCTCCGAGATGCAGGTCCATGAGCATTGGGAGATCACAGAAGACTTGAGGGTCACTGAAACCAGTTATTTCGTTCTGTTCCAGATGAAGTTTATTGAGTCGCGTCAGATTGCTGTTTACAAAGATGTCATGTAAATCAGCTGCAAGATCATCTGGTGTATTGTCAGCAAAAGCGTCTGTCAGGTGTAATTCCATAAGATTTACGAAATTAGAAAATACTCTTGGGTGGTGGTGGTTTGAGCCATCATTTGAAGAGATTGTCAGATCATTGTGATTCAGTATCAGGCGCTGCACATTTCCAACCCTGTGATATGACTTCCCACGAATTTCACGTATCTTATTATTTGACATATCAACAACACGCAGGCTACTGTAATTGTTCAGAGTCCCCAAAACATTCCATGGAAGTTCTGGGATATTGTTACCACTGAATATCAGCACCTAAAATGTAAAATGATTTATGAATAAAGATGTAGGTATTCAAGAATTTGATTTACATTTCTGCAGTCACATCTGAGAACCAGAACAGTCACTGCAGTGCACACTTCAAATCTAACATGATATATTTTATTTCAACATCATGTTACCCTGCAAGTAATTCTTGATACTGTTTTTATGTTGTTTACATATTCTTAAACTCCTTCCATATTGTGAAATCATGGATGCAACCCTGCATAGTGTGAATGCAAACTGTAACTTCAGTACAATATGAGATGAAGGGGCAATAAGCCCACATTTAAAATCAAAATATCTTTACCCTCTAGATATTTCAAGTATGACTTTCAGATAATCTATTGCATTTCAATTCACATGAACTTGGTCCTAACCTGTGTTTGTGCAGGTATGTGTTGGAGGACTGATGTGTTGCTAAATCCTGTATTTGTGCAGTTTACAATGTACTGTTCACTCTTTTCCTGGTACTGTCCTACTCCACACCAGCATTTTCCTCCAAACTTGGGGCCACAATCACCAGAGACAAAGGTCATTTCCAACAGCAGTGGTAACACATACCACATACGATAGATTGTTACAAATCTCATCCTTAATAGGAGAACCATTCTTCCTGCAGTGTACTGAGAAAGCAACTTGATTTTAATTTTCAGGTATCAAGAATTTCACCTGCAACAAAATAAACAATCGGTGAGAAATAACATCTGTTTTGGTTTCCTTCTTATCTGCTTGGTTTTTATCAGTGGTATCATTTGTTTCTGTGAGGTTTACATGTATCTGTGCAGTGGGGCATGGAAGTAATATCCACACGAGTGCATTGCAGAGACCATGAATTTTAAGTACCTTTATTTGTATTCATGAATACAAATTTATTGTTTGTTGACATAAAGGGGTTATTGGTTGACAGTTTCTGTGTGAAACTGTGAAACTCCTAGGAAAGTCACAGGAGTCCAAGATTACAAGGAACAAATTGAGCTGATCAGTATTTGAAAGATTGCTTCTAGGTTCCTGAATCATACAAAATGATTAGGAAAACTTAAAATGGGTACTTCAGATTTATCAACAACTACCCATTAATCCCAAAACACCTTCTGTTCAGGAAAAAATGGCATGTCTTCATTTACAGCCTTCAGCAGATCTAGGTACTCGAAATGTGACCGAGCAACTTTATCATTCAATATGATGGTTATATAAGGCTTGTGTTCACATAAGTTTTGGCTTTAAAACAAATGTTCAACGATTATAGCTCTTTGCTTGCTGTATATATAGCACATGCGACTTTTACCGCACAAAGAATCAACAAGTATCACAGTATGTGAGCAGCACAACTTTTGCTCCTGTTGCTGTAAGTATATAGCAACCACACTGGCCCTTGTGCCCAACAATTTGTCTATCCCAGGTGGGGTGGCAAAGTGGTGGGGATTCAAGGTGAACATTTCATCTTTTGATGAGGTTCAGAATGAAAGGAAATGCACCTCCACTCTTCCATAGGGCAAGGTTAAGGATACTGCAGTCTATTAGCTATATCGTTTCCCCACCATTAGGGCTGGGGGAAGGTGTGTATGTGTGTGTGCGCATGCAAAAAGGTTGGTTGGGTTTCAGATTTTTGTCACAAATATTTTATCTGTAAATTCTTACAATGCTCTGTCTGCATTGTAAGTTCATGGCTTCATGTAGACAGGGGCTCTAAATTTTTTATGGATTGGTCTTGCGTCTTAAACCGGGGACATATTTGCCTTTCACTACTACTACTACTGACTAATACTACTTACTTACTCCATGGTGCAGAGTCCTTCTTGAGAAGCTAACTGGTTTGCAGCTAGTCAAGAAATTCCCCGCATTTTATGGAACCCGAAGGTTCATTACCGCACTCACAAGCGTCCGCCA
>Ga0123354_10012170_pt1 | contig 13326 bp, 15 predicted proteins | sample TergutLab28metaG_2_FD_97872 | JGI IMG/M metagenome (GOLD analysis project Ga0123354, IMG submission 97872) | Labiotermes labralis P4 segment gut microbial communities from Petit-Saut dam, French Guiana - Lab288 P4 | ecosystem: Host-associated > Arthropoda: Insects > Digestive system > Gut ...
ATAACGCACCAAGTAGTCGCAAGCTCCTGAAGATGGATGTATTAACATCCGAAACATGTTGAGCAGTAAATTGACATAATAAAGCAAGTGTCATCAAGTTGGTCTACCTTTATTCAAATTACTCCTACACGTTTCGGTCTACGACCGTCATCAGGGAGCCGTCATTAGAGCGTAGCTAAAGTTACATTTAGGTTAAAATTTGGTACATGTAACTTTAGCTAGGCTCTAATAAAGGCACCCTGATGATGGTCATAGACAGGAGCATGTAGGAGCAAGCCAAAGTGATTTTTAATGTAAATTTTAAAACTTTGTCAAGTTTAATAAAGAGTCCGTTTGTTGGTGTGTGGACTTTATAGATATCAAAATGCATGGTACAACAATTACGAAAAAATGGTAGTCTTGAAGATTCAAGACTTCTGGGAGAAGATGTTGTGGTGTTGCGTGAGTAGTAACCAATGTTCTGAAGAATCACAGTGCCTTCAGCTTTAGGGTCAAGCAGGTCACTCTTCGTGCTTATTGGATTTGTTGGCCCTTGAGATGAATGCAGTGTGATCCTACGAAAAGTTGGTAACTACCCACTCAATAACAGTGTCACATCCCAGAAGATTTCAATCTTCAGCAACACTCTAAAAGACCTCACTGGTTATCATCACCACCACCATCCATCATCATCATCATCATCACCACCAACATGATCATACCAACAACTCACCTTCATGAAGACTTTCTGAACGAATACCAAATGATTCAGTAGATCTGTGGTGAGAGAATGCTCAAACACACCGATATCCGCCACGGCGCTCAGATAGCTTCCTTGCCGCAAGACAACTCCATCTGCCAGCAACAAGTTACAAGCAGTGTCTTGATATAATGCATAATGCAGAAAGATGTGTGTCACTGCCTCTGTACCAAGCGGTCAGCAGCAGATCACACCAAGTGTATACTACTGCATGCAAGTGCCAACCTTGGCATTTGGTATTACATATTGCGTTGCCATGGTTACAGGACTGTCACATCCACCCTGGTTTGGGCATTGGAAAGTTCCATGGCTACTGGATTGTGACATCACAATACAGGGAACTTGTTTTAAGTTCTGAGTGATTAATAGAAGTGCATGTGTATTTAACAGTTTTGTTGTTCCTGTTCTGGTGTAAGTGCATAATTTACAGAAAGTGGTTAAATTATCCTCTTTTATCAGTGCCCTGAGCAAGGCAGCTTCATCACAGAGAGCCTGCATTCACCATGGCATTCCATGACAACTGTTATGCTCAGGCATAACAAACAAGACACTCCGTATATCATCATGCTCAGGGCATAACAAACAAGACACTCTGTATATCATTATGTTCAAGGCATAACAAACAAGACACTCTGTATATCATTATGCTCACGGCATAATAAACAAGACACTCTGTATATCATTATGCTCAGGGCATAACAAATAAGACACTCTGTATATCATTATGCTCAAGGCATAACAAACAAGACACTCTGTGTATCATTATGCTCAGGGCATAACAAACAAGACACTCTGTGTATCATTATGCTCAGGGCATAACAAACAAGACACTCTGTACATCATTATGCTCAGAGCATAACAAACAAGACACACTGAATATCATTATGCTCAGGGCATAACAAACAAGATACTCTGTATATCATTATGCTCAGGACATAACAAACAAGACACTCTGTGTATCATTATGCTCAGGGCATAACAAACAAGATACTCTGTATATCATTATGCTCAGGGCATAACAAACAAGACACTCTGTATATCATCATGCTCAGGGCATAACAAACAAGACACTCTGTATCATTATGCTCGGGACATAACAAACAAGACACTCTGTGTATCATTATGCTCGGGACATAACAAACAAGACACTCTGTGTAACAAAGCTCATAATACATGCTACCAATGGTAAAGAAACCCCGAGATGTTGGTGTCCAACAGTACTGATGCAGTTCCTACAACAGACGGTATTCAAGATCCTCGAAAATGCTGTGCAATGTTTTACACTTCATGGCACGCACAGAAATGGCATTCAGCACCTTGAACACATTTCAATAAAACATTCATAATATTAAGTGCTGACTGCCACATTGCCATGTCTTGTCATTTGGCAATGAAGACTCTCTGACTCCTGCACTGATTTAAGCCATGAACCAAACTGTTTCTAGCTTAAAGAAGTCTTCATAGAATGGTTGGACAGCATCATATCATGCATAGAACAGAGAGGGCACAGTTCCTCAAGTATGAAATGCCGTTTGATGTGTTCAAATTAATTACACATTCAGTATCAACCACAATTAGATAACACAGGAAAACCTGCATAAATATTCAAACAGTAAAGTAGTACTTCAACTATACTGAAATTTACAAATGTAGTCTTTTAATTTTGTACTTACAAAACAATTAATAAAAGAGCTTCATGTACCACCAGACAACCCTTCATGTACCACCAGACAACCCTTCATGTACCACCAGACAACCCTTCATGCACCACCAAACAACCCTTTGTGTACCACCAGACAACCCTTCATGTACCACCAGACAACCCTTCATGTACCACCAGACAACCCTTCATGTACCACCAAACAACCCTTCATGTACCACCAAACATCTCTCCACATGCACCGGTTGAACAGCACTTCTTGCACTCATTCATTTTACCCAGTCCAAGTTTTTGATTGCCCAGTATTGTGATCTGACTCTTTTTGTCATATATTTCACATATCCTGCTGACAGTGAAATGTCGGTCCACATTTACCCATATCAAATCATACCAAACTAGACAATGCCACAGACATTTCCATACACAAACCATCACCATCACCACACTAATACTGCAGCTGTAATCTGTATCTAAAACAAAACCAACCATGCCAGTAAGGCATCAGTATTGGTCCCATTAAAGCACAACAAACACTGCTGCTGTGCCATACCTGCAAACTGTGCCTCTCGTGTACTGTTTCCATCCTGAACATATTCGGCAGACACGTGAACTTTCGGAAGTTCAATACTGGCTTCTGATGGTAGGTGAGCTTCAGTGACCTGTGTGCACATTTGGAAGCGATAAGGCACTGAGCACAGCTGTCAACATCCTACACAACTATTGTGTTTAAAACAGATAAAAAATATCAAGTCTGACTGAGTGTGTATGTGCACGGGTGTGTGGTGCGTGTGTGTGTGTGGGGGGGGGGGGGGACATAGGTACTGAAAAATCTCTGCCTTTTAGAACTCTTTAAAAATTAATGTTTGAATTCACAACCAAGAACACAGTCAAATAAAGATTCTCAAATAAGCAGTCAGATCTTCTGGTATGTGAAGCTGTGACAAAAAAACACAGTGCCTTCAGCTTCAACAGCTTTGGGGTCCAACAAGCATGCCAAACATGGCAGACAGGTGCATATAAACATACACAGTATGTTTGGAGAGTCACTGTGCACTTAGGCTATGGTAGAGTCCAGTTGAAATGTGATGGCACACGGCACCGCAGGGTAAGTTCGGAAAGTCGCTGTGCACTTATAAAAGGTGTTGGAAGTGATGTCCACGAGCATCTATACAGGCCTGAACCCAATTAATTTTATTCACAAACACTTTCTGCAGATCTGCTTGTGTCTAAGTGCATGGTGACTTTCCAAACACATGGTATATATATATATATATATATGTATATACATACACCTACACAGTATTTAATCACCTGCCCCACTGATTGGTTAGTGGTTGGTGCCCAGCTGTTTCACCACACATCTTGTCACATTCCCCACACATCTTGTCACAGTCCAAAAAAAATCTTGTCACAGTCCCCACACACGAGAGACCCCACTCACACTCCCCCTGTTGGTCTGCCATTCTTTCCTAACTCTAACCAACTAAACCAACAGACCCGACGTATCTCCTCCTCTCTCCCTCCTCTGTTCTTCCTGGATGACCTAACAACTGAAGATGCAGACACCAGATTCCATCAAAGTGTTAGGAACCACTAAGTAGGTTAACACAGCATCACACCACAGGAGACCTGAATCCTCAGTAAAAGTGCTGTGAAAAGCTTAAATAAAATATCGTTAACACTAAAGCTGCAATGTTTATGCATAAGGCTGTACAGTGCCATTGGCCAGCTGTGGTTCAGTGCTAAGGCAGGGCAATCCCAGTTCTTTCAAATTACTACATAAGTCAATCATTCAATATGATCATGCTGACAGTGGGAAAGGAAGTTAACTTAACAGAATTCACGTAAGTTAAGCAGTAAACTTCAGAAGACTTGACCACCTTCGTTTTTTGCATGACAATACACCATGGTTACCATACAGAGCAGTCTTACTCTGATTTTTGTGTAAACTCAACAGAAGCAGTTGGACTAGGTACAGGCAAATAGGTACAATGACCTTGTCAATTGCAAATTGTGTAAAAAGGCTGTAAAAGTTGGAACAAGCAACAATGAGCACGATAAAAATTTTCCACGCTCTGGCGTAGTTCTTACTGCTCATGTCAGTTTCTTTATCACTGTCTGTAGAGTGAAAACAATGCAAAATGAACAAGAAAGTCTCACATTTTGTTGTATTGGTGTGGAAACGTGGAGAATTGTTTAATTAGTATACCAACTGATGCACATACATATAAATTCCACATTAAAACATTCAAATTGCTCCGAAATATTTCGATCCTAAGATCATCATCAGGGAGCTACACTTTCCTTGCTAATGTCACTATTAAAATTAGTCACTGATTAATTTCGTTGTATAAACAGGGTGTTATAGCAGCATGTCTTATTGTGTAAGGTTATGTTGTTGGGAGTGCCCAACTACGGGTGTGCACAAGATGCACAGGATGCACAAGGCTGCAGACGTGGACTGATCCTTTGGTATGAACAAGGAACATTACAGTTTGCACTGCTCACCAAATATTGTTTAGGTGATCAAATCAAGAACAATGAGATAGGTGAGGCATGTGACATGTATGGGGAGCAGGAGAGGTGCATACGGGGTTTTGGTGGGGTGACCTGACAGAAAGAGCCCACTTGGAAGACCTAGGTATAAATGGTATTATATTAAAATGGATGTTCAAGAAGTGGGAGGGTGAAGCATGGACTGGATTGCTCTGGCTCAAGATAGGGACAGGTTGTGGGCACTTGTGAATGCAGTAATGGACCTTCGGGTTCAATAGAATGCAGGGAATTTCTTGACTGACTGAGGACCTCTTAGCTTCTCAGGAAGGACTGTGCTCCATGGAGTTAGCTAGCTAGCTAGTTAGTTATTTAGTAAGTCAGTCAGACAGTCAGAGAATCAGTCAGTCAGTCAGTCAGTCTGTCAGTCAGTCAGTCAGCCAGCCAGCCAGTCAGTCAGTCAATTTCCAAAACATCTTAGTATGTGTGATGGATGAAGGAATAAATATGGAGCAGCAATAAAAGTAGAGTAATGTGGAAAACTGAAGTACCTGAAGAAGATCACACCCCACCGCTACTTTGCCCACCACAAATCCCTCATGGACTGGCCTGTGAATAAGCCTGGGCCTCCACTGACAGGCCAGTGACTTATTGCCACAGGTATGGCACGGCTCCTACAGTGTTAAGGAAATGGGTGCTACAGGGTGCGACACATGCCAGTCTTGTAGCATGTTACACCACAGCCATCAGATGTGTGTAAGGGAAGTGTGACCAATATGCAGCCTGGCAACCATGACCTCAATCACCCTAATGGACCTGAAGGACTGTGACACCTGCAGGGCAATTTCAAAACTTGCAGTACGTTACCGTCGATATGTGTCTATTCATCTTGCAAGGCTAACAAAACTCTCTGAAGAAGCAGGTCTTGAGGCTTTCATAGCAATAAAACTCAATAAAACCCCCACAAGCCAATATGTTTGTCAAATTGTTCAAATCAGCCTACATTTCAGACAGACAGAATGTGTCTCCATTGTCAGCATATCACCATATCAGGACCCTGATGATAGACAGCTAGTCTTGGAAGCAACAACTCATTTGAACAACTCAAACAAGCTGTCAGCCCAAGAGGATTGTATTAAATCTTGAAGAAGACCAGCACAACCAACACAGCCTTCAGCTCACTCAGCCTCATTGCTGGATGAGCCAATATGAAGACATTCCCAACATCAATAATCAAATCTCCTGTGTGATGGAGATGGGGAACTTGTCACAGACTCTTGAACAAAGCTTCATGGTGTCACGTATCCCTACAGAGACTCTGCAAGGACTGTAGGGTGAGTACACAGCTTGCTGCTGCGTAATGTGCACACAGGTTAAACTTAGCCCTGCGCGCTAATACAGCAAGCAGAGGGTGTTGCAGAACAGGGTCCTGAGAAAGGCAGTTGATACCAAGGGAGAAGAACTAAGAGGAGATTGGAAAAAACTCCTTAATATGGAGTTGCCTGGTTTTCACTGCCCACCATATGTTATTAGGGTACTCAAATAAGCGACAATGAATGGGCTGGGAATCTGGGGCATTTCAGTGCAGAAACAGGAAGGAAAGAGACCACCTGCAAGACCTAGGCATACACTGGAGGATGATATTAAAAATAATCCTAAAGAAACATGATTGACTTGGACTGAATTACTCTGGATCACAATAGGGACAAGCAGCAGATGCTCATAAACACTGTAAAAACCCTGAGGTCCCAGAAAGTTTGGGGATCTTCTTCACTAGCTGAGAAACTATTAGCTTCTCAAGGGCACTGCTCTACGAAAAGAGACAGAGAACAACTCTGAAAAGGGCACACATACCCACTGCATAACTGTTAGAACTCGCAGCACACAGATATGCAACAACAAATGCGCAAAATTCCGGCAATATGTATCGAACATCACATGTCTGACAAGGCAAAGATCATGCTCGCCGTGTGACACGGCAGCACAAGATTAACGTGCAAAAATCAGACATGCCATTTCCATGACGTACATGCAGTTACTGACACACACACACACACACACGTTCATTTTACGTGCTCTTGCTGTTCTGTTTTTCTGTCCAACCATCCGCACATCACTTACATTGTGTACTTGCAGTTTGGTGGTGAAGCTGAGAGAATGCTGAGGTAAGTCTATTGTGAATTTCGCTTTGCTGCCGGTCACCCCTGTGCTGTTCACTTGGTCCATCTTGTACTGGGCTTGCAAGGATGGCAACAGAGCTGCTGTAATGCTCAGACTCTGTAACATTATCAACACGTTCACAGAATTATTAGTACATATGGTCCTCATTACCAGGGATCAATTGTGTCTAAAAAAAATGCCACAAGAGGTGAATCTCCTTCATGCAGGGAGTTTCCACCAATAAGAGATAATGCAAATGTGTGTTATCTAGCACCAGGCTAGAGCACAGTACTTATTACAGTATGCATGAGCTTGCCAGACCATAGGTGTGGGGGAAAACAGTGGGTGCACATGGGATTGAAACCACTTTCTGCTGGAGAACTTGCTGTCAACAGATTTGACCTCTGACAATGTGGGGAATTTTCTTCCCCATGCATGTCAAAAAAAATGGACACTGGAAACTCAGAGAACAGGGAACCCCTGTATGTGTAACTCTGTACACAACTGTCTGATACGTATGCTTAGGTACAAGTCGGTACTGATGGTAAAACCTGTAACACTCAACTTGCCTTAATATGTAGCTTTGAAGACCTTACTATTAATCATAAGGTTCGTTATCCCCGTTGTGTTCAATAAACTAATTAGAGTGGAGTGTATGTCCTAGTCTAACACTACTTCACTCTAATTACCTTACTATTAATGCCAACAAATTGTTCTAAACAGCATCAATTTGTTTCAGGTTATTAGAAGTCCTGTAACAAATCACATTGTTTTTTGTAGGCTCTAACAGCCACCATCTCAAGAGAAAATCTTATCACATACAAACATGACACACAGTATGGATCACGCTGGTGATACAGACTGTGCCTCAAACTATTGCCGGTTTGTTCACAACTGAAGTGTGAAAAATGCAATAATTAGAGTTGGTGGAGAAGGGGGTGTATAGGGTCTTGGTGGGGAAACCGGAGGGAAAGAGACCACTGGGGAGACCTAGGAGTATATGGGTGGATAATATTAGGATGGATCTCCAGGAGGTGGTATGTGGGTATATGGACTGGATTGGGCTGGCCCAGGATAGAAACAGGTGGTGGATGCTTGTGAGTGCGGTAATGAACCTTCGGGTTCCATGAAATGTGGTGAATTTCTTGACTAGCTGCAAACCAGTTAGCTTCTAAAGAAGGACTCTGCACCATGGAGTAAGTAAGTAAGTAATTATGCCTGTCCACATGCAACAATTCAAGACCCTTTCATGAAACTGATTATCTTAAGTTATTTTTTAAACCGCTTATTGCAGAGAAAGTATGTACAACATGTTCAAGGCCAAATTACAAAACTGTTCCTTTTCCCAATTTCAATAAATGTTTACACAATGACACAAGTGAAAAAGAAGTGAATATAAATATAAGTGAAAATAACGGCAGTGAAAAATTCTTTAAAAAAAAAAAACACATAGTGACTTCCAGTACGCTAATTAGAGCAGTATATGCTTTGGTCATTTATGTTTATAATTCCTGTACATGTCTGTCAAGCGACTACAGCATAACTCCCTATTTGTTGGACTAGAGGGTTGGGGTGTGAGTGGCTGTGAGCAAAAACTATGGCCCTGAGTATTCTATTATGAACCACACCCTTTACAAAGTGTGAACAGCCACTGACTTGCTACACCCAGCTATGAGGATTAAAAAAAGTGCGTTCTTTCAGTGTGGGTTCTTCTCTGCAAATTTGTTAACTCTGAACAGGGAGACAGCACACTCCTCTGAAATGTCAGCAGCTGTCTGCAAATGTCCGCAGCTGCCTGCAAATCACTACAGTATCACAACACATAAAAATTTGTATCTTCTATAGGGAAAGTGATTCCTCTTCCAGTGACAGTGATACTGAACACAGGAAGTAACTTGGGGGAGTTCCTACAGCTCTAGCTGCTGTAGTATTCAACTGGTTAATGTCAAGCACCAGCAGTTCATACACATTCATTTATTCCAACGGCATGTGCAGAATGCGACGATTCCTTGCCATTCTCAGGAGCTTCTTCCATTCCTCCCTGTTACATACTTTTTCCTGCCACCCTTCTCCACCAACTATTCTTCCCTCTTCTCTCACCACATCTTGCCATCTATTTCTTGGTCTACCTCTCAATCTTGTTGTTCCCAAATTCATATACACTACCCTTTTGGGAATTCCATTTCCTTCCATTCTCTGTACATGCTCAAACCAACGTCATCTATTTAACCTTATTGTCTCTATTATAGTAGGTTTTTAACACTTGCATAAATTTCTTTATTGGTTAATATCCTGCAATTTTCCTTTTCATTGTCATATATTGGGTCTAAAATTCTTCCATATATTTTCCTTTCAAAAATGTTCAATTGCTCTCTGTCTCTCTCTGTTAGTGTCCCAGTTTCTGATGCACCTGTTAACGTTCTGTCTGTTGTTGTGTTCTTTAGTGTTGATTTTAGTTTCTTTGGTACGTTTTTATTTTTAAGAAGTTTTTGTTACATACCTGTAAAATAATAGAAAACTGCATGACAAGGGGCTGCAGCAGGCTGGACTCCTGTTGCTGTTTGTGCAGACCGGCCTGTGGAGCTTGAATTGAGCAGCCCAAGTGCCGAGGAGAATGCCGAGCTATGAACTCAACTTCGTCAGCTGTTGTGCCTCGGCTGATCCTGCTTGCGGTTCGAGTCACTCGCAATTCCTTACAAAATTCAGGTATTTCTTTTAGTTTTCATTCATTCATTCATTCATTCACTATCAAGACAGTTTGAAGGTAATTTCCTGTACTGGTCCTTAGGCTGGGGTTGTGTAACTCTGGCTTTCGGCAGCACATCCGCCTTGTCACAGTCCACATGAGGCAGCAGAGAGTAAAGCTAATTCTGTCACTTGTTGACAATATATATATTAGTGTATCAGTTAATATAACTGCAAGCAGCCGGAATACTGTGGTTGGGATAATGACTAGACTATGGGCTGGATGGTCCAGGGTTACGTTCCTGGCAGTGGCAAGATATTTCCAAACCTAGGATCCAGCCACTCTCATAGTCATTGGACACAGAAGAGCAAAGGAGCCCTTATGTGAATGAGAAGTACAAAATTCTAAGTGCAGTATAAAATAGAGTGTCACATGAAGTGAACCTAACAGGGTTGGAACACTTCTTCATACATCACCACCAGCATTATTCACATATGTATGAAATGTAATAATTTAGAATAACTTGTACACATTTCAACTACCAACAGTTCAACTTTACTCATCAGAATGTCTGCTGCCAAGGCCAGTTACCAGAATGTAAGCCCTCCTCTCACAATGCCAGATACAGTAAACTTCCAAAAATCTGAAATCTGATTATGCGGCCCTCCACATCAGTATAGAAAAAGAAATTGGCAGGTGCTAATGGGCATGAGTCATGTTAGTGTCAGCCAAACCAAATGATAAAGAGTGCATCCCAGTCAGCTAGTGATCTCAGGTCACCATTTTTTGTTGCCATGATCAAATGTCCTTGTATTATTAATTCCAACCGTCTTTACACAACAATATTATAGGTTAGATGTGTAAAGACAATTGGAATTAATAAAACTTGATATATAAACAACAGGATGGAAACAATTCACTTTAAATGTGCTTGTATTTTATCAACTGTGTTTGACTAGTATTTTGAATATTTATGCCTGTCTTACTACAATAATGGTGCCAAAGGTAAATGAAAGTGCTAGTATTAGTAAAGGTCTGTTAATAGCACATAACACAACAAAGATGAAGAAACTGGAGGCAGTCTGGTGGTATGACATGACTAACTGTGCAGCACCAACCCAGCCCAAATGGTAACAGACTACGCACATCACTGAAACACAATACAAGCTCTGGTGAAGACAGACAATGAGTGCATTGCTACCTGCAGTGTTGAAGACAGCTGCTTGCTTCCTCTAGTCATCATACCGTGCAGAGCCACTGGGTGCTGCGGGATATCAATATTCACAGCTCCCACAGTCAACAGCCCCGAGTTTTTGTCCTTGGTGCGTCTGGAAATGCTTGAATACAGAGCCTGTGATTTACCGACAGTCACCTTCACCACAGTCCTGCAAGAACAATCGCCACAACTGAGGGAACAGAACACCAACAGCACATGACAATGCCTTTTTGACATTTTCCTGGGCATGAAATTTGTCTCAGCATCTTCCAGCACATTCAAGCCTTCCATTTAATGAATCTGCCATGCCTGGGGAAATGATAAAAGGAACACTACATGTTATACTGAAAGTGTTTTGAGCATCATATTTAATGATACAATATGATACTGTAGGTTGAAGAAATCCAACGAGATGCAGCAGTATGCAGATATTTATTTACTGCTAAATTACTGTACATGTTTCGGGTGTCCATTGCGCCCATCATCAGGAGTACTAAAAACTGTAACCGCAGCCTCTGGTACAGATCATACTATATGGGGAGCAAGCTTCTTCAAACATGACCAAATAAGTCCGTATTTGGTCACGTTTGGAGAAGCCTGCTCCCCAGATAGTATGATCTGTACCAGAGGCTGCAGTTACAGTTTTTAGTACTCCTGATGATGGGCGCAATGGACACCCGAAACATGTACAGTAATTTAGCAGTAAATAAATATCTGCGTACTGCTGCATCTCGTTGGATTTCTTCAACCTAGAATTATGATGCAGGGAACTACAAATATAAAATATGATACTGTGTCAGTGTAGATGAGGTTGATGAATGAATGAACTAATTAACGAATGGCTGGGAATGCCACAGCCCAATATCTACCATGATGAAATTTTTAAAATCATGCCAAGATGGGACAAATTCATTAATTTAATGCTAAATATAAAGATTCCGCAGGAAAAATGGGCTACGTTGAATGATGCAATGACTTGTCATTTAATTTATATGACCCAGTGGAACTTTGCTTATTGAAGATCCCCTGTAAGTCGAGCAGTACTAACACTACAAACAGTTTCAGTTGGTACTGTATCAGCCTATGTTTTTAAAACAGCCTGTATCAATGGACTAGATATACTACAACAGCAGCAGCTGCTCCACTGTATCTACTGGATACTACAACAACAGCAGCTGCTCCACTGTATCTACTGGATACTACAACAACAGCAGCTGCTCCACTGTATCTACTGGATACTACAACAGCAGCAGCTGCTCCACTGTATCTACTGGATACTACAACAACAGCAGCTGCTCTACTATATCTACATATGATTCTGTAACACTCACTGTTGATTAGGTGGAACACCTTCCAGAAGGACAATCATAGTTCGTCCAATGTGTCCAGTAAGGGAACATTCCAAACTTGCAGGTCTGGACTTCTTGCGGCAAGTAAGACTGGAGTGAAGATTTGTAATCTCTGCTTCTAACTTCAGTCCACTTAAAGTTGCTAGTAGCCTTGTTCGATGAATTCTGGCCACACCGAACACAATCAGACGTGTACGCTCCCCTGTCACTACACCTGTCAAGGCAACAACAGAAGAAATACATGTAACAATATCTGCAGATATATTGTAACAAGGCAGTGGAACTTTGGTAATGCAAAGTGTGTTTGCAAGTATTTTCCTGATAATGGCTGAGAGGCCAGAACATTTTGGAAAAGCTTCAGAATAAGTGTGAAATATACAGGGTTTTTGGTATATCTGTCCGTGTGCATCAATAAAATTAATGAAACAAATGAAAGTTAAGTACATAACAGTACTTCTGTCTTCCACATCTTGAGTTTTGATGTTACTTGACAAAAGGCTTGAGGTTCTCTTTCCTGTGTTGCTGAAAATTTAGCTGTGATGCTGTGTGACCAGGTGTGCAGTTCGACTGCAGTCTTCTTTGTTGTGACGAAGTGTCACCAGGTGTGCAGTTTAACTGTAGTCTACCTTATTGGGATGCATTTCCACCAGGTGCACAGTTCAACTGCAGTCTTCTTTCCTGTGATGCTGTGTCACTGGGTGTGCAGTTCCCAGAAATATGAAGGCACCACATTCCTTACAATCATCAGGCACATTCCAATACACTGGAATATTTTTGGCATTATTTTAATTTTCTCAGTTGCTTTAAATGCACACAATACCACATCTTACCACACAAAATTCCATACACACAATAAAATCATGTTTTGAGATATACTAATTTGCATATTCCAATATGTTTGTTCTGTCATTTTGTGATTGGTTTTGATGAATGAGGATGAGACCACATGGCTGCCACATTGGCTTCCCCCACTGTCCTGCCATTGTTCAGACCACATGGCTGCCACATTGGCTTCCCCCACTG
>Ga0123354_10012171_pt1 | contig 13326 bp, 7 predicted proteins | sample TergutLab28metaG_2_FD_97872 | JGI IMG/M metagenome (GOLD analysis project Ga0123354, IMG submission 97872) | Labiotermes labralis P4 segment gut microbial communities from Petit-Saut dam, French Guiana - Lab288 P4 | ecosystem: Host-associated > Arthropoda: Insects > Digestive system > Gut ...
GACTCCTAAGATGCTGGCCAGACGACCTGATTGAGTGACCGTTGGAGCCCCATCAATGGATGCAGCCCTACTCACGACACATGCCAGACTCACCACAACATTTACTTAATACTCTGTAACCTGTTGTGAGTAGATTGTAAATATGCAAATATTAATTTTAAAAAAAATTTTGCTGTGACTGTCTTTCAAAACTTAAAGCTGACAACCAACTTTTTGCAGCCATAATTGCGTTTAGTGACAAAGCCACTTCCCACTTATCAGGGCTTGTTTTGCGATTCGTTACCATTCGGGATAAAACAACCCGTTTGCACAGTCTCAAGTTCATTGTCTTATGTGTTCCATCCGAACAGAAAGTCTTCGTACTATGTTTTAACCGGAAGCTCTTTGACTCGTATAGTGCACCTAGACATATTGAAGGATTTCTCATGTGGATCCTGGAAGAAGGGGTTCCTAATGACATGCTACTCGAGCAAGATGAAGCGTCCCATTAACTTCACGCTGCAGTTCGGACAGTACTTCCTGGATCGAATGATCTCACCGAAATGGATTGGAAGAGCCGTCTCGCCTCTACCTCCCGGCCACCCCCTTCAACGGATACTAGACCCGTTTGATTTCGTCTTCTGTGGTTACACAAAGGATGCTGTTCCACCAGCGCCCATTATTTTGCCGGAACTAGCTCGCAGAACACAAGCTGCTGCGTCCACTGTTTCACCTGTCATGCTTCTAGATGTGTGGACTCTTAACACAGATAAGTTTGCTGGGATACGCACTGCGCCCTGTAAACTGTTCAGCGTGGGTCACAACACCTTCACATTGCGTACCAACATACGTTACTTTTCATACCATGCCTCTTCCTTTTTGAGGAATACCACTTTAAAGTTATGTAAATTTTATGTGTTCATTCAGTGTTAGAAAGTAAAGTTTGTTACCTAAGGCCTCTGGGTGTATTGTAAAAAAATTAGTTGTTGCTGTTAGTTCATTTGTCATGACAGTAATTAATTCAAATTAGAACCAATTTTGCTATGTATTTGTGGCATGCAGCAGTTCTCTTCTGCGTGTAAACGCATCGCTTAAGGTGGTCAGGTGAAAACACAGGATAAATGCAAAAGACATTACGGTCTTCATCACGACAGGAAATCGTGTGGCGGAGCGGGGAATGAAGATTTGTGATTTGAGTTTCCGTTGCGGGGAGGAATCGTTTATTCTGAAATGGTGTTTTGTTCGCGTATGACGGAACGTTATTTCTCCCCTTCATCATTTTTGTCATAAAGTGACGATATTGTTGTACTTTTTAACAAAACTGTTGCTAATTATTATTATTATTATTATTAAAAATCTAACGTTGTCCACCGTGCTTACTTATAGAGTCACAAAATATTCGATTAGTTTTTCAAAATATAAGTTTAGTTGTGAAATGTTTGCTGTTTTGTAACATGTAAGTGAATATTCAATAGCAAAATTGTTCCGATGTTTCTCATGCATGTGTTATATATTTTTTCTTCATTGTTTCATTGACGAAACTCTTAATTACTTGGACCAAGAAGGTTCCTTTCAATATCCTTCCCAGTTCATTATTCATGATTCATCCTGTCATTCGCTGAGAATGTCTTCGTAATTAGTGAAATGCACAGCACGTTGAAGAAAGAAGTCGTGGACTAATTACATGCGCTGTCCCAGAATTTACCTCTGGTGAAGTAGGATGACTGTAATATACCTGAGCATGACCGGTCACCAAACCGAAGTCTGAACCGGTGACCTCCCGGATACGAATCAAGAATGCTACCCACTCGCCAGTCATGTTCAGTGCGTGGACTACATTAAGCTGATTTAAGATAAACTGTGCTGTTTGGGTCTTCTCTGAGCAAGTCATATACCTACCTCCACATTCATAACTACGAGAGAGCAAAAGGTTCCTAAAGTTTTTGCATGAATCAGTGCACACAAAACATAGCTTCAAGGTGGGGTTGCCCTGACTGAAAGTCTTCGACAACGCATCATTAATATCACTGTCGTCTGGTACATGATGGCATGTATTCAATTATCTGTTTTTCCCTCACACTTCGAAGCTAATCTGAATAAATATACAAAGATTACCTTCTTGATTCACACAAAACGCACTGAATATCCATCATGACGATATTGTTGTTCGTTCTGAGACCCAACTGAAATCATGTGGACGAAGAATGTGTTTCTTTGACTTTAAACCAAGTGGCTTATATACCACTGCCCATTGTTGCTGACGTGTGCCACATATTCTTGAAGTGTACAAAAGTCTCGAATTTTGCCACATGTTATGCTCATTTCCCAGTCTGCGAAAATGATTTAGGATGGAGACTAAGGCATAATAAAAAGCCCTATGAATTGTCAGATTGATCTGATGGGCCTATAGTCAAATGTATTAAGTGCAAAAGATTACAATGGGTTGGTCATATAGTCCAAATGGATAATTCTGAAGTACCGAAAATTGGGCTGGATGCGAAATTCCTTGGAAGAAAACTCGTGGGAAGATCATGACTGAGATGGGAAGAAATGACTCCTTGTTGCCGCTTAATGTAAAATGAAGGAGACTAGCAGGGGTTAGGGATATCTGGTGGCGAACTGTTGAAGTGGCCAGGCTCCGATGTGGGTTGTCGCACCAAAGAAGAAGAAGAAGTAGAAGAAGAAGAAGAAGAAGAAGGAGGAGGAGGAGAAGGAGAAGAAGGAGGAGGAGAAGAAGGAGGAGGAGGAGGAGAAGAAGGAGGAGGAAGAAATGGAAGAGGAGAAGGAGGAGGATGAGGAGGAGGCCAGTTTGTTTCGTATGATTTCACAATAAACATCGATTGTATGTTCAAACTGCATGAACAGTTTGTCTTTATAATGGAGATGGAGTTTGTTTACTGTGCGGTAGGAACTGAAACTTTAAGAGTTATTTAGACGAATTCAGTCTGCAAGGGTTAATAAGTACGTGATTTAAGTTATTTACTGCCCCTATAACAAGTCAGTCGGTAACTAAGGCACTATTATGACATCCTCTCCTGTGAAGGAAGTCTATTGTACGAGAGAATATTCTACACGTGATTGAGTATCGGTAGTTAAGACAGGAATGGCTCTCATCTATCTGCGGCTTGTTCGTGGTACAGAGGTTGAGAGAGGAACATCTTTTGAACATGTGGATTATCTAAACCTGCCCTTACTCACCGTGAATAAGGGTCTCTTCAGGACGATAGTAAGCAGTGTAGCGTGTATCTTATATCCGTTTATGATTTATTTAAAGATGCTGTTACTGTCTCATTCTGTAAGGGTAGAATATCATTACTGCTGGAGTCGTCCAGCTTCATGCCAATCCCGGCATCTTCATGTTGGAACTGAAGAAAAGCACGATATGGCTTATAACGATATAGAATTTCCGGGCCGAGATTTTAAATCAGGACGACCTGAATAATAAGTACCAATGGTATCTACTGGGTGACGTCATTGGTTCTTGGTGCTTTATCGTACGTAATGTGAGATGGCGGAAGGCGAAAAGAAAAGTAAGCTAATGCGTCTACTCCCGTAAGATGCTGTATTAAACATGAATATGGCCGCGACTGAAGCCACATATATCCCACTTCTAATGTTTGTTCCTTTAAAGCAGCACCATTCAGCAAGACACTTCACCGCACATGCTGACGTTCAAGGTGAAGTGTGCCATTGGATGTCAGGGCTGAGCCGAGACTTTGACTGCGAGGATGTGGATAATTGATAAAAATACCTTAATAAGCAAGGCTACCAAGTGTAGAAGTGACGTGCACATAGGCTAGGTACATAGGGCACTGTGTAATATCCTGACTCCATGACAGAATTCCTGCTCCGAAAAGAAATGGAATTAGCTTACTTTTCGGACGACCGTCTGTATTCGTATACAGCATCACCACCGTTCAATTTGGATATCATGCTATACATCTCTGGAAAATACTAGATAGATCAAAAAGTTTCGAATTTTTTCCGAGTTACAGGTTTTGTGTGAACCGTCTGACCGCATAGTGTCTATTCTGATTGTTCAAATGATACTTCATTCTGTCTATCTTTTGTGATGTGAAAAATAATTTTCTCTAAACTGTAGCCAGTTACATGTATTTCTTTTTTACGCCTCTATGTTTTCTCACAAAAGCTTTGATCCATTTCTCTCGTCTTCAATGAGTGCGCGGCATGTTTGGGTTAGATAATAAATGCATACAGAGTTTCTTATGAAAAACAAAAAAATAGGCCTCTTGCAGTACCTAGGGGTAGACGGCAAAATAATTTTAAAATGAATCTTACAGAAATAAGAATGGAGGTTTGGATTGGACTCATCTGGCCTAGGATGGGGACCATTGGCGGACTCTTGCGAACACAGTAACAAACTTACAGTTTTTAAAGTGTGGAGAATTTCTTAAATAGCTGAGAATCTGTTAGCTTTTCAAGATGCACTGTGTATTCTGGAGTTAATTAGTTAGGTAGATACTAAACTGAAGTCCCTTTTTTTTTTAACAGACCTCGATAAATCTTTTACATTTCTTCTCAATTAATGGCAAGTATCCTCTGCAAGGTGACGGCGACTTTCATTGCTACATTAACACGCCAGAAGGTGGTAATTTTTATAATTAGTTTCTCCTTTTGTTTCGTATGCATGTGTAAGTCATTTTCTCACATTAGTGAAAGCTTATAGACTGAGGTTCTTGGGAAAAGGGAATATTTAGAGCTAAGAGAGAGGAAGTAACGGAACGTTGCAGGAAACTGTGTGTTGAAGACCTTCATGATTTCTACTCGTCACTGGATATTGTAAGTGTAATGGAAGCAAGGAAGATGATGATAAAGACAGTACCGTGTGTGGCAAAGAAACGAGTAACGCCAGAAACCGATCTCTTAGAAGACTTAAGCTTACACGGAAGGATGATATTAAAAACGGATCTTAAAGAATACAGAGAAATGTTGGGCTGTTGTGAAAACTGTAGTAGACTTCGGATTTGTTAAATGGTGGCGGCGTTGGAAATATTAGCTATTCAGAAAAAACTGTGCTACTTAAGTTAGTTTTGGTGTTCACTGTACTTCCATGGTGGAGTCAATGCGCTGAGGATACAGACGCACCGCAGTCGTGTTGCTTGGAGGTTAGATGGGTAATAGAAGCATGGTGGGAATGCAACTTTAACCAACAACAATAACCTTATCGAGGCAGCTGCACTGACCTCCAGACTCTCCCTCTCAGCGGCCGTCTTCATAATTTTTTGGTGGTTAAAATCACATTTCCTCCATGTATCTGCTTGCTACCCCGCTAACCTCCAAGCAACACGCTTGCAGTGTACCGTACCCTAAGTGGTGACATCAGGTGGTGAGGAGTGGTGTGTGAAGACATAAATATGTATTTAGTGGCCACGCAACATGCCTACGCGAGTATAAATCAGAAACATAGGATTCTGAAAATAAATGTAATATTTTTTTTATTTTTTGTTATGATGTTTATGGTTCCTACAGTCAAAAGTGTCAAGATAACAATCTTATGACATGTGCGTGTGTCATGGTATGTAAATGAGCTAACGTTTTGAAGGAGGTAATGAGGTGTTCCGAAACGTCGATGTCTGTGTGCTCATCTTCATGGCATTACATGTCACATTTCTTTGTTTGCGTTTGTTGTTTCGGATGTGGCAAGAAAAGAAACTGATAAAAAGTGAGATTTGATTTTCTAACGGCCGTGACTGAAGATCGGTTTACAATCTTCTGGAATGTAACACGGTGTAGCCTAGTAGAAGTGGGCCAGCGTTTCAGAAGAACCTGCTGCCTTCATCGTCAGTACGGACGACAAGAATGGCAACGAAGTCCTCTGAAGCGTTGGTGAATTCAACCAGACCACATGACGTCATTTCTCAGAAGACAGCTAACTTTGAGTGTGATTCAAAATCACTTCGAAATAAAGCAGTTTCCGTTATCCTTCCTATATAATCTGTCATGTTATTTTACTGCTAGATTTCAGATTGTGACTTCAGTATCTATGAAGAATTGGATCTTATGCCGTATAATTTGGTGGACATCTACCAGACTGCACGGTGTAATATCCTGAGAGACACCAGTATTCTGTATTGCACATGTGTGCTGCCTGAACTCCAAATTGTCTCATCTTATTATTAATATACTAGTTATATCGGTAGGAATAATTCTCACCTACAAACAGTAAAATATTTAATCAACAAACATTACAGCGCCTTAATCTTGATACAATTAAAAATTTGCTTATTAATATTAATGCTTGATGGTGGGTAATATCACGAATAAGAAGCAACATATAAATAAGAAACGGTAGCTCTTTACCACGTTTAAATACGAAAGGAAACGTTGAAATCGATAGTCCTGCCTCAAGCGGAGGCCACGGGAAGCTTACCTTGGCCTCCGCTTGAGGCAGCACAGTCAATATATAACGTAAGCTTTTTGTTAAAAATGTTCTGGGAAGGAATTCATAAAAACGAAGGGTATTGTCATAAACGCCGAATAATATGGTTTATTAAAATGTCTATCTTGTAAAGAAAACCTTACCGTACAGATAGATACCATTAATTCTCTTGTATTCAACCGAATCGCAAATTTAATAATAATGGTTATAACAATAATAATAACTGAAATGAAACATCTTCGAGGCAGCAAACCGTCCGCAGTGCATCTGCGGGTAACCCGTCGCGTGTGCCCAGTATGGTGGTTAGCGCGACACGCAGATGCTTCATGAGAGCAACTGTTGTTAAAAGTAACAGCCACATAGCTTAGGGCTATATGCGGGTCGCCTGACGTCGCGTGAAGGCTTCGCCGGGGAGGGAAGGGGGCGCTAATTCAACCGGAACATGTAATTTAAGTACAGCAGTTGACATCTTCTTGGAAATTCTGAAATATACATTTAATATCGACCTTTCAAGTCCATTGCATCTGTCCAAGTTTCCTCCCCTCTTGTATTGTGACGTTTGTTATCATTACGTTTGTACATTGCGGTTTGTTGATTTTCTGTGTCAGGATGCCGACATTTGGCTATTCAGTTTAGTATACAATAGCATAATTATTGGCTAGTCATCACACGGGGCTGCCTCTTTGAAAATATCACGTCGTAGACGGTGGTAACTCAACACGAAAACTACATGTAGACTATTCGGCTACCCTAACAGATAACGAACATTCAGTCATTCTTGTGATCTTACGGATTTTCACACAATGTAGTATCGATACTTGAACATGCTCCCTCCGTCATCAAGGTCGATGTATGTGCCGTGATGTATCTTCTATGGTGTGCTTCATACAGGCCACATACTGTTGCTGCAGTAGGTTAGAATATGTGAGTCAACATATTATGGTGAAATGTCTTGGAAGGTGATAAATTGGAAGACTGAAGAACTGGGAGGATAATATTAAGTGGGATTCTATGATAGAAGGTACAGAATGAGATTTGGTTTTTACTTGCCGATGGAGATCTTCGGTACTGCTGTAACTAATTTAGAAGCCAGGCCTATTGAAAATTAATTTCTTTCGAATAACATTTTTTTAAATCTTTTTCATATTACCGGAGACCTAATTACGTTTTACAAACGTATGGATTAAATATCACATATGCTTTGTCTTAACTTATTTAGTGAAACTGATTTACCTGGTTTGATTCGGTGGCGTGCAGTGAGAAATCATATAATGAAAACATCATGACACATAATAGATCATGTGCAAAATCTTAATTTTTTAAATTATTTTCTGAATTTTGTTTCTGTATCTCCTCTCTCCATAGCGGTGTCTCGTCCCTTTAATTTTTCCTTAGTATCGTTTTTTGTTTTCCCCTTACATCTATCCCTCTCCTTCACTTTTAAACAATACTTTACACCCCCTTCTTTCGTCTCTTTATCCTTTCCGCATCTCTTTCCCCTCTCCTTCCTTATTCATTTATTTTCCTCTCCTATCGCCACTCCTGTCCCTGTATCCGAGCAACGCCAGAGGGTTGATCAAGGTTCCCCTATGTTTTAGTGGAGACGTCTTTAGATTACCCGAAGTGAAATTGCGTTTCTATATTACTTACATGTATGTTACGTTATGAATTATGATTTGGAAATAAGTAGAAGGCAGCGGATGTGGCATTTGCTTCGAAGGACTTGGTAACGTCACAAAAGCCTTAGTTTGCCGCCAAAAATTGTGACCGGTAAAATTCCGAATAAAAGGCAGTTTTGTATTTAACTTATGGTGTAGCTTAGAAGTCACTCGCGTATTGAGGAGGACAACAGTGCTTATATTCCGTCAGACCTCTGGAGAGATAAGGAAAATGTTTGTATTTTGCATGCATAAGTGTCGGTTTTTCGCCCTGGATGTTCGCTTTCTTTTTCTTTATGGCAATATAAAGGACGAAACTTCAAAGAAGGAATAACGCACAAATTGGGCAATTAAATTTTGCCCATATTCATATAATTAAAAGAAATTTCGAACCCAAACAGGGAACCGTCTGTCTGTTGCAATATTTGCGCATCACGTGGAGAAGTGGCTACCGTGCGTATTGAAAATATTATGGAGTAAACGTTATATCTTTGGATGTTTTCTGTTAAGGTCCGAGTTTGGTAACAGCAGAAATTAAGCGTGTATGTTTTGTACATAGGCTATTAGAAGTCTGCATATACCCTCTCTTAATTCAATTCTAGGGCCTCCGGGGTCTCAGTCATACGTGCAGCCATTTTGTTCCAATGTAGGAAAGAACAAGAGCTGTAAAAGCATACTTCTGTGTTACAAATAAGAGAATTTAAAAGTGAAGAACCCCCACTACTTCAAAGCTGAAGTAGTATCCATGTTTAATTGCTATGAATTAATGCCTTCAATTAATTACGGAGTTATCTCTTGCGTGCGTGACGAACCCCGCTTGTATTTTTCTTCACCACTTCTAACCGACTCCCATGCAACCTGTCAGTCAGTTGTTGGTTGCTCGATGTTAGCTATAAATTATTCTTAAAAACGCATCTACCGAATGTCGAGATTCCATCTGCCCTTCATGACTTTACACTATGCTGACCAAGGACACATTTGTCAGACTCATTCTGTACAAAGTATAGTGAGTTCACGAATTCGGAAACGAGTATTTTTACTATAAAGCACGCTGGGTATTTTACGCCTATATAGCATTTGATTGTGTGGCCGGGATAACTCAGTCGGTGTAGTGACTCGTTACGGGATGGACGGTCCGAGGATCTAATCCCAGTAAGTGAGAGATATATCACGACTTCCAATACCGGCCCTGGTATCCAAGCCTCCTGTACAATGGGTTCAGGTTCTCTTTCCCTGAGGTAAAGTGGCCGAGGCGTGGCGTTGACCACCCACCTCCATCTAGCACCGAGGTTAATGAAAGAGCACAATTATACCTTAATCCCTCTCGGGTCCTCATACCGTGTTCTAGAGCAAAATTTATCTTTTATAGCACGTGATATAGTATTGAAATAACCACCCTGCATTTACACCAGGCACTGCATTTGCGTAATTTAAAGACGGATAATACTGTCTTAGCACATTACGTTTTAGCACACACCAAATAATGAATGCATTTTAGTAATTCTCTTCGTGCATTTCTTAGTTATCAGTATAAACACAAGTGTTTCTCCATTCAGTATTAACTGGTCGGGTTTTTGTGGTGGAGAGTTTCAATTTTTATATGAAGTAGGAACTGAGTTTTGAAATACTTCTGCACGAAATTCGTATTTTCAAAAAAGGCAACATCATTTTTTCTTATAGCTGGCTTTCTTTTGAAGTACGTATTGAATTGATGGCACAGTTTTAGTTTGATTATGCGATAACTTATGTAGTGGCTATCATGAACTTGGGGCAGTGGGCCTGTAAGTATATTCAACAGAGGCTGGGATAGAGTAGTCGGTAACGTGACTCGCTACGTGCTGGACGATCCACTATTCGATCCACGGGGAGGGCAAAGGATTTTCTCTTCGCCAAAACCTGTCCAGACCGGCGATGGGGCACACCCAGCCTACTCCTGTGTGTATAGGCCGTTCGGAACCTGATGGCACACGGTGACGCACGGGAGGGGAAGTTAAGGGGAAAGATGCAAATGGAGTGGGTAGCCAGCAGCCTTGCACTGTACGTCGGAACATGGTCTGTCCATGGCTTATCCGCTGATCCGCATTCCTCGACTGCCAGCAGTCGACTGAACTGACCCCCACTCAGATTTAAATGGACTAGTCCGTTTTGCTGAAAGACCAAATCTGGTTTCTGCGGGTGTGCCATCACATTTTGAACGTGCTGTACCAGGGCTTTTGCCGGTTGTAAAGCTGCCAGAACATGATGTTCGTCACCCACCCCACCTAGCGTCGAGGTTAGGACAGAGTGGAGCTGTACCTCCTCTCCTCCACTTCTGTGTCGTCATGGAACGTTACAAAGAGAAGTTCACCTATGATGCATATTGAATAAATAGTTGACAGCAACCAGCACGAGGTGATTATCTTATTACGTGGAGGGGGTGCATGTAACTCCACGTTGTATGATAATAGATAGCAAGCGGGTACAGCGCCGAAAGTGACGTCACATTTAACCATTTGATACCGGGAAGTGAAGTCACACGTAAACACATATGGCGGTGGGGTCAGTGACCCTAACCCTTTTACCTAATTAATACAGGGCGTTTCATTATGTACTCCGGGATTACAAAAATTTATTATAGTAAAACCGTAGGACACATATTTAGGAAACCTGTACAGATAGAAGGAACAACTCAGAGTTTTTTCCCAGTAAGTTCTTTTTCATCGTAGTTCACATTTCTGCCGCTAGGCGATGCAAGTGTATGTAGTGATAAAATGGCAGATCCGGGGGAGAATTCGTTTTGTGTGTTGGAATATCACAGGAGTAACCCTGTGTTAACTGTGCAACATGTATTTCATGCGAAGTGCGCATAGGACCCGCCTACAGAAAAGACCATTCGTGCGTCGTATAAACAATTTACTGAAACTTGGTGTCTGTGCAAGCAGAAATCAAGTGGTCGCCCATTAACCGCTGAAGATGACGTTGAACGGTTTCGGGCCACTTTTCTGCATAGTCCCAAGAAATCAACAAGAAATTCAGCTAAGGAGCTATCGATTTTCAAAACAAGAGTGTGCAGGGTTCTCCGTAGGCGTTTGGTGTATAAACCATAACGCATCTAAACGTTACAAAAATGGTCGGATAAAGATCACAGGCGCCGGCTTGATTTCTGTTTATAGATACAAGACTTAATGAGTTCCTATGATAATTTTTTGGAAAAGGTGCAATTCAGTGGCGAAGCAACATTTCACGTTTGCGGTGCAGTAAATCGTCGCAACGACAGAATATGGGGATCTGAAAACCTACACGCCTATGTGCAGCATCAACGTGATTCTCCTAAAGTCAATGTGTTTTGTGCAATCTCCAGTCCAAAAGTGTAGGGTCCATTCTTTTTTATGGAGAAACCGTTACTGGCATGACATGTTGCAACTGCAGCTAATGCCACAGTTGCAAAACATTCCGACATTCATATTCCAGCAAGACGGAAGTCCCGCCCAGTTCCACTGTGAGGTTAGTCAGTACCTGAACACAGTGTTACCAGGACGTTGGATAGGGCGTGCGTCTGGAAATGTCCAACCACTGATGCTATGGTCCCAAGACGCCCCGTAATTTTTTCTTTGGTTATGTGTCAAAGATCGGGCATTCGTCCCAACATTCCCACGTGACCTCCCTTACCTAAACGCACGGGTCACTGCAGCAGTGAAGAATATCGATGTACCAATGTTGAGGCGTGTGTGGCAAGAACTTGAATATCATATCGATGTGTCCCATGACACCCCTGGTGCACACCGAATATCTATAGCTCTCAAAAAAACTCTCAGTTTTCCTGTGGCTGTAAACAATTCCATTAATGTAGGTCATTTGGTTTCCTTGTTACAAATGTTTGTAAACACGGAGAACATTATGAAGCCCCTTGTATGTAAATAGCCTAATTACTATGCACATGACCTTGATTGATCTAATAAATATGCAAATAGCCGCATTAATATGCAAATTATTTAGATTGGTCTAATTAATATGCAGAAGATCAAATTGATATGCAAATTATTTTCGGAGCCAGACAGCGGGGCGCCTAGTTAAATTAAGCTGCCATTTTAAATTAAGCCGCCATTTTGAATGGCGCCATTTTAAAATTGTTGCTAAGCTAACTTAAAAATTTTACTATTTTAGAATATGGCGGAAGCGCGCTAGACAGCTTGACGCTCTTTTAAATTAAGCCGTCATTTTGAATGGCGCCACTTATACATTTTTGCTAATTTAACTTTAACATTTTACTTTTTTTAGAATATAGTGCTTATTTAAATTAAACCACCATTTTGAACAGGCGCCGGTTTTAAATGTTACTATAGTTGAATTGGAGCTAAAAATCCGCCATTTTACAATGTGGCTACCAGCGCGCTATTTTAAACTTTGAATTTACTACTGAATATATCGCTAGTTTAAGACTTTATTATTGTATGTTTAAGACTCTAGGTTCGAATCCCTTTCTAAGGAAACCAAACTGGTTGCCGCCCGAGGCATCCTCAAACGACCCCACTCCTAGGTATATACGTTACTGTAAAACGGTTAATAAATAAAGACACGTTTTACAATTACAAACATACACAAAGCAGGTTATTTACTAAAAAATAAAATTTTGTTTTTCGCACTTAAATTTTTAATCAGCAGAGTGTGGTTTGGTGACAATATTTGGATAGCCGCTTAGGCTAGTTAAATTGAATACACACTGTTGTATATGACAGGATTATAAACAGACTTTAAAGCTGAAAAGTATTTAGTATGCGACTTGAGAAGAAAATACGTGAAATTTATTTGTATACAGATTCAAATTTGTTTGGGATTTTTACCTGTAGGAACTGAGAAACAGTCTTGAAAGCTAGCATGGAATAAAGGACACGACTTTTCTATTCTCAGTTCCTACAGGTAAAAATCCCAGACAAATTTATCTGTATACAAATAACTTTCACATATTTCCTTCTCAAGTCTCATACTAAATACTTTTCAGCATTAAAGTCTGTTTATAATCCTGTCATATACAACAGTGTGTATTCAATTTAACTAGCCTAAGTGGCTATCCAAACATTGTCACCAAACCACACTCTGCTGACTAAAAATGTAAGTGCGGATAACAAAATTCTATTTTTAATAAATAACCTGCTTTGTGTATATTTGTAATTATAAAAAGTGTATTTGTTTATTGACCGCCTCTGTGGTCTAGTGGTCAGAGTTTATGGCTACAGATACAGAGGTCCCGGGTTCGATCCCCGGCGCTACCAGATTTTCTGAGTAGTAGTGGGTCTGGAACGGGGTCCACTC
>Ga0123354_10012172_pt1 | contig 13326 bp, 7 predicted proteins | sample TergutLab28metaG_2_FD_97872 | JGI IMG/M metagenome (GOLD analysis project Ga0123354, IMG submission 97872) | Labiotermes labralis P4 segment gut microbial communities from Petit-Saut dam, French Guiana - Lab288 P4 | ecosystem: Host-associated > Arthropoda: Insects > Digestive system > Gut ...
AGGAGAAGGGGGGGGGGGGGGGGGGGGGGGGGGGAACTCAAGCCTAATTAGTTTTCTATTTACATTTAAAACTGCGCTGTAGCCACTACCTTACTTTGTATGGCACAAGGCGGCCAAAAATTTGTTTATCCAAACAACTTCAGAAGTTTTCATGAAGTGAAAATAAATTATCGCTTGTAATTATTGTCATTGCAAAGTAATCGACAGGCACAAATTAGTACAATTCTTCACTACTTTCAATACAGTTTTACTGGCATGTTCTATATCACAAAAATATTGATAAGTTTAAAAATTTGTTTTTGGTAATGCGGCGAGAATATGAAGACTTATTGTCGTCTTACGGGATCTGAGGCTGTATTATCCGCTACAAATTTGTAAGTCTCCCTTTGAATCTTTTACCTAAACATGGAAGCTGTGTATTCATACTAAATTTTAGTAAAAAAAATAAAGCTACAAGGAATCACGTCGCTTTCTTTACAGACTCAAATTTCGAGACGAGAGCTACCCAAAATACAAATAGACAAAATTCTTCTCCTTCTCTCTCTTTTGATAACACATCCCTCTTGTGTTTTGAATTGCAGATATACTCTCTGAAATCTAGGGCGTACACAAAATAAAGACAAGATAATAATACTGAGATAAGCGTCCACATTTGCAATATGTTATTATAGTTCAAAAGTGGAGGTCTCGCACCTACTGCTGTACTAGTACAATTTTAATGTTCTCAGCACAGGTCTGACGAAGGCTTAGTCTGCCGAAATATTTTGCCTCTTTCATCTTGTCTGTATATTTTGTATGGCTGATCTGAGAAAATATATCTGCTTCTTCTCTTTCGCCAATAGACAGATTTCCTGATACAGAAGAACATAGTTGGAAGGTGCAGAGAAAAATAATGTTAGCCCCATATTTCCTGTAAAACTCATTTTATAAATATTATGACATGAAACTTCAGCCAATTTTTTGGCACAGAAATGTCGCGTCATCTTTCAAAGTTCTACCTGTGACAATGGATTGAAGGTTCTTCTTCATTCAAAAATTATTTGTAAAAGAGAAAAGATTAAATTTTTTTTCTCAACATTCATGTAAAGAATGCGTTGGGTTTTAGGGTATTATTTGAGTGAAGCTCATGTGATATTACAAATTCGTTGAAGTACCTGGAGTCTATACAATCTCTTCATTCTAATGATTATAGTCTATATAAACTCCTCACATTTCAATTTCAAATTCCCAGGTCCGTTGTAGTTACCCTGGTCCATAGAATCTCCCCACATTCCAAGTCCCAAGTCTCTGTCCCGTTTCTCATAGGGTAGCTTCTTCCAAACGATAGGTCCGGGATCATGGATAACATTTCGAAGCATGATGCTTTTTATTCTGGGAAGGGTTTAGCCTCGCTCCCAGCCCCCACATGGGTAGGTAAACACTTGTCAGCCGTCCACAACTCTTCTCTAATATATTCGCAGCTCCCCTGCACTGGTTAGTGCCGTCTCTTCCACCCACAACCTGAGGACTTGTAGGCTGTAGTCACAGGCGCGCACTTAATATAGACACCGGGGAAGACAGTAATTGTCTCATATTTTTGTAAAGTTTCATGAATAACTCCATTTTTATGAAATGATGAAAAATATTTATTTGGAAAGACGTAAAATTAAGTAATTATTTTAAGTGCAAATGTGAATTTTGTTCAGAATAATTTAATTTTTAAAATAAAATACAGAATTAAAAAAAATAGAGTTTTTTTTTAGAATTTTATATTTGTTATGTTGTTACAAATATTTACGCAGGGCGTCAAAAATGCGAGCTAAGCTGCTGTACACACCGATTATTAATGCATATTTATTGTTAAAAATTATAATATCGAAAATATTTCAAGTAATGTTTATCAGTCTATGAAGTTTGGAAATGTGTTGAAATTATGAGGAATTGACACAATATTATTTTTTAAGGGCAGTATTTTTCGTTACCAGAATCAGACCTGAAATATACAGATCTGTTAGCGCTTAGACAAGTTATTCTAAACTCTTGCACTGTAACTTCTGGTAAACTGACAACGGACTAGATATTAAGCTGAAAGACAGAAATGAGAATCTAACACAACTCTGATACTGTAAGAGAAGGTTAAAAAAAGAGTTACAAAATATTTGTAAAAAATACTTTGTTCGCAATCTTGATATTTGCTTCCAGACAGAAGATTCTTAAAAAGCAAAAATCCGTAAACACTTACAAAGCAGTAGATATAGGGCTCCATTTATTCTTGTCCTCGGCAGCGGGTAAAGAAGGAGAGTACCGAGCGCCACACCAAAGCGCATTCCTCCCGGGAAAAAAAAAATTGGGTGGGAAGATGTGTGGGCCACAGCGCAGGGCTGGAAAAAAACAAAGGGGAAAGTGACCCCTTGTCCCTGTCGCCAATCCAACTGCTGTTTCTCAGCTCACAGCCGTTGTTCCTTATGATTGGGCTATTTAAATTATTTTATTTTAATCATGTCGATCGTAAACTTAATTTATTTGAAATATATCTGAAATTCTCTTTGTATGATTTTAAAAAAATTCCCTGTTCCCCTGACACCGAATATTATGTAAAGTTCCAGAGAAGCCATGAAACAAGACAGGCAATGAAAGTGTAACTTTAACACTGAGGTGCCTTCGTGTAACCACTGCTGCAGTGAAAATGGGATTAGTATTATGTTGTATGAATGTGTGTGTGTGTGTGTGTGTGTGTGTGTGTGTGTGTGTGTGTGTGTGTGTGCAGCCTGATGTATCCAGCAGGCAATGCGCATGCACCATATTGTCATCTGCGGTCTGTCCGTCTATACCCTATTCTAATACATTATCTCACAAACATACGGTTTTCTGAAAAAAAAGTTATTAAAAATAAAATGTTTTGATTTTCCTTACAATTTTTGTCTAAAGCATTTGTCATCCTAAGAACTCAGGGAAATATATTTAAATAATATGTATTGTTCTTCATTTAAATTACCCGTTTTCTTGTCAAATTTTATTGAAACTTGAATTTTCTCGACAGAATTTTAAAAAAAAAACAAATATCGCGAAAATCTCTCCAGTTGGAGACGATTGGTTACATGCGAACAGATGAAGGGACAGATGGACGGACGGACGGGCAGGCAGGCAGAGGTACTGGCATGAAGAAGCTAATACACACTTTTCGCAATTTTGTGAACGCGTCTAAAGAAACATTCGTAAATACAAAAACCTGCTGATGTCCGATAACACTTATCATTCGGGGACAGTGGTTTATTTTGCAGAATAGCGTAATAGACGTGGCACGATTCAACTTGAAATTTTGTGGTATTCATACCGTTTTTGCTCGTTCTTTTAAACGGAACTCAGGTCTGAATGAACATGCTGTGATAACATATATATTTCTGTGATAACACACATATTTCTTTCTGTTGTTTTGAGGCACCCTATACGACGGTCGGCTTAGCAAGCAAGGCAGCCTGGAGTTCTCTCTCACTACCTGCTGAAAGCAGACCACCAGTTGACAGCCTCGTAATTAATTTCAAAGGCTGCTGAAAATTGAGGAAACTCATTAAAACTAGTACTGTACCAGTAGCTACAGAGCAAGCTGAGTGAGATCAGGGAGGGGGCGCAAACACAGAAGGCGTTCTTAAAAAAAATAAAGTAAAACAAAATTCGCGCAGTAATTTAAAATATATTTGGTACAACAAGAATATATTTGTTGTAGCGAAATTATTCGGTTGAAGTTCTGATATCTGCTGCTCCAATAATGCAATACGATAACCAAGCGATGGTTAACAAGACAGGCAACGTACGTATAACGTAGCATTAAGTACGTTCTTGCAACCATTGTAGCAGTGTAAAAGCAATAATATTACATACACCGAGTGTGTGTGTGTGTGTGTGTATGTTTAGCCTCGGGTACCGAACATGCAATGCGCATGTGCCGTATTATTTTGTCATCTGTGGCCTGCCCGGCTCTATAGTAGTTTTCTATATTATCTCATAAACGACACGATGTTCTAGAAAAGTTACTGAACATAAAATGTGTGTTTTGATTTTCTGTAAAACTGTGTTAGAACTGTTTCAATTTCTAAGAAGAACTGAGCGAGATATAATAAAAAATATATATTGGTATTCGTGTAAAGTACCTGTTATTCTTCTTCAATTTTAATGGAACTCATTTCCTCGATACAATTTTTCGAAAAATACTCAAATATCAAATTTCATGAAAGTCCTTCCAGTGGGAGCCGAGTTATTCATTCGGACAGACGGACGAATGGAGAGAGGAGCGGACGGATAGACGGACAGACTTGACGAAGCTAGTAGTCGCTCTCTGGCAATTTTGCGAACGCGCCATAAATTGGAGCCAGCGACAATAAAAACCCGCTGGTACATACTTATGTTGTAACCTGCTTGTACCCGGAGGGGAAGGTTTCTTCTATGTTGTTCCCAGGAGGGACGGAGCTCGGAACTCAGGTTAAGACGAGGAGTCAGGCAGGCCGCACACACTGTCAATAATCCCCAAGTAGAGCGCCTATCTCGACTGTGAGTCGCTATATACAAAAGTTGCAAAAATCACCTGACGTTAGAATCAACGTTGTAAACTTGACGGTCAAGTGATTTCTGCGTCATCCTGTACTTACCTAAGCGTAAAGAAGTAAACTTCCGAAATGTTGTGCAGTTGTGTGAAACATAAAACTTAATTTCAAATATTTTAACTTCAATACATTTTTGTGTTAAACACATATTATGTTCATTTCATTTTTTTCAAGATATTTTGTGTTCAATACGCTTTTCTTAAATATTCGAATTTTTTAAATAATAATAACAAAATGATACCAGCGAAATTATTCAAATTTCCTAAGTTGTTTATGAGAACTTCGACTTTATGAATTTTAAATAGTTGGCAGACAGTCGTTAAAAGACAAAAAAAAAAAACGCAATATATCGGCCCTGCTGAATAGTGTTGCTGTGAGTTACGTGACAGATATCCTGCGTGGGATAATAATTTGGACGGCTTGTATTAAATCACGACAAGACTTCAGACATCTTTCTTCCTGGCGCAGACCTCCGTCCAGATAGTTGCCAAACTACAAAATTACTTACAACTTCGCTATTAATTCTGAACCTGAACATGTATCATGCACTTCCTACTTTTACCAGTAGCAACGCAATGTAAGAATCTTTTACTTTATCAAATTCTTGTAAAGGTGGAACTCTCTAAAAAAACGCCTTTTCTTGTTGATATATAAAACATGGTTTGATATAGGCAGTTGTTATTGGAGCCTGGGGACTCTCCGCAGACATGAGCCAACCCCCTCACCTCCCCCTCCGCAAACATATATAACACTCCTCTTGAAACAAGCCTTTTACTTTGCTATCGAAGAAAAAAAACACTTTATATAAATAATGCATTTCAAATCTTGGAGGCTGTCGAACTAACTCATCTCCCAAGCATCGCTCGCCGGAGTAGCTGCTGTATAAAGGCGAAACTATACGGAAAGCATCTTTATTCATATCAGATAGGGATGAACAAAATTTCGGACTTGATGGGGCAAACATGAAATACCATGACTGTATCAGACTTCGCACCGCAGCGGCACAGTGCAAGGATTGTGTTCGTGTTTGCTGCTCTCAGTGTAAACAAAGGGGCTTGTTGAAGCCGCCCGTTCCAGGTTCGAACCCAGGAAGAGGCTTCCTTGAGATATAACCATTTTATTTAAAACTTTTTTTTTTTTTTACGGTTTGCGTCGGCAAGTCGAAATTGGTTCTGCTCACTTTGCTAATTCTGGTCTTGGGCTCTCCACTTAGCAACAGTTGTTGCAGGTGTGCGGGGATCGTATTACACAATGGATGTCAGCTGGCCAACAGAGTAACTGATGTTTGTGGCGAGAGCGTTATCCACGGGTTCACTTCGGAACTAACAAGGCGGCGAGCAGGACGTAAGTGTGTTTGCTCTGGTAAACATTAAGTGGTTCGACTTCGAGAAAAGACGCTGTTTTCTGTAATTTCGAATTAGCTTAACTTCCTTGTCGTCTCAATCCCCCCTCCCCCCTACCATATTCCAAGTGACGAGAAGGATCACTAGAAAGGGCGAATTCACTGTCGTACTTCCATTGAAAATGATGGTTATAATAACTAATCAGTGGGACAGAGTCCTTCTTGAGAATCTAACCGGTTCTCAGCTGGTCAAGAATTTCCCCATGTTTTGCGGAACCCGAAGGTTCATTACCGCTTTCACAATCACCCACCACTCATCTCAATCCTGAACTAAATCAGTCCAGTCCATGCGTTCCAATTCCACTTTTTGAAGATAAAATTCAATATTTTCCTCCATCTAAGATTAGGTCCACCAAGTCGTTTCTTTCCCTCAGGTTTCCATATCAGAAATCCTAAATTAACCTCACTTGCCCGTGATAGATATCACACGTCCCACTCATCTCATTCTTCTTGATTTTGTCACCCTATTATTTGGTGACTGGTGCAAATCATAAAGCTCCTAGTTGCGTATTATTCTCCACTCCTCCTGTGACCCCGTCCGTTTTACGTTGCGTATTATTCTCCACTCCTCCTGTGACCCCGTCCGTTTTACGTTGCGTATTATTCTCCACTCCTTCTGTGACCCCGTCCGTTTTATGTTGCATATTATTCTCCACTCCTCCTGTGACCCCGTCCGTCTTAAGGTGGGTCCACACTTGTAGCGTCACCGCCTACCGTAACGCCGTAAAGTTGCAAGTGTCTGACACGATACGGAGTTACGAGCTGAACTTCCATCCCGTTCCTCACGGCGTAACAGTATCCTGCGAGCGTTACACCGTGGAGTTCCCAGTTTGTTACGGGAGTCCAAGCGATGTCTTTGCAGCTAGCAGGGGCTTCGTACATTTATATATATATTACGCTTTAAAGAAAAAGAGAAAAGAGCGGCGGCGGTGGTAAAGGCAACTGTACACAAGGAAGGAAGTGTATAGCGGTTCAAGTTTGCTGGTAGACTTGAATTTTTAGTCGGTCAGTGGTTATACAAGAATTTCACCAGAATGTTTCCCAGTGAATTTGAAACATTAATTAATATGATTGGAGAAAAAATCTCGAAAAAGGACATGACATTCAGGAAAGCATTTCTGTTCAAGAGAGGTTGGTACTGACGTCCTCATCGACGGGGCTGTTCATTTCTTTCCTCAGTTCTTCCCATGCATCTTGCTTTATAATTGTGTAAAAATGCGTTGGGTGTTTTGGGTCCCAAATTACTTCTTTTCTTTTATAAATTTCGATAAATTCTATGATACTTTCCTGAATCCACTCCATTTCACAATAATCAAAACGCTCAACAAACCGCACAGCACTACAATTCGCACCACTGTTCAAGACAGAAGCATCAGGAATGGAAAGAAGGGGAGAGGAGCGGACGGTGGTGACGCGTCACGTTGCACGTCCAGACCTTCTCAGGCCGTAACCGTATCATCCCATTGATGCGACGACCAAATACCTACAGGGCACCGAACAAGCCCGTAACGATATCTTGTAACCAACTTTTGATAGGTTACGTGGTCACGAGTCACGTCCACACTGTCGCGATACAGCGGTACGGTACGCAGTAACGTTACAAGTGTGTACCCACCTTTACACACAAACATCCTCCTCAACGTCCTCTTCACCAACACCCTCAGCGTATGTTAGCAAGTTTGATGGCCAATCGATATGGTGGCAATGCTACAGACTGGACGACGCAGAAATCTGGGTTCGTTTCCTGGCAGATGCCAGACAGTCATTATTCTGCACTGCTTCCAGAAGCTTTCGATGTCTACGCAGCCTCCTATTCTCTTACTACAGAGTAAATATTGCCCCCCCCCCCACCTGAAGGACCAGGGACGTTTTGTACTTTGTTGGCGGAGAGAAAACCTAGCACCCCGATGGGAATCTCACCCCAACCATCCTACTTCTTGCCAGTCACTTCGCTGCCTGAAAAATCATTAATAATTTTTACAACCATACAAGACCATTAATACAGAGCAAGCTGGTGGTGGTGTAACATATGACACTTTCACTTCAAAGTGACAGTTTTGGATTTCCGACACGGCAATGGGGTTACTGATTATTATTGTTCGATTTTTTCAGTTACTTCACGTGAATTTCAGAATTGTATATCGAATGAATTACGATAAATTTCTTTCAAACTGTTTGCAGTTCTCCCTTCGCTAAACATATTAGCTTTCGTCGCAGCAGTCAGCCTGTTGGAACAGTCGTGAAATAAAGCATACAGACATATTATTATTATTATTATTATTATTAAATATCTATTGAATTTTATTTTATTTTTCAATCTGATTTTGTTGTTGTCAAGTTCTTTAACAAATTAACTGAATTAATATTTTAATCTTAGCATCACGTTCACAATTAATGTCGTTATGTAAGAGACGAACTTGAGTAAACACCGGCTGTAGCGATGAAACAGTCTGGCACAAGTGATACCTGAAATGTTGCTGCACCTCCTTGGGACAAGACTTCGGAGGCGAGTTGAACAACCCTCTCCTCCCTACTCACGAATATAATCACTCTTTCAGCTTAATTCTCACACATTTTCATAATAATGGCATCTAATTCCATCAGAGACAGAATCCACACAGGAAGGCATAGTATAAGTAAGAGGGGTTGTAAGATGTTAGCATAAGAACCCAACCCTAAGGTAAGGGGTAGTGCCCTCTACTCGCTCAACTAAGTTTGAACGTTGCCATTAATTAGTGCTATTGTTCTACTGAGAATTCAGATAATGAGGGAGGCTCAGTAAGGGGGCGAAGGGGCGGGTATTTAGCGGGAGGGCAGCTTTGCCTTCCTTCCATCTTCCCCAACCCCAAACTCTGGAAGATATTTAGCAAGTAAGGAGGTATGGTGATAGCACCGGTGGAGTGAGGAGGGAATGTTTAGGGTTAGACCATCTTGGGTGAAGTTTGAACTAATTAGAACAAGACTCTACCCCTCACACCCCCACTGCATACACCCTCAACCAGACGTAAGAGCCAAGGTGTGGTAAAGAGAAAAGGGGGATGGTTTCTTATTCAACCTCCCAAAAACCCTTTCTGCTTTTTATTGATATAATAAAAGGGTTGCAATTGAATACTGATGAAGGGAGAACGGTTGGCTTCCGACTTGAGTGATATTTGTGTTCCCTGTGAGATTCCCATTTCCCGTCTTCAAGCTAACAGAGGCTGTGGCCTCTTGGTTGTGCTAGCGTTCCTACTTCGTACTTCAATGTTGACACTGACACCTTGGGTTCTGCACTTTAGGACACTGTTCCTGAAGTTGGAAATGACAAATTACATTCAGGAAACCCCGCCTTCAAAACCTTATATTCACTGATCTAGTTATGATATTTGGGGTGTCCATAAAGAGAGTGTTGAGGCGAATATCTGGGCATGCGACGAACGAACTAGCAAGATATGCAGACAACCGCATACTAAGCGGCTTGCATGAATTTGAGTACAGGCCAAACAGTTCAAGATGATAAAATACAGGCGGTTGAGACGAGCGGAGCTTGTCTTACGAGTTGGAAGCACACAAAATTTGGTGGAAAGGTCTGAAGGAAACAGACTGCTTGGAAGACCTTCGCGACGAAGGGGGGATGATATTAAAGTGGATATTGAAGAAAGAGTCTGGGGTGTTGTGGGATGTGGGCTGCATTCGTGTGACTTGGATAGGAAAAAATGCCGTGCCTTTGTGGACACCATAATGACAATTGGTGTTCAACAACGTGCAGAGAATTTCTCATATATCTACGGAAACAGTTGCTTCTCAAAAGGGAGTCAGCTCCCCTGAGTTATTTGTTGAGAAAGCCAGTCGAGCAAATTTAAGAATTTCTGGAAATCGGAAGTTTATTTCGGCTTTCAAAAATTGCGATCTTGGAAGTTACCGTTAATCTCCTGAATATGACACACATTAACTAGCGCTCCATTTCATTAAAACAGTTTAATATTAGCTTCCCTTATAGTCTATGTCTATAAATAGGGCGTTTCCTTCAGTACATACAAAATAAACCGTCTGAAATCGAAGCAGATTATTTAACGGAAAAGAAGACTCTGAGGAATACCTTGCTGAGTAACAGAAAAAAATACGAAAATATGCTCATTGCGTTACAGTACATGTAGCGGTTGAACCACTCCCACCCCCACTCCCTCCTTCCCTATATTTCCAAAACAAGACAGGCACGAATCTTTTAAATTGACTGTATGGAGAATAGTCACTGGGAAGCAAATAGATTTAAGATAGTCAAGAAATGCATTGTTTTTTGTGGAACATAAGGCTTTGCCATTGACATTCCACCTGAATACTGGTCCCTGTTCTAAGCACAACGAATTCTGCCTACACGTCACAGTATATTCTTCAAAGTGATATATTCTTTTTACATTTATCAAAAGAAAGTTTGTAAGCATTTCCGATCTCCAGCACGCGTGAAAATGCAGCGCCCATTTTACCCTTGTTTATAATTACTAAGCAATATATAGTGACAACTACAAATCAGAAGCTTGTCATTATGTAGTTCAACTTCCTGCTAAGAACATTCATTTGTTGCGCTTGCCTACTGGATATACGGCTGTATGGAAAATTTACACCTACACCTACAGTTCTGATCCACATAGTGACGAATGCAAATATTATGTTTCAGGGAAGAAAATATTCTAAAAATTCTGCTCGTGGTAAAATTCAAATCTGATAAGGCTCAATTCAAAATTTTTGTACGCGCGCGCGCACACACAATGCACGCACACACACGCACATGCACGCACACACACACACGCACATGCACGCACACACACACACACACACACACAGGACTTAGCATCGCCATGTTTCTTTCTGCCGAACAAAGTAACATTATAATTCTGTCAATAATTGAAATTTTTCGTATTTAAGTTAAAGTATTCCAAGATTTGGGCTTGAAGTTATTTATATTCACATAAATTGTTTAACATCAAAAGTTATCCATCAGCATGAACCCTCCTACACTTTGCAGCATTAAAATGTCATCCTAAGAAACACGCCAGTAAAAATCAGTGACTTTAACGAAGTCTGTATCAACATCTAGCCATAATACTCATATTATTTTACTCACAGCTACTGTTACATATCTGTAACACTCTACATGTAATATATGATATATGAATATTATATATTAATTTGTATTGACTTCACCCGAGGAAGGCGATTTATGCTGAAACATGTAGGAGAGTTCAGGCTTATAGACAATTTGTACCTGTTTACAATTTCTGCGCATACGTTGGTATATAAAAATGCCTCAGATTTTTCGTACTTGATTTTCTCAAAATCGTACATTTAAAAGTCTTGTTGTATCAGATTGGGGTGACGATATTTTTCTCTAAAATCTAAAACATTTATCTGAAGCATTTCTGATTCTCATTACCAATAGCCATTTATACCTGCAGCAAACGAATATTAGTGACAGGCAAAAACCTTTGGGGAAAACACTAGTATACTAAACACTAGTATACTAAACACTAGTATACTAAATGCTCTACACTTTCCAGGGTCCACATTTATTTTTATAAACTAAATATAAATATTTCGCCAGCTATGGCAGGGCACATAGGGATATTTTGTACTGAGGTCACAGAAACCAATTACAGACTTATTTTTGTGTCTGTTTAATGATTATGAAAGATTTGTTTAAAGAAAAAACGATAAAAGCCTGATCGATAACTGATAGGTTTTAATTGCTGTATTCCTGAGACATTCTATAAAAATAAATCGATGAGCTTGTTGTAAGAGGAACGTTCCATCTAACTGCTCTCTTCACTCAGCCAAGCCTACGGAAGTACATTGTGTTCTGTGTTATTAAACGTACAGTCTGTGACATAGGTACCAGCACCTTGAAAAAAACTGCTATCCCAACTTCACGATAAGATATGGAAGCGAAAGTAATTTATGTAACAACCGACCAGACTGCACGAAGTCATAACTTTGTTGTCTAAGTTATTTACCACAGAAACCCCTTAAAAGTTGTATAGGATAAATTAATGAAAATATTGTTACAAGAGCCTAATCGCGAAACACTAGGAACAATTCCGTTCCTTAAAGTTCATATGCAACAGATGTCGTCAAAATCCATTCAATCTGAGGCTAATTAATCTACAAGAAGGCAGCGGAATAATCACAAAAACACACGGCAGAGAGAGAGAGAGAGAGACATCTTAGGAAATATGGGTCTTAACATTTACTTCTAAAACAGCTGAAATGCAAACTACCTCACGAAACAGAAGAATGAAGAATACTCTTGAACAGAGGAATGCCATTGAAGAAGCACCTAACCATTAAGTATACAATTGCTGTCCACTTCGCTAGGGCACTTCTGCAATTATTTAATTACAGAGCAGCTTTTTTTACTAGCCTAGGTTCTGTGTTTCTGTCTAATTCCAGAGGCTAAAATATTCACAATAAACACTTGAATGCAAGACGCACCCTTAGTAATCTACGCTGTGCTAAGTGTGGGTTTGCAAGAGGGTAGTAATTTACGGTCAGTCTATGCTTTTACTGCCTAGGCGGCAGCCAGCGAGCTTTATGTATTACCACCACAACCAGAATATATCAAAACGCAACCTACTGCTGAATATGTTTGCTGGAAGAGAGAGAGGGAGAAAGAGAGAGATTTCAGCGCTTAGAATTTGTCTTCGCTGCTTGTTGGAGGAACTCGTAGAGCTGCCCTTGTCAATAATGCCGTGCAGTACGATAAATTTTGTAGCCAGTAAGGGTATAAGGAAACTAACGAGAGTTAGGCCTCAGGGTAAGTGGATTTGAAATCCAAATCAGTAAAGCATCTAAACGGGATGCTTGATAATATACATAGTGCGATTTTGAATAGATTTACAAGTAGACAAATTTCCGATTTTTGATAAGAGATGTATTATTTGGTTCTCTGCTTTGTCTTCTAATTTTTGGAAATCAGGCCTTTAAATCTAGACAGAACATTTAATATTTAAGATACTAACAAGTCATTTGAATCTTTGTTAGACTGAATCATCCTACATGTAATAAATGTGCGTGAGAATAAGAACACTTGAAATTCGATTTTTGGAACTGTTGAATAAAACAAATATATTATACGAATTTACAATTTTTGTCATGTTATTTTTAGTTCAGTATTCCTTACGAATGACCGCCTCTGTGGTCTAGTGGTCAGAGTTTCTGGCTACAGACACAGAGGTCCCGGGTTCGATCCCCGCCGCTACCAGATTTTCTGAGTAGTAGTGGGTCTGGAACGGGGTCCACTCAGCCTCGTGAGCCTCGTGAGGTCAATTGAGGAGCTACTTGAATGAAAAAAGTAGCGGCTCCAGGTCTAGAAAA
>Ga0123354_10012173_pt1 | contig 13325 bp, 9 predicted proteins | sample TergutLab28metaG_2_FD_97872 | JGI IMG/M metagenome (GOLD analysis project Ga0123354, IMG submission 97872) | Labiotermes labralis P4 segment gut microbial communities from Petit-Saut dam, French Guiana - Lab288 P4 | ecosystem: Host-associated > Arthropoda: Insects > Digestive system > Gut ...
AGAATTATAATATTGCCTGTTGTTTTGTATGGGTGTGAAACTTGGTCGTTGACATTGCGGGAGGAAAGGAAACTGAGGGTGTTTGAGAACATGGTGTTGAGGAGAATATTTGGACCTAGGAGGGACGAGGTAAGGGGGGAATGGAGGATACTGCATAACGAGGAGCTAATCGAGAAGAATGAGATGGGCTGGGCATGTGGCTCGTATGGTTGAGGAGAGGGGGATGTATAGGGTCTTGGTGGGGAAACCAGAGGGTAGGAGAACACTGGGGAAATCTAGGCGTAGATGGGCGGATGATATTAGGACGGATCTGCAGGAGGTGGGATGTGGGTATATGGACTGGATTGGGCTGGCGCTGGATAGAGACAGGTGGCGGACGCTTGTGAGTGCGGTAATGAACCTTCGGGTTCCGTGAAATGCTGGGAATTTCTTGACTAGCTGCAAACCAGTTAGTTTCTCAAGAAGGACTTTGCACCATGGAGTAAGTAAGTAAGTAAGTAAGTAAGTATAGGCGGCTTATCATAAGGGCGACCGGTAGGCTGACTTCGAATGACGGATGAGTAAGGATGTGGAAGTAACCCTTGGCGACTAGGATGTAGGCTACATCAATCACAGTTGAATGCGGGGTTGAGATTCGAACCCGCAAATTTCCGATTACGAAAAAAGGACACAATCAATCAATCAATCAATTACAGCCTTCTTTTGGAATTAATATGGGAAGCAATACGCTGTATCGAATATTGAATTTTTGTAGAACCGAATGAGGTGGGCCGTATTGGAATGGTTGTAAACCACATCCGTGGGGATGGGCAAGGAAAGAGTCGCGTTCTATTTAGATATGTTATTCCGGTATTTTCTTGGAAACATCTAAACCACGCAGGTCATGTTTCTATTGCGAGGTGGATTTGCACCCGAAGGTTCCGTAAATTTAATTGCCATAACCAGACAATATGATGTGCGCAATAAGCTGTCCGGAGGCGCTTTCTGACTTCAGACTTCAGAGAACCAAATGATTTCTTAAAAAGCTCTCCTCACAAATTTGTAGTTGATATTCTCCCGTCACAATAAGATTCCACGTTTTGAAGAAATGCCCAAATTGATTTTGTTGTTCTGCTTCCCGTTGTGTTGTCTGTAATAACAACAGCACTTCACACCGTTACTAAATATTTATTAATAATAAAAATTAAAAAATAATAATAATTAGTCACTTCCTATCATAGCGACGCGTTTCGTATGTATTAGTCAAACTCAGGCTAAACGAACAAGTATAAAAATGTAAATCTAAAAACTGTAAAATGTAAATTATAATCGTATATTATCTTTAGGGCGTTTACGTTTTAATACTTGCTGGTTTAGCCTGAGTGTGCCTTAATATAGCCGAAACATGTTGCTAATAGACGATCGGCGAGAAGTTATCAATAACAATAATGAAAAGTTGTATTAAAGGTGTGAAGTGCTGCTATCGTAACTGGTAAAATTACTCTTTTTTTGTGTCCCGATTTTAGTCTTTTAAAAATCTAAAAGAAAAATACTTCTTAAATTCTATAATAACCAAACTTTGCACAAGTTACACTTCATTAAGCGTAGAGAAGACAACCAACTAGATGCTACTGAATGCTATATTGCACTTGCAATCTGCTCAACATATTTCGTCCACTTACATAGCCCATCATCAGGAGCTCGAGACTATACTCGTACTTGTGTAATTGCCGCATATGGTGTGTAATGCCTTGGTTGCTGGTGGTCGGCTGTTGGGAGTAGAGCAGCAGGCTATGCGTCCGGGATGGGGGAAGCTGCTCGAGTAACTTCCCTCATACCGGACGCATAGCCTGCTGCCCTGCACCTGACCGCCGACCACCAGCAACCAAGGCATTACACACCATATGTGGTAATAACACAAGTATAGTCTCGAGCTCCTGATGATGGGCTATATAAGTGGCCGAAATATGTTGAGCAGATTGCAAGTGCAATAAAGCATTCAGTAGCATCGAGTTGGTTTTCTTCTCTACGCTTATACTACGATGCACGGACAAACATACGTCAAATTTACTCTTAATTGATTTAATCATAGCTCTCTTGCACCTGTTAGTTCCTATCCTTGTAGGCGCTTGCTCTTCATCGTCAGTATCAGTCCCAAACATTTTTATTTCAAAGCGTCATCAAACGTTTTTATATCACGACTGTACTGTTTGTTCTGTTGTCATGTTACCTCAAAATATTCAGCTGCTCTCTCAGCGGCTTTTTACTCGCCTGCAGCAAAAACTCTTAATTATTTTTGGCAACTTGTTTAAATATCAGCTTTTAGAGAAGGGCTCTCTTCCATAGGATTAATTAAGACTTCGCTTCGTAGACAAATAGCTTTACTGGTTCCTTAGCTAATGATTCATTCAATAATTTAATTGACTCTTCCAATTGGCCCATAAATTATTTTAGTATATGGGGCAATGTTATGTATGAAGGTTGGCTCGAGTCATAATGTGTGAGGAAAACTGTCGGAAGCTATTCTAATCGTATTGAGGTCTCTGTGTGTAACTACAATAAACGTACAAATACACTTATTAGCAACTCTGCACATGAAAGGTGCTAACAGAGAAAGTGTATGTGAGTTTGTCAGTGATTTTCTTTGTGTACCTAAGCGGGTAAGAGGGTTAGACACAAGACACATAAAAGGAGGCCAGTCCAATATATTTGATTATGACAGTAATAAATGATAATCAGTTCCTGCTGTTGTGTGTCCAACTGAGAATTTTCTTGGCCTTTTGGGCTCCTTCGTAAAGAAATGTTGCAAAAATTTCGCCACGGTTTTTCTGTGTATAATTAACAACTTCAGAATCAGTAGAATTATCATGAGTTCTGACATTGGTAACTAAAATTTGACCATCATCATCTCCAAACTCTTTTTTTATGAAACAAGACTAATAGACATTTACCTGAAGAACTGCATGTATTTCTTCAGCGTAACGAGAGAAATCCTCTAAATGTTGATCAGAAGGCAAAGCTTTTCGAGCGACCACTGCAGAGGAAAATCAAACACCGTTCTGAGCTCTGTATATTTACAGTACGGATCTAACATAGAACGGAACCGCAGTAGCACAGTGGTTAAGGTGCTGTGCTACAAATCGTAAGGTCGCTGGTTCGATCCCAAATGATGTCATTGGAATTTTTCATTGACATAATCCTTCCGATCGCACTATGGCCCTAGGGTCTACTCAGCCTCTAACAGAAATGAGTACCAGGAGTATTTTCGGGGGGGTAAAGGCGGCCGGTGCGTAAGGCTGACAACCTTACCACAATCCTGTGCCGTTGTCATGTATTGTGGGAACCTTAACTTCCTGGAACCCTCTGGACCACTCCAGGCCTGTAACGGGACTGATTTACCTTTTTTATCTAACATAGAATAGGAAGGCGTGCAGTGGATTAATCTGGCTCAGAATAAAGACAAGAGGCTTGTTATTATGAAAGAGGCTATAAACATTCAAATTCCATAAAATGATGGGGTTTCCTGCCTAGTTGCGCAACTATTCGCTTCATAAGAAGTACTCTCTTCTACGGAGTTAGATACGAAGTAATAACGCAGAAGCGCCTTGGCACAGATAACACCATCCATAAATTCGGAATTTCCGTACTGTCTGAGCAACTAATAGCTTTCCGCGAAAAACTCTTTTCCGTGTAATTAGACGGCCAGTTTGTTTTTTTTTTTTTTTTAGCAGAACAAAGTTTTGCATAAGCAGGACCATGTCCACCTACAGTCGTTACTAAAACAGCGGGACAGTTGCGTTCTTGTGAGACCAAAATCGCATAATAAAAGTAACTGGGCTTATGGAAGAGGTTTGCCGCGATGTCTTCGTGCTGGTCGCTGAAATCGCGTGTTACCCAACGCTCGTACTGTACAAACAGTCAGTCGCCTTATAGCCAATTCGCGTTGACCACACACAGCAGCAGTCTCTGCGCTCTTAATTTCAAATAAGCCTTAGCAAACGCGGAAAATTTCCCATTTTCTCACCCACGTCTGTTGATTATTACGGCTTATAATTTTCACGTGTCTTTAGTTTCTTCACCATATTTATAACTTATCCGTTTCTTACACACGTTCTTTTAGCTTTTCTCGTTTGTTCGAATGCTACAGTAACCAGACGCACCTTCTTTCTTCCATACACACGACATACTGCGTGTCCGGACTAGAGGTATACAAAAATACATGCTTATGTTTTAGTACCTAAAAGCTTTATGAAATTTATGTTTTCAACAGTGTACAGGGTAACTCAAAAAGATTGTTATGCACATCCGTACACTGCAATGTGGGCACCTGTTGTAGCTCGACAGATACTGCACTCTAAACTATATTTAAGCTCTTGCCACATGTTTATCAGCATGTGAGGTGTTATAAGCTGAAGGTCCTACTGCATGACCCCCTAGATCTCCGAATTTGACACCATTAGACTTTTTTGCATGGGGGTTTATTAAGGATGTTGTGTACAGGAGAAAAGTTCGAGATCTGGCTGATTTGAGACAATGTACCATTGAAGCAGTTGAACTTATAACACCTCACATACTGCTAAACACGTGGCAAGAGCTTGAATATCGTTTAGATATCTGTCGAGCTACAACAGGTGCCCACATTGAAGTGTACGGACATGCATAACAATCTTGAGTTACTCTGTACACTGTTGAAAACATAAATTTCATAAAGCTTTTAGGTACTAAAACATAAGCATGTATACCTCTAGCCTGGACACGCAGTATATATATATATGACCACAAGAAAACTGTTACTGTAAGGGAAGTACCATTCATAGTGGAAATGATTGAGATAAATAACTGTGTGTCCAAATACAACTTCCAAGTACGATTTCAAGCATGCTTGTCACATTTGACCCATCTCCATTCAACTAACACAAAATACGTTTTTGAACGTGCAACTAGTAAATGCTCTGTATCTTCCCTCTACAGTCCCAAATATAAGGTGTTTCCTGGATGTTACACTATCACTGTCTTCATGTTTGTCATAACCTCTAATTTACATTTGGCATCACATGAAATGAGTGAAAATGAAAAATTTTTGTGACTAGCAGCTCTCTTGCTTTCACATAGTTTCCCACAACTATTACATGATACATTAAACTCTTGTCTAATAAGTACAATTACATATAAATTGTAAAAATCAGCACTCAGTTTCTGTATTCAAAGTACCAATATCAACATATTTTCAGATAATACTTTCAACCTTAATATTATGCCTTTTCATTCTGTAGTAAAAAATACACGTGACATGGTCGTTTTGTCATTGCGATATTACCTCAGACAAAGAGCAGCAGATCCAAAACTACAGAACTGGATAAACATTGTGCCAGTATGACAAAGACGACAACAACAACAACAACAACAACAACAAAATTCAGTATTCCTAGCAATTCAAAACCCAGAGCCACTGACTGTCCCAAAATTAACTATGCTAGGGCAATGCACAATACATACCCTGTGATATTTAAAAAACTGTAAGGCCTCTAACAGTGTAGTACTTAACCGGGTATCTTGCATATATTACACCAAAAATCCAAAGTACGATACATCATTACAGGAAAATGTTTTAAATAATATGTTTAAAAGAACAAAAGGCCAATTGTGCTAGAATATACAATTACTGTATTTATGAACATTATAAGATAGTTTTTAATCAAGGTTTACCTTCTTTAAAGATTTTGGTAAGATCATGTGATCCCAGATTTAACTTGAAAAGGAAGCAGGCACTGCGGTGGAACAGGATACTCTCCCAGTTGTTTGCCTGCCTTGCAGCCAATGCTATACCAAACTGGTCATTTAGTATGTGGAGAATCTGCCCCACACCTCGAACAAATGCCGACTTTGGATTAGATACCAGCTGCAACATGGCAGAATAAAATGTATTGCCCATAGCTTTTTTGAAAATGAGACAAGTGCTTTGAAACCCCATAGGTGTCTATACAACTGCTCTGCACAACATAACATAACAAACACACACACATACAGATAATCCACATTATTCTAGTAAATCACAATCTGCCAGTCCACTAAACTGCTGAACTACTGATCCACCTACCAATCAGTATTACTTCACAGCCTCAGTCTACTCCAATTGATAAGTTCTTCACAACTCTTCCAATCTAACCTGTTTCATCACCCCTATGTACTCTAATTCTATTCACTGTTCTTTGTGTTCATCATTGGCAGATGTTCTCCCTCTCCACAGTCTCTTTATCTGTACACATGCTTTTAGAATTCATTAATCCTAAGGACAGAGTCTGGAGGATGTAAATTTTATTGAGCTAGCACAGCATTCTGTCCATGCCAGACTTCACTATTAGCTGCGTTAAAATTCTTGTCATGTACTAGCTTGTTCTGACTAAATTTGTGTGTGCTTACATGCTTGATTTCTGCCACGAACTTCTGTTGCTTCATTTCCACCAAAGAATTCGGAAGCTCCACAAGGAGGGTAGGTGGTGTATCATAATCAATGCAGGGCTTCTTGCCCTTCCATACAAGTGTGGCAAACCAGGGACAAGAGCTGTTGTTTTCAGATGGCTCACAGGGCACAGCATCAAACTGCACCTTGTCATCTGCAGCAAGTGCCGTCTGCAGGTTCTGTTTGGTGTTCAGACGCTTTCCAAACAAAAACAGCTTACTTGCCAGGAACAAGACGTTGTGGTCACATTCTAACAACAGATTTGACATTCACATGAATGATGGTGTTGAAAAGCTAAAATATTTTTTACATTAATCAGATCTAATATAAAGAAGGTTTATGATGATTATGCAAGTGCAGGAACACATCTAATGTTAGATGTATGATTATATTTGGACCAAAACATTTTAAGTCAGATCTCTTGAGTCACAGTTCTGCACTGAAAATAGATATTTAGAGTCTGGAGTTGCACGCTAACATAAAAAATTAAGGACAAATAATATTTCACGAGCATGTTACTGGACCTTTAACCACTTGCAGTTGGTATTTAGCCCACATGTGGTGTGAAAAGAATCCTACAGGTCCACTCCATGTGCTCTGAATTACCTGCAAGCTTATCACCAGCAGACTAAATATTAAAAGAAATTACTGCCACCTTAACTATGTAAGCGTGCAAGCACTTAAAGTTGTCTAAATCATCTTGCCACACAGCGTTACACTTGCTCGTGTACAGTGTTTAGAAATGGTTTACTCATTACACGTACAGCTTCTCTTTTATTCTTATAATGGTGGGTACTTCTGTAGCTGGTTTTTAGCAGCCACTTCACAAAACAGTATGACATAAATGCACACTGCAGTCATGTTCAGCATTGTTGTTTGTCAATGGTATTTCACTTTAACACTTGGGATATTACAGTGCTTGAATATCACGTGTTGCAGCCCATAATGCAGGAATCCACCAATTTTCCAAAGACCTAGGAACCATCTCAAAAAGACACCAGCAGGGTGACATGACGCATGTTCCATACTGATGATCCACAATATTGGACACTGCTGTATAAAATTGTCTGGTTGACTTTGTACCTAGGATTAGTGAACCCCTGACAAAGCCATATGGTTGCTTTTCAGAACATGTGACACACTATAATTGACAGGATGATTTTCACTGCACTGTGCTAAAGATGGCTTCCTGCATGAATTTTGTACTTACTACTATCCCTCTGACTTGGTGACAAAACATTCTGTCATACAAAAAATGCAACTGAAGATTTACTTTTTTAAATAATATAAATCATGCCAGGTTAATTCTATCACAATTTATGCAGCTGTATGGGACCTGACCTTTGAATGCACCATGAAGACACCGGCTGCATTACAGATTTTATGTCATATATATATATACATACATATACACAGCATTTTGTATGTATGCTCTTTGTTCTGAGTTTAGGACTACACATGGTTACGGTGTCCAAATTTATTTTTTGCAGTGGGCCCAGAAATGTCTTAAATGAACCCTGCTGTAAATGTATAAACAGTATGACATAATGAGGTTACCATGGGATAACCTTAAAAACTACATTAAATTTCTTGCAGAATTTTATGATACAAAACTTACATTAAACTCACCATTAGCATCGACATATGTGATGACTCCTTGTCTGTGGGAGACCTCTGACACCGTACCAGAAGCATTATAGATACCGACAAAGACGCTGGCATTAACATCAGCATTGGGACTGCAGAGATCAACAGGATCCTGGCGCCATGCCACTGTCACAAAATATCCACATTGCTCCTGACCAGTCTCATCAAACCCATGACATGCAAACTTAACCATGGAGCCTTTGTGAAGATATGTGTCTATTGATATGCCCTGGAAACAACATATAAGATACTTATGTACTACGTAAAGATATAATTCAACTTTTCTATTGTATGTAATGTCTGTCTTCAGAGTCTTATCTGAAATTTTAAATTCTCCTCATGGTATAACCACACTGCTGTACCTCAAATCTAATACAAGCAAGTCGCTACTATACCGTCACATTATATGCACAGTTTATCTCCAAACTGGGTGCTGCAGAGACTACAGACAACTTCATGCAAAATGTCAAGCTCTTCTGAGCATGAGTTACAAAAATTCTATGATGGACTGCAAAAAGCAATCTACCAGGAAGAATGAAAATGAACTTATATTTACAGAATATGAAATTGTCAACAGCATGTAATATGGATGAGAGAGTAAACATACAATAGGAACATTCACACCATCCACAATGACTTTGTCAGCCTTTAGCAGAGCTCGCTCTTGTTTGCCTTTGTACTGGAATGCCACGACAGCTTTGTATGGTAGACAAAGCTCTATCACCTCTCCCACCATGTTGTGCAGGTAGCTGCGCTGAGGGTTCACTGCTGTTTGTAGAACAAAATAACACTTTTAGAATCAGAAAACTGCTATACTGCATATGGTTGTGTGCTTCTTAATGACAAAATATCACATACACACCACAATGGCTGTAAGAAGGAATTTGAGGAAAAAAAGGAAAATGTAGAACAAGTCAAATTTTCACTTTCTTTATTACAAGTGTTTTTAAGTATTTACTAGTTCTTTACATTAATTACACAGACTGGAATTAGTTTAATGTAATAATAATTTTTCAGTCATCTCAAAAAAAATATGCACAGGAACTCGGTGTGTCCATGTAGAAAAAAATACTAAACATGCTCATCTGTGTAGCATGCACTTTTCCCAGTATACCACAGTCCTCAATTTTACATGGAAAAAACATTCACATTACTACCATTCGCGGCAATCGATTACACTAATATTTTGTTTTGAATACTGTAAGCCTTAATCAGACACAGTCTCTACATCCGATCCATGTCATTCTATCAAGTACATTAGTATTATTGGCCATCAGCGACGCCCAAACCGGGCAATTTACTGGTTATGAGTGCTTGTTACAGTCGTCAGATTGGTTTAAGTTAATTTTTAGTCGGAATGCGGTATGAATAACGTCAGACCAAGGAACATAACCTAATTTAAGCGTCTGCAGACTTAAGGCCTTAAATGAGATCCCTTACGTAACCTACAAAAGCTAACCCACGAAGTAAATAAATATAAACACAGTTCGGTGTAACAAACCTTACCTTTCATTTTGCTCAAAGATGTTTACAAGTATAACGCGCGAATGTTTTTCGGTTCTTACCAAAACAAACAACGAACACTCATGTAACTCTACGTTGTACGCTAACCGAAACCATTACACATGCACACATCGCTCGTTTTACCGCGCAAGTAGTGTAAGTACCTGCTGTAACTTCAACCCGTGTGCATTCAGGGATACCAACATTGAACTAAAGTTACCAATATGACCTAGTTTGATATGAAGTTGGAAGTGGGCGTAGTCCTCTCCAATTCGTTTAACCGTTGCAAATGTAAAGAATTCCTGACGTAAACAAACTGACCAAGCAGTACGACGACCCGTGTTCAATAATTGCCTGGATAAATGAGAGAGAATTTTTCTTCATTCGTATTAATCTTGACAACCACATTCTACAGGGAAGTTTGCGCAGTTACCACAGTATATTGGCAGCTCTGTTTGTATACAAGGTACGTCTCAACTCAATGTACAAATATGCAAAAGATGCTGTAGTATTATGTAGCTAATGTGACTCATTGACTACAACTTGCCAACTGCAAACGTCTTTTGACCCAGCAGTCAACGTATCTCTTCCACTGCCTACCAGAAGAGTTTAATCAGTATGAGCATGCAGAATAATATATTCTCTAAATAGCCAACTCTATGAAACCGAATCATGCTTGAGTGGCTAATAACCCCTTACCTAGTCACGAAATTCCTCACTTTTATGGAACCAGAAGGTTCGTTACCATGTGTATAACAGTGCACCACATGTTATTATCCTGAGCCATACTAATGTAGTGCAGGCTATGGGCCTGCCTTCTATGGTTACTTCCACTCCCTTAGGCCCAAATATCTTTCTGAGCATTCCATTCTTGAATACCCTCAACCTCTCTTCGTGCCTTAATGTGAGAGACGAAGTTTTATGATGAATAGAATAGAATTGAATGTATTTACATACCACAGATCCTTTGTAGTACAAGGATGTAGAACATATCAAAGCATGTATATAGGCAGTATAATATGATACCATATGAAATACATTGTTTGTGCAGCTGATGCAAAACAACTGATAAAAATTTTAGTTCTGTATACCACTATCGCCCTCTCTCTCTCTCTCTTTTTAAGATAGCAAATGGAAAGACAAACTATTGTGAAACAATTGGTAGCAAGCCTACCCTGATTTTAATCTATTTCTAATTTCTTCATGCATGCAATTTTGATTTGTTAGTGTGACTCCAAATATACTAATTTTGCCACATTTTCAGAGCATTTGTTAGCTGCCGGTATGCTGTAATTTTGTTGTGTATTCTATTGATGAGACATGAACAGTAACAGATAAAACAATAAAACTTCTTTTTCAGTTACCCTTTTATTTATCAGTATGGGGTCATACTGCTTGGTCATTGCACTTTCTATAGGGAATTCTCCTTTATCATCACAAAGTTAAAAAAAAAAAATCAAAGGGAACGCAATTGTACGTGTCTCTTGCACATTGTCTTGTAGGTGTAGGAATCTCCATTACACTGAAAATGTACCTAGAATTTAGAATATCGCTATTAAAAATGGCTGCTTAATTTGAAATGCTGGTTTCTGTATATGGCAAAGTTTGTCTTGCATTAAGGAGATAACATTTTCATATTTCAATGTAGATCATGGCATGTTTTGTTTCCCATGGTGTGATACTAAATGGTTTGCTTCTTCAGACATTCAATTGAACTAGTGTCTGGATCAGCAATAAAAACAGATGCTCAGAGAATTCCCTCACTTCTCATTAGTAGGTCATCTTACTTCGGTTGTCTTTGGGGTGAGTGTGAAGACCAACCCTGGATTCATTTCTTGTGACAGTAATTATACAGCTAGTGTTCTTATTCAGAATTTATCTCAAAAAAGACTGCCACAACACATAACATTTTCTGTATTCTACAGCAGTGTAGTGAATTTTTTAAATTACATGGCAATTGAATAGCAATTGGTTTGAGCATCTGTCTTCCATCTAGTGGATATATATTACTATGTGTTGCATGGCCAGTGCCTCTTCTATTTGCCACTTCATCCAGGTGAGCTGACTCTGCTTCATCCTCCTATCCAATGGGTAGTGGTGTATCTATTCCCAGAATTAAAATAATTGAGCATGAAATTTGCTCACTTAACACGATACTGTTGAGGTTAAGGATATGCAGAATTATAACTCCACTCCCCCACAGGCCTACATCGCCTTAATTAATCAAGTGGACAACATTACCTGTAATGTAGCTTGTTGAAGAACACAGCAGAAGCTTGAATTTAGTTAAAATCTCAGTTCAGGTCAGTTCATGTAAAGAATTCAGAAAATCAGTAAACAGGTAATAAAGCACAAAGTTATTACAGTTTTCAGCTTTCTGTTAAAGACAGCATCAGGCCGAATGTAAGAACATCAGAAGACACACCACAAACAAAGGATAAATGGTAATCCAAGCCAAAATAAGCTAGAAAATAAAGAGAAAGAACTTTATGCAATATGGGACAAGAAGGCAATTTAAAAATTGAAATGGAAATAACGACTTATATTAATAATATTATGGTTTAATTTGAACTGTTTCTCGCTTCGTAAGTTGGTTTAATGCAAATATGTATATACATGTAAGAGCTAATGTTATTTTTGGCGAGTCATTGTTGTGTAGAAGACAATATTCTAACAATAACACATACACATAAAGACTAATGGCGTTTTTAATTTTTATTTTTGTAATTAATTTTGGTTAGTGGAAAGGAGAAAAGAACAAAACAAGAAAAACTGCTGTAATATACACACACACACACACACACACACATACATGTATATATATATATATATATATATATATATATGTATATATCTGTTATTTCATACATAAAACTGAAAAAATACAAACATTTCAGATCCCAAGATGTATGGACGTTACAAGGTATTTTAACTAACGAAATACTTTTTTTATTATTTGTTGTTATATTTGGCCTGATGGAGGTTTCAACACCAAGCTGACGTATGTAGACACAATATCTTGTGCTAAGTAAACTGTGTCGACTCTTTTATTAACCTTTGGCTTAATTTACCCTTTTGAAGGGTGATTAATTGCACATTGCAGCCTATATAGGACATAAAACAGGTTTTTAAAAGTGTAGTAGCCATTTCATTTATTGTGAGGGCTATAAATAAGAATATATAAATGTGTAATTATGATCTTCTTCTTCTTCTTCTTCTTCTTCTTCTTCTTCTTCCATTGGCGCTACAGCCCATTGTGGGCTTTGGTCTGTCGAAAAATGTCCTTCCATTTTTTCCTATCTGCCACTAACTCTCTCCATCTTCTCACTCCCAGCACTTGAAGATCTCTTTCTACTTCATCTTTCCATCTTTTGCTGGGTCTTCCCCTTCTTCTCGCCCCTTCCAGTTCTTGAGTGAAGATCTCTTTGGGCATCCTATCCTCCTCCATTCTCTCTAGGTGACCCAACCAACTTATCCTTTGCCATTTTATCCATTTTACTATACTTTCTCATTTGCTCATCTCTTCTAGTTCTCAATTCGTCCAACTTTTCAGCTCCCTGTTTTAATATTTAGGACCATATATTTTTCTAAATATTTTCCTTTCAAAAATTAGCAGAGCTTGTTCTTCTTTCTTCGTCAACGTCCATGCTTCTGCTCCATACGACACTACCGGTCTTATTAGTGTCTTATATAATATAATTTTAGTAGCTCTGGATAAAAGTCTACTCCTGAAGAG
>Ga0123354_10012174_pt1 | contig 13325 bp, 4 predicted proteins | sample TergutLab28metaG_2_FD_97872 | JGI IMG/M metagenome (GOLD analysis project Ga0123354, IMG submission 97872) | Labiotermes labralis P4 segment gut microbial communities from Petit-Saut dam, French Guiana - Lab288 P4 | ecosystem: Host-associated > Arthropoda: Insects > Digestive system > Gut ...
TCTAATGCTCCTGATGATGGGCGTATGTACCCGAAACATGTCGAACTAAGAATACATCAATAAAATTACCTAGTTGCATCAAGTTGGCATTTCACTTTATTTCATGAGGAAGATGCACGGTCACATAACCCTCAAGCCCAATTTCCGTTAAAATCTGCCAATGATAGTGTTTATTTTGAATGAAGACCTGTGATAATATCACGCTGAATTCTTCTTGTAACGAAAAATGTTACAGATAAAAAAGTTGTAGGGAAAATCAGAACACACATTTTATATTGAATAACTTATTTTCCCGAAAATTGTGCCGTTAATGAGATAATGTGGAAGAATATGTTACAGCCGGACAGACTACAGAGGACAATACACTAGGATGCATGCGCATTGCATGCTGGATAACCAGTCTTAGAGCATACACACATAATCTCACAATGAATAATACTTAGTGTTTTCCCACTGCAAAGATGGTAGTATGAACGCGTCTGAATGTTACGTTTATGCGTACATTGCCTACATTTTTTAATTCGTGAAGAATGCTTAATAACAACCAACACAACGGGAAAAGTAACAGAGCCAACATTGTCGCCGCAGTTGGTCAAATTCCTATACCGTCACTTTACTCTGCACGTACCCGCTAGGAATCCATCCCGAAAAAAATGGCTATGTTAAAATATTCATTTTATAACACTCAACAGCTTTTCAGAGAATTCCACATCAGCGTTGTAATATATTCTAGTGCCATCTGAAATTCCCACCTATCACATAAATAAGTTTGTTACCTTCATAAATTCTTTATTTCGCTACGTAAACTCAGAAGATGACAAGCTTCTTACGGTAGTATAGGCTGTGCTATTCATAAAGTTGTCAGGCAGAACAAGAATAACTGAATAAATGGATGGACTGATGGATGAAAGGGCAGATGAAAGAATAAGAAATAAAATTGTGTACAGCCTCAATATTATGAGAATAAAACCAGAAAGTGCATACGAATATGTGATAATTTATTACACTATAGACTTCTTAAGTCCCCCTAGAGGTTTCGGCCACCTATTGTGGCCATCCTCAGGATGTGTTTTTCGAGGAATATGTTACAAAGAACATCGAAACCAAATTACAAATATAAAATATTAAGTTTTAAGTGTAAGTTTTCAATATTAAAATATACAACACTGATAAGATTATTCGTGCTAAATGGATTGAGTGAGGGGTGTTCAACAGCACCACACTACTTGGATGGTGATAAGATATACACAGCACTTGACACCCCTCACTCACGCAATTTGGCACAAATCATTCTTCGGTATTGTGTATGTTAGCGTATATTTTAAACCTTAAACTTACAACTTAATATTTTGTATTTGTAAATTGGTATCGATGTTCTTTGTAATATATCCTTCGATAGATACCTCCTTGAAGATGGCCACAATGGGTGGTCAAAACATGTAGAAGGCTTACGACGTCTATGGTGTAACAAATTCACATATCTTCACATATGCACTTGTTGTTTTTATTCTAATGAATCATCAGTGCATGGTTATGAATTATTTAAAAACGGCCTCATTAATTACGCCAGGACCTTATAAGGTACTACATTTTCGTTCAATAATGGAAGAAATGCATATATATATATATAGTTCCAAGACAAATAAATATAGGAATTCAATAAAAATTTGAAATTAGTAAATCTCAAAAATTGATTTGCGATAAGTAAAAGTAAAATTTGCCGTAGAACAGGCCATGAAGGTCCAGAAGAGGAGCAGAGACATAGCGCTTCTCTTTCTTTAACTTCGGCGCTAGATAGGGGTGGGTGGTGAATGTCACGTCCCGGCCACTATACCCTCGGAAAAGACACCCGGTACCCATTGTACAGGAGGCTGCTTGAGCCTCAGGTTCGGTCTGGACGAATGTGGAAAATCTCTCCCCCGCCGGGATTCGATCCCCGGACTCTCTAGCCCGTAGTGAGTCACTGTACAACCTGAACTATCCCGGACCGATTTACAAAGGTAAACAGACTTTTGTATTTCAGTGTTATTTATAAATTTTTGCGTGTTGAGTGAAGAAAATTTGCAAAACCACTGAGCAGAAACTGAATTTTGCTTCTTAATTGCACTTAATGTTTGCAAATCGTAGCTTTACACACATGGTGCTGAGTGTTATCTAGCAATTTCATACATTTATTTCCACAAATTTTCACCCTAGCACTCTATGGTTTCTAACCCCCTACCCTCACAAAGTGACAAAAAAAAAGAGAGAGAGAGACCGAGAGATCTAATGTAGCCTATAGCCAATGCAAGGGATGGCTGACAGCGCTGTAGAAACAATAGTCTGGACCTTCCTTGTTTTTTGCTACGCATTACCAAGAATGCTATGATTAAACATTAAGGAGCAAATTCGCGAGAGTTCGAAGTGACGCGAAAACATGTTAGACTCTAGCAACCTAACATTCTGCAATCTGACATATCCAAAACGATGTGGCTTGTATACAACAACAGACTGTTCTTTGCCACTGGCAGGTCTTGCAAGTTTTCAGGAAACCTATAGATAGTTGACTTATTTAGTAAAAAAAAAAAGTAAATCAGTTCCATTACAGGCCCGAGGTGCCCAGAGGGCTCCAGGAAGTTAAGGTTCCCAGATTACGTAACAGTGGCCCAGGATGGTGGTAAGGTCAGCCTTACGCACCGGCCGATTTTTACCCCCAAGAAATACTCCTGGTACTCATTTCTGTTAGAGGCTGAGTCGACCCCAGGACCATAGTGCAATCGGAAGGATTATGTCAATGAACAATTCCAATGACACCATCTGGAATCGAACCAGCGACCTTCCGATTTGTAGCGCTGCGCCTTAACCACTGAGCTACCGCCGTCCCCTGACTGTATCATTTTTGTACAGTGGTTTACACCCACGAAAGCTACAGAAATGTTTTTCCTATTAATAAATACCTGAAACATCAAGATTTGTCAGATTTATCCTTTGATAAACCTAACATTTCCTGAACAAATATGGATAAAATTCGATAAGAACGGTGAAGACTTCTTGCCTTTATGTTTGTTTTATCAGCGAGATCACTGAGAACATGCACCAAATCAAAAGCTACCTCGTGTCAGACAGAAGAAATGACGAAATTTCTGCATCAACTTCAGAATCTGAAAGAGAAATTGAAAGTGCACGATTTAATGCCAAAAATCATTTCAGAAAACAAAACTAGCCTGCGACACCCTTTATTTTACCGATGTTCCTCAACTACAAAGTTATTCGAAGAAGTGATGTGTCCTTGGGCGAATATTTTGTTGGAAGAGAGGCAAATGGTAAAGTCACCTCTCGACGTCCGTTTTGGCCTTTCAAATGGCGGCTTGCCAGTTTCGTCCGCCCAAGCTACACGGTTAGTCCTTCCCATTCGAATAAAGAAAGAGCCTTGTAGGACTATGCAGTTGACTTTTACAATTTACATATTTCAAACAGCAGCCTGACGAGTGGAATGCTGTCAAATTTCATTCATTTTCTATAATCCATCCGACCGTGTCCTGGCATGAGAACAGTGTCTCATTCTATACAGTTAGAACGTAATTAGGCCTGATATTTGAAGAGCAGCCACAAAACACGAGGTCATTGGAATGCTTTCATGAGACACAGACACACTCTTCAGTAAATATTACAGAGTCTGCGCAGGTCGGTCAGATTATCGAAGCTCTCCCCCCCCCACCCCAAGTAAATTTCAAGTAAAAAGTCCTTAAATACTAAGTTCCTGTTTCACAACAGATATACAGGATGTCAGGCTTTAGCGATTGGTATTGATGAGACAGATCTTCCAGGTTGTGAGGTCGTGTATAATCGTAAATTGACACAGAGGTTTCAGAGGAGTGTAGTGCCTCCATCTTCAGGGTGAAAGAATGATGTCCATGGAGAAGCTATAGATGCAGTGAAGAGGGAGGTAAAGCTAAATCCCGAAACGTTGTATGTATCACATTTAGCTCAGATCTGGACAACGTCGATTCAACAAGCTGTAGGAACAGCAGAAAATAGAAGACTATAAAAGATGCCTGTACGTGATCCGTATTTTGCCACAGAAAGACTCAAGAATGCTGGAAAGTGACCCATGTCACTTCCAGCATAGCAATATACCAACACAATGCACTGAAAAAAAAAGAGAGCCTGAATGCCACAACTGAAATTTTATGGCAAGCAATGCGATTTCATATTTGGCCAAGGCTGTCATGGAGAAACTGAAGTAAGCTTAGCCTTGTCATTCCCTGACAAAATGCCACCCACGTTCCTTGGTAACCACATAACAATCTGCGGTAACTATATGTACCATGTGCTTGTATATTGAAACCCTCTGGGAAATGTATTTTTAAATGTCACTTAGATGAGTTTCAGGCATCTGACGGTTAAAAAAGAAACCAGTGAAGAGCTGTGATCATTCAAGAATTCAAGGCTGTAACCAACAGAGCATCAGTATTCAAGGTGAGGACAAATGCTGTGCTGGCAGCATAATAATGACAGCTGGGAGGGACACAGTAGTGGAACACAATAAGGCTCTTTTGTGTTATGCACTTTTTGGCAACGAACTTCTAAAATATTGACCCATTAGTGTCGCCATGTCTCTCTCTACGTAACAACACGAGCACATGTGAACGAATTTTCATTAACGTTGGTATTAGTGAGTGTTAATAAAATTTATCGACATATTTCAATTTTGTTAAAAATGGGCTAAAATAAAGGAGTTACCGCGCAACTGAATTACTATGTGACTAACACAATGCATCTTGATGTTTGTACCGTCCATTTTGTTAATTTATATTATATTTGTCCAACAAATGCACAATGTATGTTAACAATATCTGTCTCTTATAACAATCCTACATGTTTCGATGTCTACACATCATCCGCAGGGAGTTTCTTATAACGTATGCTAAACTTTGACTTTAGAATACATGTAGTGTTAAAAGAAACATATAATTGCTAGCATACATTGTGTATTTGTTGGACAAACATAATAAAACAACGCAATGCATATTTACTCCCTGCTGTTAGTATGAACAGCCCACTTGATATGTAGCCCACTACTGCCTGCTGCTGATGGATCCGAAGGCTCATTATCGTCACCATAACAGTCGTCATCAAATCCTTTTTAGAAAAGCTACTTATTTCAATACCATCAAGTATAGTATTGCGATCATCTATAGTACTATCTTCCTGTATACGGTGTTGTGTTCAAGCGATCATTTCCTACAAGTGTTGCGACCAAAATTTTGTAAGCACTTAACCTATCCCCTATCATTCTAATTGTACTATCCATTCCAACATCCCTTACAGAAATACCCTGACAGTAATAGGCCACAAGCCTATTACTGGTCTCACATGTAATTTCTTCCATTTCCTCATTCTTTCAATTTAGACTTCATCTTCCTCATTCCCCTCAACACTTCGTTTTAGCCGCATTATCATTCCTTCTCCATTCATCCACCGACGATACTGCCTGCTGGTGAGCTGGTGACCAGCAGGCAGCATCGTCGGTGATTTATTCCACAAGCTGTAAACACAGTCTAGTGCTCTTGAGGATGGGCGAAATTATCGCCCGAAACATGTTGAGCTGATTGAAATTATTAATAAAATTATTATTGTTGCATCTAGTTGGCTGTTGATATTGTTAATATCATATATTTGTCTGTTGCGAAATTAAAGGATTAGGTCTGCATAATATAACAAGCGCATGAGACTTTTAAACTTTTCCCCACACAAAAGTACATACACAAAACGATTTCGTAATGTTCGCAGGCAGCACATGCTGTCTGATGGCTGCGGTGCAGCAGCTGGGCGCCTCATTTACGTGAACAGAAACAAAATTGTTTCATGAAAGCAACAGTCGCTTTCAGCGACAGAAATGGGTAAACCCAACGAGTACTACAAACTTTGTGTGCGTGCGTATGTGCGTACCTCTGCGTGAGCGTGTGTGCGTAATATTAATCCAGCAGTTGGAATGAACAATAAACATAGGTCTAGTTAATATGCGTGTCTAAGTTTAAATTTTTCTTGACTTCCACTACCTACTCTTTCTACAAGGCCAATAACGTCTGACGTAAAGAAAGACTTGCCTTCGAAGGCAGCTGTGAGGTTAAGTTCTTCTGTATTAAAACGTGGAGATCAGAGCAGAGTACTTTCGTACTGCATATATTTATAGTCTTCAACATGGCGTCCAATGTTAATGTTACATCTATTGTTACGTTATTTTATTTTTAATGAACTTCGCGATATGCGAACACAATCCTAACACTAAGCAAACCCACCATTAACACCAGCTAATTCAGCCAGAATGACGATAAAGATTTAGTTGTTTGGTGCACATGTTCTGTCCTGTTTGGTGCACATGTTCTGTCCACGTTACATCTGGAAATAGCCTGCAAGTTTCACACAGTTCCAATCTCATTTCTGTTGACTACGATCTTTCACAGATAATACATGGACAAGGTAAAGGTACATTGTTCTCTATACGTGCCGTATAGGGGGAAAAGACGCGTAGTTCCACACATTCTTAACCTCGGCAGTAGTTGGAGTAAAGTAAAGTCAGAGTTCACCCTACAACAGACCACAAAGGCCCCGAGGGGGAGTAGTTGTATAACTCTACTTTTTAATCTCGATGCTAGATGGGGTGGATGGTCAACGCCACGCCGCGGCCGCTTTACCCCCGCGAAAGACCCTGTACCCACTGTACAGGAGGCTGGGTGGTCCCAAGTACTGGTCTGGACGGGTGAGGGAAATCTCGCCCCCTACAGGGAATCGATCCCCGGACCGTCCAGTCGGTAGCGAGTCGCTATACCGACTGAGCTATCTTGGTTCGCCGATACTAGATGCAGTAGAGCTGTCAAATTCACGTCCCAAACGCTTTATCACTGGGGACAGAGCCCCGGTACTCACTAGGTAGGCCTCTGAGCCAGTCTGGATGTTTTGATGAATAGATAAATTTCTTGTTCCTGCCGGGATTCGAACCCCAGATCGTCCGACCGGTAGCCTATTTAATACTCGTACAGTCTACATATACCTAGTTCAGACGGTTCATGAATTATCTCCATCAAACAAAGCTCAAGAACTTTTTGTCATCTTGGAATACACAAAAACACATCTACTACGAAACATAGTTTGCGAGCCTCAAATAAACAGCGCTGCTGTCACTGACATAGGTTCAATGTAGAATAGATGCACACGTTTTTAAACATTACTTCACATAAATAGAAAAATTAATATCAGGACTGAGTGCAGAATCTTCACGTTCTAGTACTTAGTTCTTTAACTGTCCCCTCAGATCCAGTAATTCTCGAGGACTACAACATAATATTGTACGTGAATATCTTGTAGTCAGTTCTGTAGAAAACATTTTTCTTTTTGTGCCATTTTTAAACCCTTCTTTGGGTTCTATTTTCGGTTATTTTTAAAATGTGTTTACACCACGTTATTATATGTTAACCGATCTTTCAATGCGTTTGTTTTGTAATTCTTTCCCCTCGAGCGGGTTCTCATTTTACTTAATTTCCTCAATAAAACGATAAGTAGAATGTGGATTAGGAGGCGCCTCCTTATGTAGGCCTACTTAGTAAATAAAAATATTTTACGAAAATGTTACAGAAATTGAATTAGCAAAGGATCTACTTGACGTGTTGAACCGATTTTACGACACGAGCGGTTTCGAAATAAAATATTAATTGAGAATATTACTGTGAAGTGTTTTGCACTTTACTTTTTATCCCCCTTTGGTACTGAGAAAGGTTTTGAGAAATTTTATTGCGTAATGTTTTTGAAGAAGGAAGTTTGTAGCATGAGCCTCGCCTCCATCTCTGCGTGACACTGAAGTGATATTTCAAAACTAAGGGGTAAAAGGAATTCTAACAACAATTCCCGATGGTGGTAATAATTTTTCTTCACTAGTTTCTTTTACCTTGAAAGAAATTGCTGGAATTATGTGCGGGAATCCCTTATTATACGTTACACGTTAACATGTAACGGAGAAGGTTGTGAAATTTGAGAATTACATCGCCTTTTGCATAAAATACAGGGCTATTCAAAATGATTGTCGGGTTTTTAACAACTTGTCATACGCAATACACTTGAGATAGGAGTATATGTTTTTTTATTTAATAGAACAACAATCCAAGTTTTTCTTTCATACCTTACAGGTGCTCTATATGTGCACCCTTTGTGATTCTACAAACATGAACACGATAATCGAGTTCGTTTCAAACTGTTTGTAGCATGTCAGCGGTGATGGTTTCAATGGAGGTTCTGATTCGTACCTTCAGTTCCGGGATACACACGCACCCTGTCTCTTGAAACCTTCGAATGGAATTGTCAAATGGTGGTTGTTTCCCGAATTTGGTGCGGAATTGCCGCTGGACAATTGTACCCCTACAATCATTTTGAATAACCCTGTATAATTACAAAGTGCTTGGAAAATTTCTCATGTCTTGTACTTTCATGACGCATTCTGAACTGGCAGTTGAGGGGGCCGGCATGGCTTTGATTCAGAGTGGAATGTCTCTCATTAGCGAAGGCTGACGATCAATGTGTGTTTCCACGAAGAGATTGAACTTCTGATTTCAGATTACCGTAAGGCAACCAGCAACTGGCTCTGTAATCGGGCCTGTTTACATGCAAGGAGCGACTTCTTTGACACGTACTGGCACTAATGGTCGTCATAGCGCTCTGAGTGAAATATCCGTATTTTTGATTACGTGGTCTAATTCTTGAAACTCTTCACTTCGCTAGAAACGAAACTTTTTAATTTTCACTATGGGTACTTTCGTAACAATAGTTTGATACATACTCTGGCATACACAACAGCAAACCGCATATAAAGATCGTATCGAATTAATAAGGCATTAGGACTGTCGAACAATACTGTCCGTATACATTAGGCGACTCGAGAAATACTGAAGGGATTTTTATGAAATTTCACGTATGGGGGTGCGGCACTTACTGCGGTTTTCCGACATAATCAACTTCTGTTTAAAGACGTAAAGTAACGGGCACTTTACTTGAAGACCGACATGTGTTGTGGCATGCATGTCGAGCTCAGTGGGTTAAATATGCAAAGGAAGGAAAAATATTGCGAAAAAACTTTGTAGCGAGGACTTCAAGACACTTCTTATAGTGGAATACTGTAAGTTTTAAAGAGATGTCGGTGTCTGTGTATGTATGTTCGCTTTATTTGAGAATGGTTATTTATAATTATAATTGATAACCAACAAGATGCAAATATTTTGATTTATTTATTTCTAATCAGCTGTACATGTTTCGGGCGATGTTTCGCCCATCATCAGGAGCAACATCGGTGGACAATACCAGAAGCTGTAGTTACAGTGGTATGCTCCTGATGATGGGCGAAACATCGCCCAAAACATGTACAGCTGATTAGAAATAGATAAATCAAAATATTTGAATCTTTTTCGTTATCAATTATAATTGTACTAAAGATGCACCGAAACATGTACGTTAAATTTTAAAAATAATTATTTATGTTGACTCTGATTGCATTCAGATAGTTTTAAAAATTACTTGCAAGAATACAGCAGAGACGTCAGAATGTCTGTAATGTGCGTACATTTCCTAAGGTGTTTAATATATTAAAATTTAAACATACAGATCATTGTGTAACACGCTTCAAAATTGTGCTGAGTTTGGGGACGGAAACCGTAAAGGGCGTCTAATTATTTCCAAAACCGCCTAGAGAAGCAGGAAAACTTTGTATTTCAAGCCGGAACTTCATCACTTTGATTTGTTATAACCTGTTACCGAAACCTAGTAAAACTTTAATGAATATAAATAGACCAGTTGGAATCTGATGCTAGTACATTTGGTTCACAGTTGTTTAGGCCTACAACAAATAAACAAACAAACGAAAGAAACCGAACAAACGAACAGATGAGTCAAACAAAGGGTGACATCCATCCATATAAATTACTTACCTATTTCTATAAAACTAAAAATTTAACCATGTAAGTAGAAGAGTAATGCAAGCTATTCAAAAGACAATGTAACTATCTGATCAACTAATGAACGGCTAATAAACTAAAGAAGCCGTAAACAAAGTCCTCCCAATCCTGTAGTTTTCCGTGTATTTCCATAGGTTGTTACCAAAGTTTCGGAAGAAATCGCTGTTTATAAACAATATTGTAACCACCCAATGAACATAGGATGACAGTCATACGTTTCATTGCTGTCAAAACTTCAAACCTAATATAATTCGTGTTCCATATCCTTATGATCCCTCACCACAAAATAGTTTCGGACAGAGAGTTCTCCTTTCACATGACGGTATTTAGTCAGTACAAGAGTGATTTTAAAACTACTTCCACATCTGCGTCCTCATCTGCCATGCGTTCTGCCATGACGACACCCCCCCCCCCATTATATAGGCCTACATACTCCCACATACTGTGGGCCGGGTAGCTCAGTCGGTATAGCGACAGACTACAGGCTGGACGGTCCGGGATCGAATCCCGGTGGGGACGAGATTTTCCGCCCGTCCAGACCCGCCCTGGGGCCCACCGAACCTCCTACAGAGTGGGTACCGGGTCTTTCCCGGGGGTAAAGTGCAGCCGGGGCGTGCTGATGACCACTTACCCCCTTCTAGTGCCGCGGTCATGGAAGAGTAGAGCTATACCTCTACCCACCCTCTGGGCCATACAGGGCCTGTAACGGGATCACTACATTTTTTTATCCCCACATTCTAACGGTGTTTCATCTGTTATTAACGAAATGAAAATGGCGGGTTGTTATTTTACGACATAAAATGTTTTAGTTTAATTTAGACACTATTATCTCACCTCATTAAATTCCTGTCTGCGGTTTGTAGTGGGTTATGACATCTATCTGCAGTTCCCTTATGTCATATCTTCTTTCCGACACCTGAAGACAAGCTGTTCAGTAGTTCCATTGAATGTGGACGACAAAGTAAACGGCTAAAAAAGTAGTACACAGAGGCATACAGCTGTAATAAATCCATTCTCGAACAGCATTCTGGTAATTATACATGACGGTCGAAATAGGAACTTATGCGGAGAAACTGTCGTCGATAAATAACAAAGGGGTAAGTTTACACGTAGCTTGGGTCGCCACACGCAGCGCCTAGAATTTGTAGACTGTAGACTGGGTGTCTCTGGAACCAGAAACGGAATTTAGTGTGATGCACTAACCTTGTTGGCCAAATCTAATTTCCGTAACAGCTTGTTATGGTCTTAGAATAAAAGCACAAAATTAGTTTCGGACTTATTTAATGTGAACTTTTATTTCCTGCACTCTGTATTCTAATTCAGGGTAATGTGCTTTCTGGCTCACAGTTTTAGGCTCAGCGACTATCTAACTTTAGGCCTATGTGAGGTTTAGAGTTGTTACCGTCCTCAAACAACAATAGACCTTGGCCGGGGAGGGGGTGATAAAATTTAAGTTCCGCATAGCTTTGACGCTTGCAATGGATGCAGGGGATGGTGAAGTCCGCGATGTTGCTTCTGATTTCCTAGTCTCCTGCCTGACAGGAGGTTTTGTGGGCCTCAGGACACGTGTGCAAGCGGTAACGAAGACAGAAATTACTGTAATTGCAGGGAACTGAAATCATATCTTTCAGACCATAGCCACTCATTTTACTGGTTGAATATCACCATTTATTTCGTGACTCAATTACATGTTAGGAAGGAAGTCGATAAAGCCAAGTTTCATTGGAATTTCATGCCGGACTAAGCAAACACCAATACGTTATTAGCGATAAAAAATAACCTCAAAGTGTGTAAGAAAAGCCTTTGTAAAGGAAACATGCAACTCTAAGTGTCCCGATACTCGGCCCGCGCTAGACTAACTTCGTTAGAGGCAAGTGACAGTGAGTGACACGTGATGCCATCTACCTTGAGGCTGCATGTTCCTCGAACTAATTGTGTTAATAGTACAATACCGTATGTCACCGATTTCCCACCCGAGCCTGAGCGATCGCACCGCACCCACAGAATCAGAGGCTTTGTGATTAGTAATTGTTTCCTGCCTCACCCTCAATTATTGCTTTGCCCTGGGGTAAAAACACGCCCACACATTGGTCAGATATTTTCGGGAAAGCATTGTTTGCTTTCCGCGTTAATGACCTGCTGATTATAAGCACCATCTTCTCCCTTGGTCATTCACAGCACTGCATCGATAAAACTGAAGTATGGAACAGATAATCGGAGAGTCGCAGAATTAAACAACATTTTTTGACATATCGTATATCATATTATATCCTCAATTCTATTTGTAACTCTCCCAAAAATTGTACATTACGTGACGGCCCGTAGGTCAAAGTCTATGAAGTGATTACGGCACTGGCTAGACGACCGATGAATCGTGGCTCGATTACCGTAAGGTGCAACAAATTTGTCTCTTTTCCAAACCGTTCATACAGGTTCTGGCATCTACTTAGCCTCCTGGAACGCGGAACTGACAACTCACTTGCATCTAGCGACGTGTTTAAGAATGAGTGGAGTCAAACCTCAACTCCCTCACATGCCTTCATGGCGTGCACAGGCACAACTTGTATACGCGCCAACTATTATTTATTTATAATTTTCTTAAACTAAATGTTATGTGTTTGATTTAACTTAAGTTTCTATGTGAACTTGGTCATATTTCTGAACAAAGCCATACCATTCTTTTCAAACAAAAAAAAAAGTCCTTACCTGATATTTTTAGCAAAACCGTGTTCAGCAGAACATCGAATGCTGTTTTTAACAGATGATTCATTACCTGCTAAAACGTTTAAGTAGCAATACCACAGTCCAATATTTGGGCTTATATAAAAAAGGTAAAGCAGTCCCATTACAAGCCTGGAGTTGCCCAGAGGGTTCCAGGAAGTTAAGGTTCCAAGATTTCATGACAACGGCACAAGATGGTGGTAAGGTTGTCAGCCTTAGGCACCGGCCGCCTTTACCCCCAGGAAATGCTCCTAGTAATCATTTCTGTTAGAGGTTGAGTCGACCCCAGGGCTATAGTGCGATCGGAAGTATTATGTCTATAAAAAATTCCAATGACACCAGCTGGGATCAAACCAGCGACCTTCCGATTTGTAGCATAGCACCCTAACCACTGTGCCACCGCGGTCATTTGGGCTTATATATTCACTGAAATATGGAAAAATACTCCCTGTAATGGTTCATAGATAATGAAACATTTTTAAAATTTTGCTGACCGTGCATCATGATATAACCGTACAATATGAACCAACAAGATGCACTATTTTCTATTAATTTATTTCAATAACAAGCCTCTGCACGTTTCGAGAAGGCTTGCTGCTCATCAACAGGAGGATCAAATCTGTATAA
>Ga0123354_10012176_pt1 | contig 13324 bp, 5 predicted proteins | sample TergutLab28metaG_2_FD_97872 | JGI IMG/M metagenome (GOLD analysis project Ga0123354, IMG submission 97872) | Labiotermes labralis P4 segment gut microbial communities from Petit-Saut dam, French Guiana - Lab288 P4 | ecosystem: Host-associated > Arthropoda: Insects > Digestive system > Gut ...
ATCCTGGGCCAGCCCAATCCAGTCCATATACCCACATCCCACCTCCTGGAGATCCACCCTAATATTATCCACCCATCTACGCCCAGGTCTCCCCAGTGGTCTCTTTCCCTCCGGTTTCCTTACCAAGACCCTATAACCCCCCTCTCCTCACCCATAGGCGCCACATGCCCAGCCCATCTCATTCTTCTCAATTTTATCACCCGCACAATATTGGGTGAGGAGTACAAATCATTTAGCTCCCCGTTATGCAGTCTCCTCCATTCCCCCGTCACCTCGTCCCACCTAGGTCCAAATATTCTCCTCAACACCATATTCTCAAACACCCTCAGCTTCCTTTCCTCCCTCAATGTCAGCGACCAAGTTTCACACCCACACAAAAAAAACAGGCAAAATTATAGTTCTATATACCTTAATCTTTAAATTTTTGGATAGCAACCTGGAAGACAAAAGATTCTGCACCGAATGATAACAAGCATTTCTTGGCCTCAATCTGCTCTTAACTTCTTCCGGAATAGAATTTTGATTTGTTAAAGTTGTTCCCAAATATTTAAACTCTTCCACCCTCTCGAAAGTACTATTATCAATCCTCACACTGTGATTTCGTCCTGCATTCTGATCAGAGTAGCTTCTACTGGCCGAATATCCTTGACATTGGACACTAGCCAACTTTTACGAAAATCGGTCCAGAAACTCCAAACTTGGCTGTAATCAGACAAAAGTAGACAGCACGTTACTTGAAGACTTGAGTACATTTTATGGTCATCAGCTAATTTAATTCGCCATAATTCATTGTTGTGCAACACTCTATCTTTTATATTGTTGCTAGTATCTTGTTGCTGAATAAAACACACAGAACGCACTGTTGTGTTTCCAATGTAACAATGGTTTCGCGACCGCGCCACAGGGCTGCGTTGTGCGTACATCTTCTATCTTTTTTTTTTTTAATTTATTGCAATTGACAAGGTTAGTATTATCCATTTAATTAACTTTATCGAAGTGGATTTTATGCGTCTAGAAACTGAAGAGTTATTTACGTTAAGACTTTGAAGCAAATTTATTTTGTTTTGATTCCTTTCATTATTTACCAAACAGAATAATTGGGGTCTGTGTTAAAGATGGTATCAGAACACAAGCGTTGTACTAGGGGACGGATTATTAATACGCTCTGGTGTTATCTACGTCTTGTACCGACGTATGGAAATACACAGGGAACGTGTTTCGACCTGCCCCTATACCTTCCATGTCACTGCTAGCACAGAGATCTCGATCAGAGTAATCGAGTGCGCAGCGCATCACGCAACATGTGCTTTTCTGTGTCTGGACGGTCAGCGTCGCCGTCACATATTCACAGCCATGTGTACAGACATGGAAATTAATACAATGTACATGGTCTATCTCGTCTTTACTAGATGAAAAATAACACCAATAATCAGGTAACCAAACGAATAATTCATATACTTGTAATTAAAGGGACTGTAGAATAGCCCACTGTCAAAAAGTAAACGTAAAAGTAAAGTTCACCGTATAACAGGCCACGGAAGTCCACAGGGGGAGTATAAGTATAACTCTACTCTTTCTTTAACCTCGGCGCTAGATAAGGATGGGTGTTCAACGCCACGGCCCGGCCGCTTTACCCCCGGGAAAGAACCCATACCCATTGTATAGGAGGCTGGGTGGGCTCCAGGGCCGTTCTGGTCAGGTGCGTTAAATCTCTTCTCCAAAGGGATTTGATCTCCGGCCGGCCCAGTTCGTATCGAGTCGCTATAACGTCTACGCTATCCCGGTAAACAGCCCACTGTCGAAAGGTACAAATACAAGTTTAATAAATTCCAAATTATTCGCGGATTCAAAATAAGAGTCAAGCCTTATGGGTTTTGACGCCACATCGATCGGTGGATTGTCACCGACGATTCGCAGACGCTTTCTACTTCCTACTACCCGAAGATAGAAGCAGAAGTCTCCTCAGAAACTTTGAAAACTACTTATTAAGCGACAAGGCGGTTTGTTCTAGACATTACAGCGAGAAACACGCATCACGTGTAATAATAATAATAATAATATGAGGAAGAGGAACTCTGAGATACAATATCATAAATCACACAATTACAATTTTGTGACGTGATGGCAGTGATTATTACAGCTGTAAAAATTGTAACACAAATTGGTCTGTACAAGAAGTCTCGATTCACCTGGAATGAAGTTCCTGAAACCAGTGGCTGAATTTAAACCCTCGACCCTGAAAGACGTAGAGAAATAATAAATCTGCTAAATATCTGTAATCCGAATGACGACTTCGAGAAGCAAAAGAGGAAGTGATATGAAGGCACGTCGACAATTGAAGAAAATGTGCCACAAAGACGTCATAGTCACCACCGTGAGTACGGTTCAGGTAGTACCAAAACGTACTTAGTAAATTTAGGCTGCGATTTATTTCATGTTTTAGGTTGATGACCACATAATTTGAACCACTGACTTCCCCACGTGTAAGAACAGACACTAACTGTAGTATCGTGTTAAGTGCAGAAACAATTAGAGGAGTAACTAATGACGTACGTTGGAGCATGACAAACAATTTCGTTGCGGAGTTAGGGTCATGCTCAGCCAAAGAATGACAATACGCAGAGCAATGTGACAGCTACTAGCAGTCCCCGGACGTTTGCTACTGTCAATTGCCTGGTTGCAAACATGGTTCAATGCTTAATATTCTTGATTTGCTTTGGGGAATGTACGGGTTCGAATCGCAAGTCAGAAAACCGTTATATTTGCTGAAAATTTTCATCAGCCCCTCGATTATATTAAGAGTCTCATACGTAGCAGCAAGAAGATGCATCTCTGTTAGCAACTGGATGTCCAATTACGGAATATTTGCTCAAGTATTTAATTTATCAAACAACATTTGCACTAATGACATCCAATTTATAAGAAATATTAAACTCCTTCCTGTTTCGGCACCGGTGTGCCATCCTTAGGCGCTACAGAACAAAGCAGTATAATCCCAGCACTTTAATTTAGGTATTGCACTGTCGTATTGGAATATCTCTTTGTCATCGCGCAACAGCGCGTAATAGGCCACGGCCTCCTCATTATCAAGGCTTCACAATCACACTCATACACACACACGGTAGGATTCCTCTGGGCGAGTGATCAGCCCGAAGCAATGCCGTCTACTTAACAACACCCAACGCTCACAAGAGACAGACATCCAAGCCACCGGCTGGATTCGAACCCGCAATCCCAGCAACCGAACGACTGCAAACCAAAACATTAGACCGTGCGGCAGCTATTACCGGCGTTTTGGGATGTTTAGTGTTAAAATTATAAAGTATATAAAAATCTGACAACCGTAAAAATTCCGATATTTTGGTATTAAGATGGTGTGATAGTGAACTGGTCCAAGTGTAGGACCGTACGGAGTATGCATACAGACATGTGCCTTCTTCTTGTGTGATCCGAAGGGATCTCGTCCAAATAAACTGTGTGATGCGTGTCTTGTCGGGCGGTGTAGTATTAATTGTAAGAATACCCACAGCGTGAGTAATATAAAATTTGCTCCAATATAGCCACTCATCTTCAACATTCTTGCGCCTGTCCCGTCGCGGTTAGGTTCCACGCGGCCACTAAGGCATATAATTCATATACATTACATAATATCAATTCCAAAACATGTTCGAAACCACTGTGTAGGAAGAAAAGTAACAAAATTATTAGTTCCCTACCGTTTTCTTACCGAACAGTGGAATTTGGGAGGGACCCAACCCAAATAGCATCCATGTCGTGCTAAGGAAAGGCAATTTTATTGTTTAGGTCGCGTGACCCGTAATAACATTTTAACAAAATTAAAGACTTTTACGTAAGTTAGCAGTAATATCATGTTACTGGGAGCTACGCCATGTGGCGTGACACTAGTCCCTTACCATTAATAATGCCAACATGTATGTACTCGTCAGGTGGCAGGGACGTCAGCCCTAATTAATGTGCAGACCTTAAAAATGTGTGTCGTAAAACTTTTTAAAATATGTTAATTTATTTCGTAAATAATATTTCGGAATGGAAGTAACAACATGCTGCCCTTGTGCTTGGAGTATCTAACGAACCACGGAAATGAGAAGATATGGCATATGTATACATCATAAACACACTTACACAGTTTGCTTAAAAAAAAATTATGTTTCAAAAATTCAAAAACTGTGACTGTGGATTTCGCTGATATCTGGATACTTTCAAGCGGGGGGGGGGGATTTTTTTTTAATTACCATTATTCGGAGTAATAAACTTTGAAGTTTAACTTGTACTTAATTTTATTTCTTGCCGGCTTAAATCGAGATATTCGAAGGAAGAATCAAGTCTGAGGCAAGAGAAACGACATTTAACACTTTAAAACACGCTGACAAGTCTTCATTTTACCCCATGCCTTAGCTTTTAAAACTCTGCCTTTAGTCGACACGGCACATGACTATAAGCCTGTGCCAGTAGGAATCTCACAATAAACAGTCAATGTTTCCCTGTACGTAGTTACCTGATTGGTTCTTATAAGGCAGACTCAGCACGTTTCCCATGTGGTAGAGACTGTATTTATAAATATAACTTGGTTGAATGTCTGAGATCAGACGGCTTCTCAAATGGCTACAAGTGTTCTTAATAAGGGAACAGATATTTCTCTGTACTACAGACACCATTCCAGTGTCATAGACTGCACGTGTATTAAGGGAAGTGGGAGAAAATAGTGTTTGGTGACACGGAGATGGAAATGGTGTGTTTTAAGACAACATCTCAGAATTGATTCTCATTAAAATCATAAAGTCCGCAAGAAAAAATTGCTCAGAATATCCGGCTGCAGTTTCCACAATCAGGCCCTTCGAAACCTCTCGAATAAGACCTTCGGCTGCTAACGGCTCAATCTTCATTTTCGTTAGTTATGTCGAGGTGTAGTTCTACTTAGCGGGGTTAGCTCAGTCAGTGAAGTAACCACATTACGGGATTCAAACCCTAGGAATCCTTCTAGACTTCTTGCAGCGTTAGAATTCTTTCTCTATTCTGAAGCATCCATACCGGCTCCCGCACCCGGGTAACGGAGGCTGTTTCCCTGGGTAGCACTCACTACATTTGGTGCCTGTGTTAAGAATGGGTGTCGCTACTACCCCTTCTGCCACACGAATTTCACATCAAGTACAAGTTTGCACCGCATAACGACGTTTTGGTCAACGACGGACCGCATATACGACAGTGGTCCCATTAGATTATAATAATATAACAAAATATGATAATACCACTGTGTTAAATTGCTTACAGTATTCAGTACAGTAACATGCTGTACAGGTTTGTAGCCTAGGAGCCTTTGTGTGCAGTAGGCTATACTGCACTATCTAGGTTTGTGTAAGTACACGTTCGCACAACGACGAAATCGCCTAAAGACGCAATTCTCAGAACGCATCCCCTTCGTTAAGCGACGCCTATCTGTATAAGAGAAGCTTTACCTTCACCTGTTAGGCTACTTACAGAAGAATTAAGTAGGGTATTTGGAGATAGACCACTTTTGATCTACCTCTAAACGGACACGATACTGACGCCCGTTTTGTAAACTGAAACATGGACTTCCAGAAGCTAACAAATGTGATAAAACTTGAGAGCTTGAATTGTGATATCCGACACCAGTAGCTTAAGTAAAGACAAATATGGATAAAACCCGACACCAAAATTGCTTGAGGACCTCATCAAAGAACTTGACCACTGTAACACCATCTGCAGCAAGAAATAGTATAGCTACAGCTAAAGGAACAAAACAAGTTGTCACATAGCTGCATGTACTACCGAAGGACAAAATTTACTCTTCACTTTGTATCTCGGCCTGTTTTTTTATATGGATGCAGTTATGTTCAGAGTGACCTAAGCAATAAATTTAAATTCGAAAATATACCGATACATTAGATTATATAAGCCTTTGATTTGTTCTCCTATGAAGTGTAACAAGGTTCCCAAGACAGGTCTTAAACAAAGATGATTTCTAGATTTACTAATGCAGGTACGTCCCTCTTAATCGCACCACTGTACACGTCGTTTCTTGAAACGTATTTCCGCAGGACAAAGTCCTTCTTGAGGAGCAATTTGTTCTTCATCTACTCAAGATATTACCACCATTTTATGAAACCCCGAAATTCACTGCCATATTCACAATAAGTCGCCAAATCTTGTCTTGAGCCGGACACATCCAGCCCAAGCCCTCTCAACTGTTTCTTTACGACAGATTTTAATATTATTCCCACACCTACGCCAAGGTCTTGTTCATTTCCTTCAGATTTAGCTATCAATTTTGTGTACAATTTACACTTCTCCTTACGTACCACACGCTCGGCCCATCATATCATTCTTGGTTTGAGAACACGAAAAATTTTGGTAACGAAAGTATTTATGCCACTTATTATTATGTACCCTTGAACTGCTTGAATCTTCAAAGTGGGACAGATAGGTTTTCCCAAAACATCGGTAACGGAACACAAATTTGTTCTGCGTTACGTCCCAGAAGAGCAAAGGTCCCACTTACACGGCGGCGCTAACCTAAGTCATTATTATGCCATTTTTTTAATGTTCTCTTGTTACGTCCTCCCTCGTTAGGTCAAAATAACTTCCTCAGCACCTCAGCATCCTCAACCAACCCTCTTGACGCTAAAAGAGGCGTGTCTCATGTTTTGGAAGTTATTCTGTGCAGAATTTCTGTCACTCCCGAAACGTCTTGACGCACTGCCTTGTCAGCCGAAGTGGAAAAACATAACCGTCCAATTTGAAACGTCGAAGGAATTTATAGAGTCAGAGAATAACTAAATTTTGTCTCCATAAATTGGCGAATTAGAAGTGGAATGATCATCGCTGTTAGCCTGCTCATCGCATCATCGCTATCGTCATCGTCGTTTTTATGGGGTTAATTACAAAAAAGCTCTAAGTAATTAATATTTGTGACTGACATGTTTTAATGAAGAACTATCTTAATGTTATACGCACAGTCTGAAAAATGTTTACATTAGTATCATATGAAGTACATCAATATTCAACTCTCATTATTTTTGTTACATTTTACTTTACATTTTAAAAAAAATTTTGACAAATGTACTGTTCTAGTTGGTAGACTGGTACTTTATAAATTCTACCATTTAGCCTCGTCGCTCTTATCTGCTCGGTTGATAAAGACACTTTTCATTTTCTCCGTTACTACTGTTAGCTGTGTTCTTCGGCGAAAAGAATTTTCAGCCTAAGAAGAGTCAAAACTCTTATGTCTTGTAAGAGAAACTGTGGCTGCTTCTGCTGCTGCTTCGTCTGAAATAATAATAGTTACGCTTCTCACACTTCTTTTTTTCCAAAGAACAGGCTTAGATATGTAGGGACACTTTGAATTACTTTATTAATCCACTACCTTAATTAATTTTTAAAGTGTTCTTCTGTTTGTTGTTTTCCTGTTAGTTCCACTAATATCTTGCTCATTTTTCCTGTGTAATTTGTATTCGTATGATGTGCTGTTTCTGTAACTAGCTGTCTGGCTGTTGACTCAGCACATTAACAAACAAAACTGAATTATTATTATTATTATTACTGCTGTATTTTTACTCTTTATTTATTTAAACAATTACTTCGATTATCTAACGATATTGCCAACTACTCAGTTGATTCATCGTTGGGTGAGAGGGTGACTGGTGGCCAATAAACTGGACGGAATGCTGAGGGAAATGGTTGTGGCCCAACTGGAAATACTATCTTGAGATTTTCCTGGAGGGACTAAAAAATACACGGAAAATTTCATATATGATGTCCAGTTTCCGAGCTGGTTTTTCAGAAGATCAAAACAATTGGTACAACGAATACGTGAAGAAGTGACGAATTGTGTTCTGTTCTGTGTTAAGTTAGGTTTATTGCATTTGGCGTAGAACTAAGCCCAGTCTATGATGATGAATGTGACAAGGTGTGGCTGTACAAGATTCCAACATGATCATTCCTTGTGGGATTAGAAATACGCAGTTCTCTTTAACACAAATCATAAAGTGATACTGATGACGAGATATATGGACCTGTGTAAGTGGTATAATCCCTTCAGAAATTTATATTGAGGCTAGTCTCTCGGCACATAATATAGAAATAAGCTGGAGTATCATACCTAGACGTTCATATGGACTGATCATTTGGAAACATTGGACAACGTGCTTTGGACACGTAGACGTGGGCAGTATCATCTGGGCTTGTATTTGATGACTTCGGTTAAGCAGTACTCTTGCAACTTGCTGAAAAATGACGAATCAAATGCCACCCCAGACCCCCTGACCCTGGGGCCCGGTGGATCAGGGGATCACAGACGTACAGATTATTAATCCTTTTGCTGGTTCTTAAAGAGTTAACGAGCGACTGACGGAGACTGCACTGTGAGGAGATTCATGATCTGATCTCCTCAACAAACTCAGTCCACGTGATCAAATCAAGGAGAACGAGATGGTCGGGATGTGTTACATATGGGGAAAGGACAAGTTCGTACAAGTTTTGACTGGGAAACCGGAGACCATGAAAACAACTTGGAAGACCTAGGCGTAGATAGGAGGATAATGTTGCAGTGGATCGACAAGAATAGGATGTGGGCATGAATTCAATTGGTCTGACTTAGGATAGAGACAATTGCCTGGCTCTTGTGGTAGCGTCGCTAAAATTTCGGTTTCCAGGAGATGTGAGGAAATTTCTGATTAGCACAAGAATTATTAACTTCTGGAGAAGGACTTTGTTCTATAGATTTGGACAGTCAGTCAGTCATTTAGTTAGTTAGTTAGTTAGTTAGTTGTGGGTTCTTCTGGGTAATAAGAGAAGGTCTGAAATACTGCGAATTCTCATGTAAAGTAACCTGCTGCAGACTGGCATTCGTCTAAATTTATGTATGAAATAAACAACAGTCCCCACTGGACAGACCAATCAGTTAATGTGTGATGCTGAAGGAAATAATCTCCGTTTATTGAGAGAATCGTTCGGCACACAGAAATACTGGCAGAATGCAAACTTTAAACGGTTAATTATACACAGCTCCGCGCGTTTTAGCGAAAGAGTTACTTCATCTGTGGGTGGGAAAGATACATTAAACAGGTCACAATGTTACGCTGATGACATTACAGGAGAAATGAAATTCATCCAAAGGAAAATTTATAAAATAGGAATTATTTATAATATATTTCCTGAAACCCTTCCAGTCGAAATTGTTTTGATCTATAATCTAACACATAAGAGGCTGGGATAACGTAGCCGGTATAGCGACTGGCTACAGGCTGGACGGTATGGGGATCGAATATCGGTAGGGGAGAATTTTCCTCAACCGTTCAGACCTCCTCTGCGTCCCACTTATAGAAAGATTACCAGGTCATTCCCAAGGGTAAAGCGGCCGAGGAGTGGCATAGACCATCCACCCCTAATATATCAGCGAGATTAAAGAAAGAGTAAGGTTATATCTCCACCCCCCTCTGTGTCTTCATGGCACGTTATTCTGTGAACGTAGCTTTAAAGTAAAAAAATAACGCTCTGAGATGTCAGTAAGTCACAGCCGTATTATTGACAATAATGGCCGATAAATGGTGTTGTTCCTTAAATTGCCTCTTCACGAACATAGAGTCGGCCACTGTTTGATAGATGACATTTCGAAAGTTAAATGGCCTCGACATGAAATTATTTTCCTGCTATCAGACTGCAAATCTAAACTCAAATATAAGACCTAATAACAGTGCACCATTAGTGGCACTACTATTAGCACTGTTACTGCATATATCTGTTTAAGTGTACGAGTATAAATAGGATATCAGTGTTTTCATGGCGGAATTAAAACAGAAATTTTAAACATTTTGTTGGTTTATGATTATTTTATGCCGCACTTGTTTAAGTGATGTATAGAAAGATACGATTAAAAGTTTAATTGTGAAAATTAAAATGGGTAAAAGGAATTAAAAAAATAAGTCAGAGTAGCGCTTATTTAGACGATAGTGAAATAGTAATAGTTAATGAGACATATTTCACTTTTCGCCCTTAAAAATTACTTGTTTTAAGTTTGTCTACAAAAGTAATGATTTAGTAAATACTACTGTAATACCTTCGTCAATCATCGTGAGCCAAAGAACGCTTGATAAAAGACGCCGTGAATTATTGCATGTATATCGCGCTAACCCTTATATAAGACGGTAAATTTTTTGACTAAAGTAAGAAATGCTCAATAATGTGATGATGGGAAGATGTTTTAAAGATAAGAATTGATTAAGTTATACAAAAGCGAAAATGCGCATTTAAGCAATGTAAGCAAAGTTATCTTCAGTACTATGTTAGTCATTGAATCAATCTTGGTTACTGCACGAAGTAATGAAGAAAACAGTTATGTTAGTATGTTCAGATGTTATCTGTTATATCTGCAACAGGAAGTGGGAGAAGGCAAGAATGCGAAGCCAAAACACACGCATTACAGCTTTATATATGTTAATTAACATAGGAGGATTTGTATGTAAAATGGACTTTCTCCCATAATTTAAAGGGAATAAATTAGACATAAATAATATGACTAAGCAAGCTTTGTCTGATTCTGACATTTCTATCACCACAAAACCCTAAGCGGTAGGGATGTTAATGCAAGCAGAACAAAGCAGCATCCTTTAGCATACACAAAATGCTTTCGGCGTCTTTTACTTCTTTACAAAATTGAATGCCTACTGAATTCACAAACAGAAGGACCTCCAAGTCAATTGAGTCATTATTCGAACGCTTAAGCAGTACTGCGTTTCTATTAGCTACCCTTTAAAACAACTAATTTAGACGTACAAAATGTGCAGGATAGGTTATTTCGCGTGTTAGGGTAGTTCGAAAATGTTGCGTGCTGAGCAAATGTAAATCTATCACGGCTCGTTAAGATATGACTTTTAGAAAACCAGCAGATATATAACTCTACCGTTCCAAAAATGAATGTCCGTCTGTTGTGTTTCTTTTAAGCAAGATAAAAGAAAGGCTACAAAAAAAAGTAGTTGCTTAAGTAACATATGTGGGTTCTATAATTTTGGTTCCTGTGAGACAGAATTAACGAGTCATAAATATTAGAAGATTATCTTTCCGCTTGTGCAGCACATCATTTTGGGGTCGTCATTAGCGTTTGCACCCGGCTTTGAATCCCTCACTCTCTCAGGATTACTGACCCCATCTCGCAGCTACAGGGTTAACAGAATTTAAGAGACTGGCTGAACAGTAAGTTAACAAGAAATTATACAAGTAGAATTTATGCAACACTTACAGACGTGAAGAATACTGCATACTGACTAGCGTTATTAGAAGTTCTGTTCAACAAATATTGTTAGAATCTGACATTGAGATGACCGTGCATCGTGATAAATTCTTACAATAAAACCAACTAGATGCACTCATTCCTCAAATTTATTTTTGGAATAAAACTCTACATATTTCGGAAAGTTCCTCTGTCCATCATTAGGAGTTTTTCACAGTACGCACAGCAATAGTATATGTCATACAGGTTATGCTGACAGTTTGCTCTCAAGCAGTCAGCATAACCTGTATGACATGTACCATTCATGTGTGTAAAGTGAAAAAGTCTTGATGATGGACAGAGAAACTGTCCGAAACATGTAGAGTATTATTCCAAAAATAAATTAGAGAAATTAGTGCATCTATTTGGTTTTATTATAAGAAAATACTGTTAGCTATAATTGTAGGTTTATCCCTGTACAAGCCATGAAGACGTAGGGGGAAACAGAGGTAAACTTCCGCTTAATCATATCCTTGAGACTAAACGGAGGTGAGTGATCTATTTCACGTCAAGAACTCCTTAATCCTGGAAAAGAGCTCCGGTACCCATTAAAGAGGGTCTGGGTGGGGCTCGAAGTTAAATATTGATAGGTTTAAGCCTGTAACATTGGGGATGTCATGGCCGTGACTATTTATGTTACAGTCTTATGGCGTAAGGTGTCCTGTAATATGTTAAGTGTGTAACAAATTACAACCTGAAAATACCCAACAGCTGCGGTACACGACATCATGCATCATAAGACTGTTATGTGTATTTTTTAGGATTAACAAATCGGAGCGTATGAGACAGAAGAAACATATAGAACGAAAGGGTTTGAATATAAATGCATAAGGCTACAGGAACTTAAACAGAAAACCGCAAAATATTAAAAATTTGGATATTTATACGACGGATCATAAGAGGGAGAGGCCGTAAGGATTAATCTCTCTCGCATCAATGTAGGGTTCAGTGACAGAACTCTTGTGTAAGTCCTACGAGTACTTGGATCCCGCAGTAGCAGCGCAGCTGCTGGCTTTTATTTTCCACACGTATCGACAATCGATTACTAAGCTTAAGTTGATTGGCGCTGATGTCGCTACCGTCTCACACAACAGCGAGTCAGACCTTTTGGTATTGTTTTAGGAAAGCAAAATAAACGAAGCAAGAGTGATATGCACGGACAAAACTTTTATCCCGAATTTAGTGCACGTTGGTGTATTGGTTCTAAAGTTGAAGTGGAAGACGTACATACGTCAAGGCAGTGTGGATGTTTTATAAGCCTTCTTGCTGTCATTAAGGAGGCTATTATGTCCGTTTGTTGTGTTCTTTTGTATGTAAAATTCAGGATATTACGAGAATTAGTGCTGTTGAAACGAAAGTTATAAAATCAGAGTAAGGGTACTTTTCAGCGTACAAAAGACAGAAATCTTTAATTATAAAGAGGGAATTAAGAGAAGAAGAGAGACGACTTGGAAGGAACGCTTATAAAAAGACATCCCTAGAATACGGATATTAGACGAATCTGTAAAATGTTAAGAGAGATAACCGGAGGAGGACCCTGGGAGATGATGGGAGAAATTTAGGAGTAGGCAAAAAAACAAATAAGGATTTGGAAGTTAGTAACTGGAGACAGCTAGAATCGGCATGTGGCGGATATCAATAATAAAAAACGAGATTTTATGGTGAAAATTTAGTGAAATATACTTCAAATAAAATTAAAGAAAACGTTGTAAGAGATCTTGATTAAATAATCACATTTTATGTCGTGCACCCATTTGTACGAAGGTTCTGCAAGTCTCCAATTATTTTCCCAGTTCAGGAAAATAATCCATCAACCGAAATTTCTACGTCAAACAAGCGATTGCTTGCGTTGAAGGTATTTGTGTTCTAAAGATTTACAGGAATCTTATGTTTATTGGGCCGTGCATTATCTTGATAGTTGAATAAAGAGAGACCAACTTGATGTCACTTGCTTTATTATTTCATTATTTAATGCTCAACATGTTTCGGATGTTAATACATCCATCCTCAGGAGCTTGCGAC
>Ga0123354_10012178_pt1 | contig 13323 bp, 7 predicted proteins | sample TergutLab28metaG_2_FD_97872 | JGI IMG/M metagenome (GOLD analysis project Ga0123354, IMG submission 97872) | Labiotermes labralis P4 segment gut microbial communities from Petit-Saut dam, French Guiana - Lab288 P4 | ecosystem: Host-associated > Arthropoda: Insects > Digestive system > Gut ...
AAGTAGTACAGTAGGCAATGTGACATGATATGTTTAGTCACTGATTGAGTGAGTGAATGTGAAGATAGAGAAAATTAAGAGTTAACAGTAAAATGTAAAGGAAATTCTATGGCTCCCAAAGCCATTACAGGCGTGGTTATTAAAAAAAAGGTCATGTGGTAAGAAAAGCAAACCCCAGCTGCTCACTCTGAAAGTAAATGCAATATCTGTTGGGCAGCTTTGAGGAACAGAAACACATTGCCATATTCATGTGCTGTGTGACATTTCCAGCGTGGTCCGTTTTTGGTAGAATACTGGGAATGTTGTGAGGTACTCATGTACAGTATATAATGAATGTAGTGTAGCACTTTTGATAACTGCTCACACAACTATACCATGCTGTATTGCATGGTTTGGTCTTTTACACAAAATTGCGTGTGTTCATTTTAAAGTTTTCGACACTGTGATATACATTCTGTGTTGCCGTGCTGTATCCTTACAGTGATGTTACATTCAAGTGATTGGAATTGTCTTCACATAGTTGTAGCACTGGTATGGTCTGTGCATAATTTTCAAAATGGTATTTCGATGATGTTTCAAGCCTGGTGTATGTGAAATATTAAGGTGTCACATATCTAGCCTCTCTGCAATCACCCTTATTCTCAAATATGACTTAAATAGGAACATTAAGAAATGAAAAGAACTAAGGACATATAAGAGAAATTTGTGTCAGCCGAAGATACTCTAGACAAGAGTATTAACAATTGTACCTGCCAGGGATTCAAATCCAGGTAGCCTGCATGCTAGGAAGTCACTGTACCAATTGGACCATTGCAGAAATTGTAAGTGCAGTTATTGAGATAAAATAAAGTACATTTAAATTAAAGCTGTGTTCTACAAAGACTCATTGTAGTTATTGCTACCACAATGTACATATGTAGCAGAATCAGAGATTTCAGTTGACATTGGCTTAGTAGTGTGAGTGTCAGATCACTGAAGAGCAGCATGCCTTTCTACATGTTAATTGTTCACCATCACCAGTAGCAGATGATAGTTGTTCACACTTTTGAGGCATGAGGCTAGCATTAGTAGGAAAGGGTTCATGTTTTATCTGAAGAATAAAAAACGAACTAGATGTCACTTGTTATCTTATTGTACTTCTTATAGGCTCAACATGTTTCGGGCATTACTGTGAACATCATCAGGAGCTCGCGACTATGATGTTGATTACCAAATTGGTTGTTTCGTTCTTGGTTTGCTGTATGTTAGAGGTTGGGTGTAGTTAGGCTGGAGTGGTGTCCGGGCTGCAGGCTAAAGCACGACTTTAGTCGTGCTTGAGCCTGCAACCCGGACACCACTCCAGCCTAACTACACCCAACCTCTAACATACAGCAAACCAAGAACGAAACAACCAATTTGGTAATCAACATCATAGTCGCGAGCTCCTAATGATGTTCATAGTGATGCCTGAAACATATTGAGCCTGTAAGAAGTACAATAAAATAACAAGTGGCATTTAGTTGGTTGTTATCACAATGTTGCACTGTCCAATAAACATCAGATTCATGTTTTATATTGTAACATCTATGAAGAATATGCTACTTTTAACGTTAATTTGTTTTTAAAATAAAAAACACCAACATGATGCATGTGCGCATGGTATATTACTTAGCTTTTTGTACGTACAAATTCTGTATCATTCGTTTGTGTGTAGACAGTTCCAAATTGACAGCGATGCATATTGGGCAATCAATGTACATTAAAGACTTAGTAATGTTATGCCATGTCACCTGGTAACTGTTTACCAGTCAACATGCTGTAACATCCCAGAAGGCTTTCATGTTCGCCAGTACCATTGTGTGAACCATGTGTCTTAATTTGAATGTAGAAATTATATACGGTGGATGAAATTGTGTAATAGTTAATTTATGGTCCATGGTAGGCCTTCCATAAAGATATTTGCTAGTACATTAAACGAAGAAAAAGTTTGAAATTTTTAGAATGAGTCGGGGATTGATTTCAAATAACTTTTATATGGCTATTCAGGTAGCATTTCTGTCATGTGAGAAGTACTGTATTTTCAGGTTCTTACTAGTCTGGCAGATGTGACAACTTAATATGTAATCCAATTATATTTGTTGTAACTCGTTTTCTGGTGCCAGAATTCAGTATATTATAAAATGCCATCATTGACACAGACAGAGGAAGTGTTCTTGCACACACACACACACACAAACATAGTATAATTGTGTTTCTGTGTTTCCTTTCTCTTATACCTTAACCCCAATCTTTAATTTCCTGTATACTGCATATTCCACCTCCCCCCCCCCCCCCTTTTCATTACTTTTGATAATTCTGCTTCACCTCTCTTTTCTTCTTTTCTTGATATTACTCTTCTTTCACACATAATGTAGGCAAAGTAGGAGGGAGGGGTAATCTTGTTTATTTACTACTGTTTGTTGTAGTTCTCTTTCATCACTCTTGTTCAGTTTGTATTTTTTTATCCCCTTAGGATGCTTACTCTGAAACCTGCTCTCATTTTTCAGCTTTTGTGGTTTTCTTTGGATTTTTTAATGTGTCAACATTACTTGCTTAATGTCCTTTTCCTTCCTGATTTTGTTCTTTATGTGTTGTATTACTTTTTATCCCTCTTCCATTACCTGCCCTGTCTACTAATTTTTTTTTTTGCCCTCTTTGTTATCCCACAGAGTTTTAACAGTCTTGGAACATGTTTATTCTTTGTCTGTGGTATTTCCTTCATGTCTTATTTTCTCGTATCCTGTTTTCATATCTTTTTTCTGTTAATTCATTCGTCTCATTCTCAACGTTGTGTATATTTCCTGCCTTCTTTAATATCTACCATTTTTTTTATTTTTCATAAAAATTGATTTTCATTCCTATTTTTTGAAGGTGTATCATGGAAAATGTAAGATACAGAATAAATATTTTTAAACATTTTTTTTCATTTATTTCCACAACATTTAGCATAGTGTGCTGTTACATTATGTCCTTTGTTGACTCACAGCAGGAGAGGACTATGCTTCATGGGCCCTACTTCCTCTAGCATTGTGATAACAGGTGCAATTAATATTGCTACAGATTACGTAAAATTAAAACCTTGACATCTGCTTTAATTGTAGTCATCCCGTTGTGTTTTTAATTATCCAAGAATATACAAATTTCAGTCAAACATAACATTAAATGATGCTATTACAGCCAGCAACATATTTCAACTCATACTAGTCGTAATTAGGCTATCTTAACTACCATGTTTAAGGTGTACAATTGGATTCCAAAAAGTTTACATGATATTGGACTAAATGTATAGTTAAAAGCTTTACTGGTAATATGAGATGCTGGTGACATGTTTTGGATCTTTATGTGTGCGTATTGTGGGATCACCTTCTTTTTAAGATGCTCCTTATTAAAGTAGATGTTGGCCCAACATTTTACTACTTTTGTTCTTCAGGTTCTTGTACAGACTGACGGACATAGCTTGACTAGCAAACACTTTAATTGTAGTCATCCCGTTGTGTTTTTAATTATCAAAGAATGTACAAATTTCAGTTGGGTTAAATGTTGTGTTTGACTGAAATTTGTATATTACTTGACTGACATCTGCTGCTGTAATTACCTTCTGGTATGCTTCTTTGATTCCGTATATTTTGTTTCTTCTGTTCATATTTCAGTACACTCCCTTAAGTTCCCAGTTAATCTGTATTTTCTGTGGTAAATTTGAACGTAGTCCACTGTCACATTGGATCCATGCTTTTCAGTTCAAAATACTAACCTCTGGTTCAATATACATTTTCGTGGCCGAGACCGTTTGTTTTCCCCCATGTATACAAGACTGGTAATAATGAAATGTGTGAAAATGGACGTCCACGCCATCTGTTGATAACAAGGGGAGTGAAAATTAATTTATTTCAAAAGAAAGAGTGTGAACAGTAGTGCCATCTATAGACAATCTTAGATACCAAAGTTGTAGAAAGAGAATGCCTACGCCATCTGTTAGCAACCTCCGATACTAGCTTTCGAACGAAATATGTGGTTCCATCTTAAACAATTTTCCCAATCTTATATTCGAAAAAATCCCTGAAGAAGGAATCAGGAATTTTGTCGAAAGCCTAAGTATCAAAATTTGCCGATAGATTGTGCAGGCATTCACTTTAGACAATTAGTACCTGGGGTTGGTAACAGGTGGCGTAGGCGTTCACTTTTTGAACCTTTAGTGCCTCAGATTGTCAATAGATGGCAGTACCATTCCCTCGTTTGCAAAGTTGGAATCCGTGTTGTGAATAGATGGTGCGGTAGTTCATTTTCACCCATTATTTTTTACTACTATTATATACAAGGGGGAAAAGCCCAGTTTCGGCCACCAAAATATATATTGAAGTAGGGGTTAGGATTTTGAGCTGAATAACATGGATTCAATAGGAAGGTGGACTTTGTTCAAATTTATGAAGAAAGATTAATTGGGAACTTGGAAAACACACATTGTGCTGAAATGCGACTGAAAAAACGAATTAAAAAAATCAAAGGAATTGGAATTGCATAGGAAAGGAAAATAGTAACGGACACATACAATAAGGGGCAAATGAATGACCTCCAGATGGGAGACAAGAGACTGGTAAATGGAAGTAGCAATGAAATAATAATGGTGCTAGTTATGGAAAAGAATAAAATGCAGGACAAATTATGTGGGATTTAAGAAAAGATAGGAAAGAATGAACACTGCATCTTTGTATGCCTAATTTTATCTCTTCTAGAGGCCGAATTTTACAGCATGTTTTTACCCCAGTGCAAGAAAGTACCCCCCTTCACAATCACAGAGTAAGAAAGAAGGCAAAGGAGTTATTCGAAGAAAGTTCAATGAGCTACACGGTAAGGTGAGGAGACCTTGAAGGAAACAAGAGTGGACAAACAGAAATATGCACAGTAGGATTAACTTCAGGAGGATAAGCAGTAAGGGACAAGGATTTGGGCATGGAAGATAGTAAGTGAAATGCAGATGACAGACACATGTAAAGTAACATTTAAACAAATAAAATAGATTGGAACAGGATAGGAAGGACTGAAAAGTACACACTTTTAAAAAATTAAATCAAAGGAAAGAAAAGGGTGACAAAAAGTAGTGAGTTTGACCAGGAAAGGGGAACAATTACAGAGAAAATAAATAAGCATGGAAGACTTTAACTGTAATGCAGTATGCAGAGAGCATTTGAAGATAAAGAGAAATATGTTCCCTTGCTACATAATTAACAATCATTGTCTTCCTACAGGAGTAATGCATGAAGTTGAATATGTTTAAGGTAACCGCTAGGGTCTGAATGCACTTCTATTCATTAATCTGTGCAAAAAGTGCCACAGATTCAAGTTGCAGGGATCCATCAAGACAATATATATTCATTATCTGTGTAACATTATTGGGTTCACAGATGACAGTTAAAACATCTTCCCATGTGGAATATGTGTAAATGAAATGCAAAGTTTCAATGGCACTGATTTCTTCATGTTTTCTGTTAGTGTTTTAAATTTAAAAAATGAGAGAATTATTTACAATATTTGACTCTGACATTAGGGGCAGGAATGGCTCAGTTAACAGTGACTGCAAGGCAGGCAGCTGGGGTTCCATTCTCTATAGCCGTGTGATGTTTCACCTGTGTTGCCATCTCCAGACAGGTTCTGGGGGCCATCCAGTGTCCTCTCCTGTGAGCACTTTGTCAGGAGTGTGAAGCTGTCACTTACCTCAGTCCAATGCCTAGATTAAAAATGAGTGGAGTTTTCAAAACTCAGTCGTCTGAGATATGACACCATGTAGATGCCCTGAAGAAGATGGTTGCACAAACAGTAGATGTGGCATTACTCAGGGGACTAAATTTTGTATGGTAGCATCAAACATTTGTGGATTTCCAGTATTGAACATCCTTTATGTCACTCTTCTGACACCTGGATTTTTTGGGTTGCTGTTACATTTTTTAATTTCTGAACCACTAATGAACTTCACAGGTCTTCTCCAACATGTCATAAATGTAATGTCATATCCCTGAAGACTGGAATTGTCACCAGGACCACTGTGAGAACTCCAAATCTTGTGAGTCCAGTTTCGTCCCACGGTGACATGGCAGGCTATGTTTAATATCCCTGAGTTAATATACTGCTCCCACAGACGATCCATTTCTGAAGGAGGCATTCATTTGTTGCGAAATGTTTAAAACTGCTACACGCTGTGTCTTGTTTGTTTGCGTTTGGGTATGAACAAACATGCGATGGCATCTGTTAAATTTCATGTCTGATGGGCCTATATATGGTTTTTATCAGGTTGTGCTTGGATGTTTTCACTCAAAATATTCTTTCCAAGTCATACTTTAGCGCAAATTCTGTGATACAATTCCGTAATAGGAATCTTACTAAACATAAAACTAGGACCTTACTCAAGGAACATTATTATAATGTAATAGAAGATTCCCATTCATAATCTGGGGCCATGATAAGGTCATCAGTGTATTATGCTAACAAGTGCCAATATACCTAGATGACATCCGTTAGCAGGAAGAGACAGACATAGTAACTTGTTAGGGGGGCAAAGTCATTAGAATTTTGAACATGTAGGGTATCTCACAAACTTGTTGAAAATCATATTTGGGGGAATTTTTGGAGAATTTTGCTTGCCTGCATACTGGGAATTGATAGCCATGTTCAAGAAGTCTGCAGCATCATTAAGTTACGTGTGTAGTTTGGCCACAGCAGTTAGTTTTTGTTTCCAGTTGGAGACAGTTACTTGTAATGTTAAATTCCAAAATTTGTAAGGTGCATTCAGGTGACTAGAGTGCCCCATGTGATGTAGTACAGGCTTGTTTAAAGCTTATTCTGTATGTTTTTTAAAGTTACACATTGGTAGTTTACTCCCAGATGGGCAGTGTTCCTGACTTTTGAATGTCCAAATTTATTTGAACTGGAAAAAGTCCAATGATTCATTCCCTGTAATAATACTTGACAAGAAGGCACTATTATTTTTGGCACATTGTAGCAATACACAATATTTCTTGGTCTGATGGAGGGGAAATGATGCCTGTACTGTAAATCACCTCACTTGCTCCATTGATGTGTGGTACCAGATGTTGCCACATAGTCCTACATGGTTTTCATTTCTATACAATTAATTCTGTCCTGTGCCTTTTTGATCAGTAATGTCTGCATTTATTTGCCAGAGTGTACAGAGTCCTATCCTATAATACCATAAAATCACCACCACCACAACCATCATCATCGTCATTGTGCCTTTCTGTACTTCATATGTGAAAGCAACTTACTGCTTCCATCTGGAACTTCTGCAAGGTCCTGAAGGTGGGACAAAAGAAGCTATTGAAAATCCAGTATTCTGAGTCTCACTTACCTGCTACAGGTTGGGGAGAACACAAGGACAATTCATTGTGTTTTCATACTGCAGGGTACATATGCAGAATGTCAGTAAAATAAAAATAAAAAAAAAGCATGCTTTGAGATAGTGCATGGTAAACTTCTCAGATCTGAGCAGGAACACATCATAAAATGTAAGCCATTTTTGTTTGGTCTGTCCTTTCAGATACAATTTTGTACACTTCCTATATAGCAGTCATTAATTCTGTACTGCTATAACTTAACCAGTATTAAACATACGAGGTCTGTTCAAAAAGTATCCGAACTGACCACAGTACATGAAGTAGATAAGGTTTACGGGGTTTTAACCCTAATTGTCTTCAACATAGTTCCCTTCCGCAGCTACACGCTTCGCCCAATGTTTCTGCCACTGTTGGAAACATTCTGCCAACTCCTCTTTTGGGATGTCTAATAGTGTCTTCGTCGAATTTCGTTTGATATCCTCTGTTGCCTCAAATCAGTGTCCTTTCAGAACTTTCTTAAGCCTTGGGAATAGGAAAAACTGCAACAGAGTGTGAATATATTTGGAAACAGAATGGTCTAGAGATAAGTGGAGTACATATATGTAATTATGTAAGACAGCACCAGCTAAATGCAACCTGCTTGCAGTGCACTATACAGTGCTGCTTCTATGACATGAACATGTGTGATCCCATACATTTGTAAGAACCACTGCATATGGAGTACTTCATGCAATTTATGTCTCCACTGGAACCTTCAACCCATCTAACATCAAAACCTAATTTTAACCTAACTTAATTAAACAAAATCTATGATGTATACATAACAATTGTTGTGTGCATTCCCTGAAAATGATGTAAAGAGGGTCAAAACAAGTTGGAGTTGCAATATTTTAACTGTAAGTTGTGTAATAATAATAATAATAATAATAATAATAATACATTAACCTGCCTTGATTTTGTTCTGATAAATTTTTGTTTCAGTGCCATGATACTGTTAAAATGGCACCTCATACACTTCCCAATAGACATCCACAAATGTGGAAATGCTGATAACCACATGGAGTATTTCTGTAATTTAATAGGAAATTAGGAACTAAACATCAATATTTCTATTATTGTGAATACAGGAAGCAAGTAGCACATCGTCTAGCATTAAGTAACGTAAACGAGTAAAATTTAACGAAGAGTAATGTAAATTGAAGAAGGTGCCAGAAAGTAATATGAAGTGTAAGTGCATCAGCTGCGTTTACCATAACCAGCAGAAAATTAATATTACGCACTTTAAGATGTATGGACAGTTACAAACTGTGATAACGTTGTGTCAAACCAATTCCCATTATGAAATAAAATATATCACCACAGTCTTGGCACCGTTGACATTTGCACAAGTGTACACTTTGCAAAGCATGATGGGGGTGTGTTCACCACTTGTCATTAGTAAGTGTTGAGGAGGCGTGACAGAATCACCATTTCCGCCAGGACAGGGACTAAGAAAAAAACATGGAGTCTTCGTCTGTGGAAGCACAAAGAACCTGTGGTATTTATAACAGTTACAATGGAGAATAGTTAATGAATTTTGCCTAATAGTTTGGAAGGAGGCAATGGCAGCTTATTTGAAGGCGTTAACGTGACACTATATACTACTCCAGTACGTGGCTACAGAAATACGCTGGAAAGGGGGCCAGTATAATTATAGTGACGTCAGATATAGTAATGTTGTTGGGAGACTCAATAAGGACATGTAATTTGATTCACGTTAAACAGAATGACATAGCATGTCCAGTAAGACTGCACTTTCAGTGAACAAACAAAACATGGCCATGCTGCCAAATTTAAAGAATATCTTGGCTCCTCAATGTTTGGGATTTCGATCTTTTGTGATCATTTTAGTTCCATTGTTTTTGCCTGTTGTACTGGTTCTGATGAACAGGGTTGCGGTAGTAGCTGGCGAGCCAACTTCCCCCACTGTTGCGCAGGTAAGTCCCAGGGCTGACAAATTTTGTTTCATTAAGTGTTGTTGATTGATGTCTTATGGCATGAGATTATCTTTCAGTAATTTAATACCAGGTCCTCCCATGCTGTTTAATTAAGACCCATTTTAATATTATTTTCACATCTATACTTAGTTCTTCCAAATGGTTTATTTCCTTAAAAATTAACCACCAAAATCCTTTATGCCAATGGAGAAGATGGCCTCCAAATATGGAGAGTAGCCGCCGTACACAGTGTATAGACAGTGATAAAAGTTACGGCATGTATATCACATATATGCTGCATGGGCAATGGAGTGAAGGGGCACAGACCAACTGGCACATGAGTTTTCAAAGTTTAGCTTAATTCAAAATCTGTTCTTATGGACGTTTGCACCTACAGTTTTCACTTCCCCATCTGTGTGTGCGTGCGCACGCCCACCAGAACATACCCAATAATGTATAAAACTTTATTAAAGAAACAAATACATGCACTTGGTGCTACCCAACCACCTTTCACTAATTAATCGAACTAAAAAGATTATCTAACTTGCCTGAGTTCTTTGGGATTCTTGGCCTGTGAAGATAGGACCGATAGGTTGTCTTGAAACGTCGGAGAAATTACCACTACTCGCTGCATAGTAACCCAGAAGAGCGCAGTTCTTCCTTAGATCAATTCTCAGGTGATGAAATTCCCCACTTCCTATTTCTTTTAGATCCATTTTAATAGTGTCCTCCCATCTAACACCAGGATCATCCAAGTGGTCTCTTGACATCAAGTTTTCTGAATACACTGGTATGGGTCTATTCATTACTTATTACTCCCATTCGTGCTACAAGCCCCCACACCTCATGGTCCTGGACTTGATATTAACGTTTAGTGAGGCCAACAAATTATGACCCTACTACATACAGGTATGCAGTTTTCCATTCTTCTTTTACTCTGTGCCTGTAAAGTCCAAACATTATCCTCAGATGTCCATATGTGGACGCCAGATCTACTAGTATATTATTCCTAGAAGACAGAGTTTCACGCCTATACAAAATAACAGGTAATATTATAGTGGCCATGACTACATGGCGGCACATCCCATAAGGCAGCAATATTTATGGTAGTTTTAAATTTCAAATTTCGTTATTTTCATGGCCCTTCCTAATAACGTATGCTGAAGCAAAGTAAGAAAGCAGTCAGTGTAGCATTATTGCGGTCTACAGCTGATCACCTAATGCCTCTCATCTCATAAATTCTGGTAGTGATAACAAAATGAAACATATATTCAATACGAGTAGTAGTTAATTACATAAGGTATGCATGGCTACACTGGTATGACAACTCTATATTAACAGGAAGCTTTAGATTTAAAATGTAAATTAGGTTATTGAATAAATTATGTGGCTGTTCAAAATACCCTCCACAGGAAGCCTTTTCTGGTGGTTTTGCGTCAAGGCGTGACCGTAAATAATTACCGATGCAACCAAACATTATGATAATATCGGGAACATTAAGGGACTATGGGGAATTTCTTTTAATACTTTGCTCTATTATTTTACGCGAGGGCTTATAATGTTGCATTTAGAAAACATGGCGGCCTCTCCCTTAACTGGGAATATGGTTAGCATCATTTGATGCTTTTAAATAATTAGGCCGTAATTGTAAACAGTAAATACTTGAAAACCTAGGTATCGTATAGATAATCTACTACACTGGTAATAAATTTCTGTTTTGTACCTCCAAACAACGTAGGGTCTAAGGTAAAGAAATATAACAGGGTACTGAGAAATTGTGTATCGTAGATTAAGCAAAGTCAAAATGGTGAACGGAACAGAATTTCAAGGTTACAAAGACACCTAAGAGGAAATAAAAACAAGTACAATATGAACAGCAGCTATAGCAACTTTTTGACACATTACATTACGCAAAAAATGATGGGATGAATTCTGCAGTACAGAAGCAGTAAGAATATGGGCAGTTAATTACATTTCATATTAATATTGTGCGTGTATAGACAAGCAGCTATGCACCGTGCATTATCGCCATGTTACAAGAGTTGCGTGACTGAAAACTGACATTATTTTGCAGTCTGGTGATTTTTTCCACTTTTAATTAAACCAACAAGCCATTTTAACTGTGGGTATTTTGTTACTTTACCGAGTTAAAGGAAATAATTACGTTATGCACTACATTTTAAAAAATGTTCGCACTTATTGACCACTACTCATCAACCTGTTAAATGAAGCCGCTGTCATTTAGCAGAGAAGTAATCAATCGAAATGTATGTATCGATTTAGAATCTGACTTTTGATTTATTTGCTGATTTCCTGCCTCTGCCTGTTTAGTTTTCGTGTCGTAACTATCCAGCTCGAAATATACGAAGAACACCCTAAAAATATTTACAGCAGCATTTTTCTATAGAAACAAACAGACGTTTAACCCTTTAAACGCCGAATTAAATCTCATCTGCCATCTGCTGGCATTGTTAGGAGCTCACCATATTCTCCACGTTAGCGGGTTAAGGCAATATTAATAGGCACGTAAAACATGGACGTCTTTACAATCTGCGTTGCATAGAAGCATGTAGAGAGGGTTTCCATGAAAATTATAACTAGTTTAATTGTACCATTTCGTAACGAATATTCTGGAGTCGAGGGGTGTAACTTTTTATATGGTGGTGTATATTGAATTTGGAAGTTCAAACAACGTAACTGTTCTCGAGTTTTATGAATCTACCCTTGTCTTGACGTCAGGATCGCAGTGCAGTATAAATTGCTGAGGGAGATGTATGTATAATTAATTATCGTTAGCGTAACCATATTCCCCTCTTGGAGTTTAGGTGTCTGTTAAAGAGCCCAGCGATGCGGTCAAACACAGGAATGGCTAACAGACAGGGGGCCGTCTCCGCCCCCCAGTTAACAATTTGGCTTGACTTGTATAATTAATTGTGGCTGAACTGTGCCGTTGGAAGGGTAGAATGAAAGGTTGGAAGAAATGCCAGAGCTAAGATTTGTGGTGCCTTTTTTTGGTATTTGTATAACATATCTTAAAAAGATGTAATTGTAATGGCATAACATCACCAAACAATATTTGTCCTTCACGGAAGTATCTGTCTATGTTCAAGTAATTGTAACGCACTGCAGTGCCAATGTCACAGTGGAAATTCCCGTTGCGGAAAGATGTGACACTGTGTAAACAGGTTTTTTTCAATTGCTGCAGAGCAAAGTATTTTTGCCTCTATGTGTTACTTGTTTACCCTTCCCTGAGCACATGTAAAGGAAGTAAGGAGGACTGGCATTATAGGATGTTCCAAGTTCATGTTAGAATAGTTGCCCACATTCCTTGTGTCCTTCTCGGCACAAAGACATGCACGCTGCAGAACATTTTTTGCCAGACAGCACAGTTGTTTCAAATACAGACATTGATACATAGTAATATCTATGTACAGTGTTTGAGAAAAATATATCACACACCAAGCGCAACTAATATGTGGTTTTATAGAATTTGTAATGCAGTATTAGGAAAATACTTGTACGGAATACAGTGAAATAATGCTCATTCACTGCTGACTTAAATAATTTACATAATGATGTACATCTCTGATGTTATGCTAATTGCCATGCATAACCCCTTCTCCCATCTGATGTACTAACAGGGAAAAATCTTTAAAATTTAAAGCCTTCAAGAAACTGTGTGATAGGAATTACCTATATAAAGCAGTGATTATTATAGATACCACATGCTCTATCATTCACAACTCACTGTACTCTCCACACACACAATGGCTTTGTAACGAGAGATGGTAGGAATGCATTGTCTAATAATATTTAGATGAGCATCTGGTGTCATTTGGCATTTAACCCTTAGCCGCCTAACGACATATATATACAGGGTGTCCCAGGAGGAATGTGCCAGACTTCGGGAGGGTGTTCCTTATGTTAAAGTATACCGATATAACCCAAAACACCTATGTCCAAAGTTGAACGGTTACGGAGATAAT
>Ga0123354_10012179_pt1 | contig 13323 bp, 14 predicted proteins | sample TergutLab28metaG_2_FD_97872 | JGI IMG/M metagenome (GOLD analysis project Ga0123354, IMG submission 97872) | Labiotermes labralis P4 segment gut microbial communities from Petit-Saut dam, French Guiana - Lab288 P4 | ecosystem: Host-associated > Arthropoda: Insects > Digestive system > Gut ...
ATTATATCACAGTTTACAATCAATTATAAGAGGTAAATGTGAAAAAGATAATATTTTGCCGCAGTTATTAATGGACAACATTTATTCCCAGTATTTCCAGCATAGCTATTGCATGTAAAGATATCTATGCCTGAAGGAGAAACCTTTCATATGTACAAACTAACCTGCACATTGGAGGAACTTCAAAACTACCTCTCCGGCGCGGTAATTGTCGCATTCGACTTCGAAACATCTCCGGACGCGCTGTATCGCAACGACGACCGTGCCGCTCTCGACGCGCACAAGGCCCACATCGTCGGGATCAGTTTCTCAAGAGCCGAAGGTGACGCCGTTTATTTGCCATTGACCCACCGTGTTGGAGATAACGCCGCCGAACAACCTGAGCTCTGGTTGTGGCTTGCCGACAACCTCTTCACCAATCCCGGCATCGTCAAGATTGCCCATAATCTGGCCTTTGAAGCCTCTTTCCTGTACGCCCGAGGCATAGTTCTCCAGGAACCGTGCTACGACACGATTGCCGCCGCTCAACTAATCTACAAAAACGAGTCCGAATTTCGCAGCCTGGGCGATTGCGGCTTGAAAAAGCTGGCTGAAGAGTATTTCGGGGAAAAACTGCCCTCATTCACCGATATCGTGGGCAACCGCCACTTTGACGAGTTAGAATCCACCGCCGAAACCACTGTCCGTTACGCATGCTCCGACGCAGACTACACGCTCCGGCTCTATCACCTTCTCAACGGCTGGTTTGACCGTTTCTTGCCGAAACATCGCTTTGTCGTAGAGAAAATCGAATCGCCGACCTCCGTCTACGTCGGAATCATGACATATAACGGGCTTCCGGTCGACCGGGAACTCATGGAGCGGAAAAGCATTGAAGCTGACCGGAGGATATCCGAAATCAAGAAGGAAATTGCCTTTATCATCGGCGACGTCCCAATTGGGCAGAACGCCAGCACCGCCGCGTTTAAGCGTTACTTGTTTGAGACCTTAAAATTGCCGAAAGTTAAAGAAACTGCTAAAGAGCAAGCCTCTCTGGATGATGAATCGCTCATCCTGCTCCGCGAGCACTGCGAGAAAGAGCGCCCGGATTTGGTGCGTCTGTTCGAGTTGGTGCAGGAACTCCGGACTCTGGTCAAAGTGAAATCGACTTATATCGACGGTTACGTTAGCTACATAAACGCGGCCACGGGGCGCATCCATCCCGACATGCTCCCGCTGGCTACGGAAACGGGACGATTCGCCTCCAAGAATCCCAACTGCCAGAACATGCCTCGCGCCGGAGCCGACGACATTGGCGTCAGGAACTTCATCACCGCGCCGGAAGGCAAAATTCTTCTATCACTGGACTTCAGTCAAATTGAACTCCGCGTCGGCGCGTTCTATTGCCAGGATGAAAGAATGCTGGAGACTTATCGCTCTGGCGGGGACATCCACGCCCAGACCACCGCCGTCATCTACAGGATACCCCTCGAAGAAGCCTCGGACAAAAATCATCCGTTGTACAAAGAACGCCGCACTATTGCAAAGAATGTGAATTTTGGGGTCTTTTTCGGCCTCTATCCAAACGGGCTCCAGAAAACTCTGAAGTTCAAAGCTGGGTTGAATGTATCCCTCGAAGAATGTGAAACCATCATCCGTAACATCAAAATCGGCTATCCCGGCCTCACTATCTGGCAAGAAGAAATCAAGAAACGCACAACCTTCCGGCGTTACACCGAGACTTGGCTGGGTAGGCGGCGGGCTTTGAAAGGCATTATTTCCCCCAACTGGAACGTGAGAGCCTACGCCGAGCGGTGCGCCATGAATACGCCGATCCAAGGTACGGCGGCGGATATCCTTAAATTGGCTCTGGGAAGAATCCTGCGCGGTCTGCCCGGACGCCCCTGGTTACATCCAATTTTACAGATTCACGACGAGCTTCTCTTCGAATTACCCGAAAACAAGCTCCAAGAAGCCGCAATTTTTATCAAATATTGTATGGAACAACGGCCTTTTGCGGTGTTTTCCGTGCCGATTATTGCGGAAGCGTCAGCTGGCCGCAGGTTTGGCGATATGTCCGAGATCAAAGTGGACGAAGGGTTCGGTGATACTGAAAATGAATAATTATTCACTCGAAGGCTTGAACATCACCGCCGCCGACTTCCTTCGCCCGTTCTTTGCGCCGAACGAGACGGTCTGTCTGCGCGTGTTCAGCGACAAGCCCGACTCAGCATTTTCTGGCCAGAAGCTGGAATGCGAAATGGCCCATTTTGAAGAAATGGAGCATACTCTCAAAGCCCACAACGAGCAAAATCGCGGTGTCTATTTTGTCATAAATTACGGCGGACACGAAGATTCGCAAATAAGCCGCATTAACGCACAATTCATGGAATGCGACGACATTCCGCTTGAAGAACAGTTGGCTAAAATCCAAGCGTTTCCGCTGGAGCCGTCGCTGATTGTCAAAACGCGGAAGAGCCTGCACTGCTATTGGCTGATCAAGCACGGAGACGTTTCCGCTTTCCGGCGCGTACAGCGTAAGCTAATTAGCTATTTCGGCGCGGACACATCTTGCGTCAACGAAAGCCGTGTTTTCCGGCTTCCGGGGTTTCATCATCACAAGAAAGAACCCGTTTTAGTCCAAGTGATCAAATATAATCCATTCGCATATTTATTGGGAACCATCCCCGCCCAAGCCTCCGACCGCGCCGATCAGCCGATAGAAGACCTCTGTTTCGACTTTCCGCGTCCCGTCATACCGGCTGCCCGTGGCTTCGTGCACCTCGATATGGTCTACCAGATCCACCAGCAGTTCCCTCGTCAAATCGCAGACGTCATTGTACTTTTTTATCAGTTCGCCGAATAGCTGCGCGTCATCCTCGCTCTTCTTTGCCTCGGTTATAGCCGTCTCCATCGCTTCCAGCTTCGCGGTCACCTTAGTCAGATCTTCCTGATAACCTGTGTAAAGCTCGGCGAACATTGCATCCGTTAAGACGCCGTTTGCATTCTGCTCGGCTATTTTCTTAATGACGCGCTTCAACTCCAAACTGCGTTGCCTTAACACATATAGTGTTTTCTTGGAGTCATCCGAGACTTTCGAGCGTTTGCTGTTCAGTAAATCCTGAAGAAAATCACCGTTACCGTCAGCAATTGACGTGCGAATCAACCGTTGTATTTGCGTCAGTACCGATTCATATAACGCGCGGTGACTAATATGATGCGGCGAACAGCGGTTTTCGGTGATATGCCTATGTACCTGGTGTTTGTAACCGTTGCACGTATAGAACCCTTCGCCGCCGTACTTGCGCGTGTCGCTTACAAAAGTTAAGTTCGATCCGCAATTATAACATTTTAAGATGCCGGAGAATATATTATCGTTCTTACGCTTATTCTCCCGCTTCTTCGTGGCGGCGATTTTCTGGACTTTGTCGAATGTGTCGCGATCCACCAGGGCCTCGTGCGTTTCGCTGACCGTTATCCACTCGTCCTTCGGAACGTAGACGACTTTGTGGTTCTTAAACGACTTTATGGTCTGCCGGTGATTCACCATATCGCCCAAATACAATGGGTTCCTTATGATGCAGTAAATAGTGGTCGCGCTCCATTCATACGGCCGCGCCGGGTCGTATCCGGCGTGGAATATACCGTGGTTCTCGAACAAATTCGCCGACGGGTTGGGTACTTGCTCTTTTCTCAGAGTATTGGCGATAGCGTATGTCCCATAACCGGCCAGCGTCATCTCGAATATGCGCTTGATCACAGGGGCTGTGTTTTCATCGACAATGAGCTTATGCCTGTTGTCGGGATGCTTTTTGTACCCGTAAGGCGCGAACGCCGCGTAATATTTGCCCTGCTGCGCCAGCGTTTTACGCGATGAGCGTATCTTCTTCGATATATCGCGTGCATAGTATTCGTTGAGAATGGATTTAAATCCCATTATCTCATTCTCGCCTTTGGCCGAATCTATGCCGTCATTCAAGGCAATCAGCCTTATATCACGATCCACGAAGAATATCTCCACATAATAAGCGACGAGCGCGTTATTTCTGCCGATTCGAGAAAGGTCTTTGCACAATACAATTCCCACTTTGCCTTCCTCGATATCGTCGATCATCCGCTTGAAGTCAGGCCGCTCGAAGTCGGTACCCGTATACCCATCGTCTACATACTCGGAGTATATGTTGAAACCGTTCTCTTTAGCGTACCGACGCAGCATTTCGCGCTGGTTTCCTATGCTGTTGCTCTCACTGTCTGTGCCGTCGTCGCGGCTAAGGCGGCAGTATATTGCCGCCGCTGTTTCCCGTTGCTTCTTCAAATAAACACTCCTTTCGCAACGGCAAACGGCTTGTTTTGCATGATAACTATACCTCAAAAGCCGCAAAATATCAAGCCTTTTGCCCTTTTACTCCATGGGGTTTATATGATGCTTGACAATATTATAGTGATCGTTATATTCTTTAAATATCCTATGTTTTATGACTTCAGTAAGCGTGTCTTTGCCTATAAATACTGCTTTTGTTATGTAAGTTGTTTCACCTGATTCAATGGATACAGTATATTCATTTGCTTGATTATCATGTTCGTGTTGAAATTCGGCCATGAACCCGCCCCCGATCCATACAGAACCAGTATATTCACGGCGGATTGTCCGATATATCGGAGAAACCTGTACTATTTTGAATATAAAAACGGATAGACGGCAAATGCCGACTATCCGTTTGGATCAATCATTTCTATATCAACGCATCATTTTTCTCGAATGTGAACATCCTTTTGCTGTCGAGATAGTCCCGAACAAGCCCCAAGCTCTCGCCGAAGCGCTGGAAATGGACAATCTCGCGTGACCGCAGGAATTTTATCGGCTCAATGACGTCTGGATCATCCAGCAGGTCGAGGATATACTCATACGTTGACCGGGCCTTCTGTTCGGCAGCCATATCTTCGTAGAGGTCGGTGATTGGATCGCCCTTTGACTGGATATACTGCGCCGACCAGGGGATGCCCCCTGCGGATTGCGGATAAATTCCCAGGCCGTGATCGACATAGTTTGCGTCCATACCGGCTTTTTGCATTTCCTCGGGAGTGGCGTCCTTCACAAGCTGGTGGCAGATTGCGCCAATCATTTCAAGATGGGCTAATTCCTCAGTGCCGATGTCATTAAGCGTGGCTATGGCCTGTGGCGTAACCATGGAGTATCTTTGGCTCAAATACCGCAGTGATGCGCCCAATTCGCCGTCGGGGCCTCCATACTGGGCTATAATGAACTTCGCCAGCGCGGGGTTCTTTTTCTTGATCTTAACAGGGAATTCCAATTTTTTCTCATAGACCCACACTTTTCAGCGCCCCTCTCCGCTCAACGAAAAATTATACTCCGCAGCCCAAGGCCACGGCTCATCCGCCCATTTCCAGTTCCTTTGGCCCATGGAGCGGAAGGAGACCAATGGGTTAAATTTGCTTTCGTATAGTTGCTTGCTCTTTTCCGAGCTGGCGACGATTTTATTGTAAAGGGACAGCGCCTCGTGATCGTTCATGTGAGTGTTCAGAAACAGGTGCAGGTCGACCGCCATAAAATCCAGGCAGGTGATGTGTTTGAGCAATGCGTCTCTTTCCATGTTTTACCTCCATTCCGGTATATAACCTCAAGAATTGCAGTCAGGTTATGCCCATGATCCTTTCATGTTTTGATCTTTACACGCGCGCCACGGCTCATATGGCCTGTAAAGCTCCGGGAATATCGTGCCCTTTAACAGCGCTTCCTCCGGCGAAAAAAGATTCTCGGCGTTAAACGTTTGAAAAGGAATATACGCTTGCGCCAACTCCATGCCGGATCTCCTGAAATCCGCTTCTCTTATATCGGGTTCGATGCCGAAACCATCAGAATATTGCGTGATTTTGTCATTAAACATGATTTTCTCCCTTCCGGTCTCATAATGAGGATACTTAATGATATGATATTCAACGCACTATAAGTTGTTACCAATGGGATTGCCTTTGTCCCAATCAATCATAAAAAAAACGGATATACAGCATATACCGCTTACCCGTTTTACTCACCTTGCGTTTACATCGCGTCAGTATTGCATGGTCATAATAAATTTCTCAACACAGGAATAGCATTCTCAAAATACCGGAATACCTGTACTTGTTTTCCGGTCTCTGGAACGACATCGAAAGCCCAAACACCGTATTCCTTTGTTTTAAGGTTGTTTGCATTGGCTAAATGGCCGACTCTGTATCTGTGAATGCCAAGGATTTCGCCGATTTCCGTGGCGGAGTATGTTTTACGGTCTGGCTCCGGCAGAGGGATCAAATGCTCGCCTGATAACGTTTCGGAAGCGTAGCTCTCCAGTATTTTTGCGTAGTCCGTTCCGGGATACAGTTTAGCCAGATTCTCGTATTCGCGAGCTTTGCGGACTTGCGCGTTATACATCTGGCTTGTTACGGACATCCTTTGGTAGTCGGCGGGAGGGGTTGCGGGGGTTGCGGTAGCTGAAGGTACTATTTCGACCTGCCCTTTAATTAGTGCGTCCATAACATTCCAGACCCAGTCCATGAAATTATCGGCTTTAGGTTTATTGCTCCATCGGCAGATCTCCATAACCCCTTTGCGGTTGTAGACAACGACGTCGCGTTTGCCTGAAGCTGGTCCGCTATCAATTTCAGCCTGTTGACAAAATCAATTAACAGAGACGTGAAACGCGAGTATATCGGGTATAAAAATATAGTGTAAACGAATGAGCAAGTATTTTGAACGACCGAATAAGTTAGTATTCACCCAGGCTACCAGTCTCTTCAGATTCAGCACAGTAGCTGACAGCAAACATTGCCCTGTAGTCTTCACGAGGCCGCGCATTTTAGCGCGCTTTAAGCAGTGCTGTGATTTTTGACACGCAAAATTACCCTCGCACCATATTTGGCGAAGCATCATCACCTCTTGATATCGTGGTGTATCATTGATTTCATGTTGTTTCGCATACTCTGTTTCATGATACATGCGTCCGACTCTTTTTTGTTTGCATTTCTCCGATAAGCATTGCGAACGGTACGGACATGCCGAACATTGCTTCGCATCGGATTTATAGCATTTTACTCCGCTGCCTCTCTTATACAGATAGTACCGTAAGCGGCAGTTGTTTGGGCATATGTATTCGTCATTTTCGGCGTCATACTCGAATTCGCGGACAGTAAATGTGGTGAATTGATTACGTGCGTCCCGTACAGGCATATATGTTTGTATCCCCATATCAAGCATGTCAGCTTGTATTTCGCGGGTGTCGTATCCGGCGTCCCCGCCGGCTTCCTTCGTGTGAAATCCGAACTTGTTGATCTGATATTTGATCCTTTCCGTATAGACGGTACTGTCGGTTACATTGCCCGCCGTGACGAAGACGTCGGTTATTATGCCGCTTTTGCCGTCTACGGTGTTATGGCTCAAATAGTGAAAACCGTATGGCTTCCCGGGACGCTTCATCATCCCGCAGTCAGGATCGGTTAAGCTTTGTTTCCTTTCAACTGTTTTCGCCTCAGGCTCGGGCTTGACTTCCTCAATAAACCCGTCTTTTACCGCAAGTTCGTCAAGCTTTTTCATATATGCCGACGGTTCCTGTGTAAGTGTTATTATCTCCTGTTTATCATTCGCCGCATTCGCGCGGACATGCGTAGAATCAGTCAATAATAAGCTCCCATCCACTAAGCCTGTCGCAATACATTTACGAACCACTTCATCAAAAATATCCTCAAACAACCCGCCGGGTAGCGATGCGCAGGTTGCATTTCCGGTTATCGAACGGATCACGGTTTATATGGTCAACCGTGTATCCGTCCGGGACGCTTAATATAACTTTCTGAATTAAAATACCGTCGCTGTTACCCACATATCTTCCCTCACCATTGCTGTTGTACCAGCCTGTATCCTTTATTTTGTCAAAATCCTCCGCGTCAAATAAAAATACATCTCCGGATGACAGCGTTCCATATCCGGTTAGGCCGTCATCAGAAAACCTATAGCTGTTCGCCTTTTTCATGTGGTATGCTTTTATACATTGACGTCCGCAGAATTGCCGACGCCCGAATTGCGGCCAATCCTCACACTTCCCGTTGGGATATCTTTTCCGGCTCAGCGTTGTTCCGCAAAATAAACACTTTCTTGTTTGATCATCCATAAAATCACAACCATTTCTTTTTGCTGTCTACAGAACCACGATTATCCTCGTTATCTTTTGCTGTCTCCGGCGACCACCCAATCCAGCCGTCCGCGCCATAGCCGTAGATTCTCCCCACTCGAGGTTTTTCCTCGTTCCGAACAGCCAAATCAAGGGCCATGATCAACGCAATCATGCCGTCGATTTTCTCCGTCGCTTTCTTTTTGCTCGGCCTGATGTTCCCGATCGCGTCCATTTCTACGACCATATTGTCAGCCATCCAGCGGAGCGGCTCGTTCCCTCCATGAGCCAGCCGCTGTTCGAGAACGATCTGCATGAGCTGTTTTGTCGGCGGGGACATATAGTATCCCTGGGCGATGCGCTGAACTTTCAGGCCTGCGTCTTCCAATTCCTGGATCATCTGAAATGCGCCCCACTGATCTATACCTATGCTGCGCACATTGTACAACTTGCTTAAATCCTCAATTTTCTTTTTGATAAACGAGTAACGGATTACATCGCCGTCGGTCGTGTCCAAAAGGCCCTGCGCTTTCCAGTCATCGTACTTGACATGATCGCGCTTGACGCGGGTTTCGAGGCATTCGTCAGGTATCCAGAAAAAAGGAAGGCATATATACTTGTCGCCGTCATACTCCGGTGTGAAAACGAGCACGAAAGCCGTAATATCGTTCGTGGCGCTCAGATCCAAGCCACCGTAACACATGCGGCCTTTCAGAGCGTTTATATCGAACTTGAAAGCGCACTGATCCCACTTCGCCATGTCCATCCAGCGAACGGTTTGTTTTACCCATTGATTCAAATTGTACTGGCGAAACAGATTCTCGTTGACTGGGCTCAGTTTGGCATCCTCATAAGCATCCCGTATTACTTCAAACGGGTAAGTCACGCCGATGGACGGGTTAGCCTTTTTCCACACCTCCGGGTCAGTCCAGTCGTCATCGTCGGCGGCTCCGTAAATAACAGGATAAAATTTGTGATCTATTAGCCTATTTTCGAGGATATCGGTCGCTTTTTGATGTAATTCAAAACAAACACTATTGCGATCCACACCCGCAGTTGTTATAATAAAGTTCAGAGGTTGCTCACGGGAGTATCCGGAACCGTGCATCATGACGTCGAAAAAGTTTCTGTTACTTAGCGCATGCAACTCATCGAACAAAACGCCATGGGCGTTCAAGCCATGTTTTGTGCAGGATTCGGCGGTCAAAACCTGATAAAAACTGTCCAAAGGTTTGTATGTAAGCCGCTTTTTCCACGTTGACAAAGTCATGTGCTTTTTGAGTTGCGGGAATTGATTCACCATTTCCACGGCGACGTCGAATACAATAATGGCCTGATTACGGTCAACGGCGCAGCCGTATATCTCCCCGCCGCGCTCATTGTCGAGGCAGGTCAACAGAAGCGCGACCGCAGCAGCTAATTCACTTTTGCCTTGTTTTTTTGGAATCTCGATATATACAGTCTTAAATTGGCGGCACTCGTCGGTTTTGCGGACAATACCGAAAACGTCGCGGATTATTCTTTCTTGCCAATCAATAAGCTCGAACGGCTCACCGTACCATTTTCCTTTTGTATGGCGGAGGTTGTTGATAAAAAAGACCGCCGCGTCCGCAAAGCCCTCTTTGTAAACGGAGCCTGGGGCCTTGAAGCGGGTCGGATTGTAGCCTCTGAGTTTGCGCAATTCGTCCAATATAGTCACCACCAGCAAGAGAGATTGGAGCCTTTTCAGGCTCCAAATTAGCAATTTATTTACTGTACATTGACAATTTCATCTTGTTTTTCTATATGTTGACTACATTCCGGGCATTACAGCAAGCTTGCGAGTATAAAGGAAACGTAGCCGATCGGGTCAGTCTGGACCAATTTGACAAGTTCATGGTAGCCGTTTTCTTTTGCCAGTTCCCCGATATCGTGGATATTCAGCATTTTTACTATCCCTTTTTCGCGCATATCGAGGATTTGGGCGCGCGCTTCTTCGCTGACTACAGGCTGTTTAGCGGGACGCCGCCCATCGGCGTTTCTTTTTCTGGCTGTCATCGTATCGTGGCCGGAAAATCTATGGCCAGAGTCACCTGGGAGCTTGCCGCAAAGGAGTTTTCTGGAAATGTCAAACTCTTTTCCGACCATCCCGAGCGATGTAAGCCAAGTGCGGCAGCAAAATCGTGGATTATCCATTTGTACAATTTGTGCGGACACGCGCCGTTTCCGTTTCGCGCTCTCGCACAGGCAAGCGATGATTTTCGCGTATCCTGTGGCCGATTCTCCGTCGATATTGCCCATAAACCAGGGAAAAGATATTATTTCATCCCCGAGCAAAATCGGCAATTCGTCCACGCCAAGCGCCATTTTCAGCAGGGGTTCCTTCGCTGATACCATCTTTCGAAGGTTGGAAACCGCCTCGTCCGACATACCTTCTCGCGGGTAATCAATCGTGAGCGTCATGGCTTCTGGTTCTGTCTGGGTTTCGAGTTTGGGCTTGACTTCCGCTGTATTTTCTTGTTTGGACGAGGATTCCGTTCGAGGGGTATCCACTTCCGTCTCCGTAACCGCGTCCGGAGTGGTATCCGGCTCTGCCGCCGCCACGTTTGCTTCCGGCTCCGTGGCCACTTCCAGTCTGGTGTCTGGCTCCGTGACCGCTTCCGGGATGGTATCCTGCTCTGCTACCGCTTCCGGGTCGGGGTCTGGCTCCGTTGCCGCTTCCGGGCCGGTTTCCGGCTCCGCTGCCGCCGCGTTTGTTTCAGGTTCTATCGCCGCCGTAGGGTTCGCTTCCGGCTCAGTAACCGTCTCCTGGCAGGAATCCGTTTCCGGCTGGGCCTCGTCCTTGGCAACCTCGAAGCCCTTATCTGCCAACCAGGCCATCAAACTAATATCCTCCGGGCCAACCAGCGTCCCTTCGCGCGTGACTTCATAGTCACCGATTTGGTACTCGTAATTTGGCGAGGCGCAATACTTACTCGGGATTCCGAGTAAGTCCGACACCGCCGCGACCAATGCTTTTCTGTCTTTTCCGACCAGTCCAAAATGATACTGTTTCATGGCGTTACCTCCTCTAGGGTGTAGAAAACCCTTTATTCTCGGGCTTTTGCCCGGTAGGTAAAGGATGACTCTAAAGGGAAATTCTAGCAACGGACACATGTTTCCATGTGGCCACAAAAAATACGTTTAAGCTATTTCGTGATAACTGAGCCGTTTCCCGTCGCGCAAGAGATAAATCCCGGCGTCGGATTCATTGGACTTGGCAAATCTCGCGCAAATACAATCACAGTATTTTGGATCAAGCTCCATGAGATAAGCCACGCGCCCGGTCTGTTCCGCCGCCATCATCATCGTGCCGGAGCCACCGAATAAGTCAAGTACAGCGTCACCGTTGCGTGACGAATTATTGAGCGCCCGCGCGGCCAGCGCGATAGGCTTCATCATAGGGTGAAGATCACTTCTTCCGGGCCGGTCGAACTGCCATAAATCGCTCTGGCCACGATCTTCCAGCGGGCAAATGCGCGGTTCACCGTTCGGCGCGTACCATCCGTAATAGGCTGGTTCATACTGAGTGTGATAATCTTTACGCGACAAAACGAGACGGTCTTTTGCCCAGATGATAGTTGACGACCAGTGAAAGCCGTTCTTCTCCATGGCATCCATGATATTGCGCCATTCCTGGGCGCTCATAAACACATAGACCATCGCGCCCGGAGCGCACACGCTGGCCATCGCCTTGAACGCGGCAAGCAGAAAATTGAAAAAGTCCTCCTTGGACATTTTGTCATTAAGTATCTGCCGCGCCTTCCATGACGGATGCTTAGAGTTGTCCCCATATCCGACATTAAACGGAGGGTCTGTCCAACAGCATTTTGCTTTTGCGCCGTCCATGAGCCGCGCGACCGCGCCGATGTCGGTGCTGTCCGCGCACATCAGCCGGTGCTTCCCCAGTAGCCAGATATCACCGGGCCGTGTGATGGGTTCCGCGATTTTCGCGGCTTCCGCTTCGCCGTCGAAATCGTCCTCGACGATCTCACCGCGCGACCGGGCCAATTTCTGGTACAAGTGGTCGAGTTCCGGGCGTTCGAAGCCCGTTAAATCAACGCAGAACCCACTTTCCTCCAGGTCTTTCACCAAATCCTTGAGCAGCGGAAGGTCGAACTCCCCGGTAATCTTGTTCAGCGCGATGTTCAGCGCCTTTTCGCGGGTTTCATCCATATTGACGACAACGCACTCGATCTCAGTGTAACCAAGCTGCTTCAACACCTTGAACCGCTGATGCCCGCCGACGATGTTTCCCGTCCGCTCGTTCCAGATGACGGGTTCCACATACCCGAACTCTTCCACGGAGCGCAGCAGCTTTTCGTACTCGGGGTCGCCGGGCTGCAAATTTTTTCTCGGGTTATACTTCGCCGGTTTCAGCTTGCCCACCGGGATTTTCGTTACGGTCATCGGACTCATTTTTCGCCGCTCCCTTCGTCCGTTTTCGTTTCCGCTGCGCCGACAGCGACCGCATGAAGTCCTGTTCCGGGTCTTTGACCAGCGTCTCGCTGTTGTCCCTCACCACCTGCCAGATCAAGTCCCAGGCGGCGTTCGTAGCTTTCAAGCATTCGAAAAAACCCTTGGCGAAGCCCGTCACGTTGTAGGTATCGCTGCCATCCTTCGCCACCACAGCCGTTTGCGTCAGCGAGTGAATCGACTCCACCAGGAAATATTTGGCGGCGGCATAGTTGGCGATATTTCCCACGGGAACCAGGCTCAGGCACCCTGTCGGCTCCAGCCAGTCGACGATCTCCTCGAAAAATTCCACCGCCGAGGGGTACGGATCTGCTGGTTTCGCAGTCAATTTGAGGTATTCCGGCGGTTTCGGTCGATTACCATCGATTTTGGTCTTATTTTTCTTCAAGGGCCTGCCGCCGGGGTTGCCTCTGGCCAGTTTGTCCGCCAATGCCAAAGGTTTCCGGCCCGCGCCTGTCCTACGTCCTCCGCTTGGCATAGTACCAGCCTCCGAATCTTAAATGCGTCAATAATAAAATTCTATGCGGCATGAATTCAAAACGTGACTGGAATTTTAAGATTTTATGAGGCAAGCTGTCAGAAAAAAGGATAGTTTGTCTCTGCATTGAGCGTGTGGGCCGCATATTTCCTGCCTAAGTGACCCTCCTGGTGACCATGACGCCCCTGATACCTGCGCCTGCCGCCTCCG
>Ga0123354_10012180_pt1 | contig 13322 bp, 11 predicted proteins | sample TergutLab28metaG_2_FD_97872 | JGI IMG/M metagenome (GOLD analysis project Ga0123354, IMG submission 97872) | Labiotermes labralis P4 segment gut microbial communities from Petit-Saut dam, French Guiana - Lab288 P4 | ecosystem: Host-associated > Arthropoda: Insects > Digestive system > Gut ...
AGACACATAAAAACAGAGTCGTAATAAAAACTAAGAAACAAAAGAACTTGATATAACATTAATGAACTTCACCTATGTTCTAGTATCCCCCCCCCCTCCTTTCCCAAAAATATAGGTTCAGAAATTGGGTCAGTTTCCCTTATTGGGTGAAAAGGTGTCACTGTCGTCAGTGAGAAGTGTTGCTCCAGTCAGACACAAAGTTGTAGATTCTTCCGCAACTTTACACCTGAGGACGGCTACAGACGCGTTTCGCGAAACGGTGAGTCATTTTCTGAACAGTGAAAGAAGAACGGTTTCCAAAAATCTGGTAATTCTAAATGGCAAGGCCTAGAATATTTTACGCTGCCTATATCTCCTATCTAATGGTAACAGAAAGAACAAATTGTATCATTCGTTTTGTTTTTACGTAAATGTTAAAGGGTCAGGCTTTTTCGCAGCGGACAGCGTTGTCATGAAGTATCTCGTCACTGAGGAAGTTTCCGTTTTCTAAATTTGTCGGCCGCTCTGTGCACTTAAGTAAAATACAGATGACCGCCGCACCTAACTGGACGACGGTCGTAAACGAGCATTCGAAATTCGAACCCTTACTTCCCATTAATGAAGTGCAACATACAGGAGTTCTTTTCTGGAAACCCATATTATGCCATAATGTTGCTAATTGGGCACAACAATAAATGACAAGAAAACAGAATACAAGCAATGAATATGCTTTTACAAATATTTATTGCAAAAAAACTGTTACATAATATAAAACCTAAACATACATTAAATACAATTAAAATTCCTAGAAACTTTATCATATAAAATTCCATTGAGGAATTTCATAAGCTTTCATTGCTACGGTAAAGGAGTTTTTTTTTTGCGTAAATTCTTATAGGAAAGACGCTGTGTCATCTACAGAGCTGAAAACTTAATTTTTCGCTGTTGGGTGGGAGGATAATATTGAAGACTTGGAAATAATGGGTTGGGCCTTGGGGAGATTCAGAATTTTGGGGCTTTACTTCAAGTAATGTTCAAGTTCTAGTCTTTGTTCTGGCAGTTTCGAACATACTACAAGATTGGTATGTTCAGCCGTCGTAAGTCGGGGGGTCTAATGCACTGCTTAAGAATTTTGGTGCTCACTATGGTAAGCGCGAAGGTTGACTGCCTTCTGGGTTAGGACGACGTGCAGTATTGTACAAAGGCACGAACGTTTCGGATAAACCTCTTGGCTCAGTGGTCAAGCAGAAGGAAACCGCGTGAGAGGGCAAGGTATTTTATGGGCCGCCGCGCCCCAATTGCCCTGTCGCACCCACGTTTTCTTTCCTTTTTCCCCTCACGTCTGTGCCCTCGTCTTCCTTCTCGGCTTACTAATTCTGTGGATTGTACAGCTTAAGGCGGAATCCCTTCGTACCTACATCTGTGCCTAGCGACCAGAAAGGTGGGTACACACTTGTATCTTTACCGCGTAACGTAACACCGTATCGTGAGGGTGTGGACGGGACTCGTGACCGCGTAACGTATCAGAAGTTGGTTACGCGGTAACGTTACGGGCTTGTTCGGTGCGCTGTTGGTATTTGGCCGTCGAATTAAAGGGATGATACGGTTACGGCCTGAGCAGGTCTGCACGTGCAACGTGACACGTCACCACCGACCGCTCTTTTCTGTTTTTCTTTGAAGTGTAATGTATATCAATGTACGAAGCCGCTGCTAGCTGCAAAGACATCGCTCGGGCTCCCGTAACAAACAGGGAAACCCACGGTGTAACGCTCGCAGGATACTGCTACGCCGTGAGGCACGGGATGAAAGTTCAGCTCGTAACTCCGAGTGCTGTCAGTCACTTGCAACGCTACGGCGTTACGGTACGGGGTAACGTTACAAGTGTGTACCCACCTTTCAATCGGTCAGTGGGTTATATATGAATTTCACCAGAATGTCTCCCAGTGAATTTGAATTTTCAATTAATTTAATTGGAGAAAAATCTCGAAAAAGCCACAGCCTTCAGGAAAGCCATTTCTGTTCAAGAAAGGTGCACTGACGCACTCATCGACGGGTCTGTTCATTTCTTCCCCCAGTTCTTCCCATGCATCTTGATTTCTAATTGTGTTAAAATGTATTGGGTATTTTGGGTCCCATTTTATTTCGTTTCTTTTATAAAGTTCGATAAATTCTATGACACTTTCCTCAGTCCGCTCCATTTTTACAATTACCAAAACGCTCAACAAACCGCACAGCACTACAGATTCACACCACTCTTCAAGACGGAAGCGTCAGGAATGAAAAGATAGGCAGAGGAGCGGACGGTGGTGACGTGTCACGTTGCACGTCCACACTTGCTCCAGCCGTAACCGTATCATCCCTTTGATGCGACGTCCGAATACCGACAGCGCACCGAACAAGCCCGTAACGTTACCGCGTAACCAAATTTTGATACATTTCGTGGTCACGAGTCCCGCCCACACTGTCACGATACGGTGTTACAGTACGCGGTAACGTTACAAGTGTGTACCCACCTTAAGACCGAGAGCTCTGTTGTGCTCAGTCCCGTGAGATCTGCCTTAACGCGGGACTGGGCACTGTAGAGCGGACGACATCATTGCTTCACAGTGACTGATGACGGTGACCGCTCAGCAGTAACCAGTTCTGCGTTACAAACCCTGTGTACCTGAAGATGCAGAAAGTATGTTACTCTGAAAGACAGGTACATTCCTCTTCCATTGTGGGACGTCAAATTCCAGAAGTCACGAATACAACTACTACTTTTTCCTGTTGTGATCCATGCTGGTGATAGTAAATGGCTATAACCTTCAGTTCGCTGTATATTGTCCAAAGCTACACAATTATTTCACCATATATCTTTGCAACTTCCGAATCTCAATTGGAAGAAATGAAACGAGGCACTGAATTGACTTGACTTACGACAGCCGATCTACCACTCAAATAAAGAATACAATCCTACTTATCTACGCATCGAGGACAAACCACCGGTTACCGCTGACGCAAATATGTTCTAAGTCTGGGATAATAAAGTCTTACATGATTTCACTTTTACTTTCACACTAGTTAATAAAGCACGTGCAGAAAACCTTGATTTGTAGGGATTTTCTTTTCGTAACATCCTGTATTGTAAGGCCTGATTATATCTAGTCGGGCGTTAAGAGCCAAAAGCACTGTTATCTGTCCAGTGTTTGGTAAAGAGAGTGGTTTTACGGTCATTACTTATACTTGAAGTATTGGTTATAAATACGGCACTCTAGCTTTTTTAAAAGCATCAAGATTTATATCTTTCTTCTTAACAAAGGGAGATATGGGAATCTGTGCCAAACACGTAATGCAGGAGCAGTGGGAACATTACTGACCGGAACGTACGAATTTCAATAAATGTCCAAGTTTGTCGTTTAATGGAAAGGTAAAGCAATCTCTACACAGGCTTGGACAGGCCCTTAAGGCTCCAGGAGGTTCAGGCTCCCAGTCATTCCAGATTCTCCGTACATGAAGGTGGCAAAGTTGTCAGCCTTAAGCACCGGACTCCTTTACCCACAGGAGATAACCCTGGTACCAATTTCTGTTAGAGGATCAGTCAACCCCAGGGCCAATGACCCCATCGGGAATCGAACCCGCAGGCTTCTGTCTTGTAGCGCAGTGGCTCAACCAACTGGGTCACCGCGTGCCCAGTCACTTAATGTGCAATTATATTTTATGTGCAATATAAAAATGGGTTGTATAAAAGAAGTTGTAAAGATGAATACACCTCAAGGTAAAATGCAGCGAGGCAGTAGAACGTTGAAACGAAGATTCGGGTAAGTTAATACCGCGTGTGTCAAGAACCGACAAAATGCACTTAATTCCACTTTTGTATTTTTATTGCGATATTTTCACCTACATGTTTCGGCTAGTAATCCGGCCACCTTCAAGGTGACATTTCTCTTACAAGAATATAGGGTGATCAAATGTGTCAAATTATTCTACAATATTAAAATTCGTTTTATTAGAGGACTGACACCCACCACACTTACTTATTGCGCTCATCACCCTAAGCTTTATATAATTTTAACTTAGAACATTTATAATCTTCATATTATTTAATTTATATCATTTTATACTAACATCTTGCAAAAAAATTATAATCAATATTCATATGAATTTTAATATTGAGCAGTAATTTGACACATTTTATCGCAATGTATTCTTGTAGCAGCAATGTCATCCTGAAGATGGCCGGATTACCGGCCGAAACGTGTAGTTGAATATATCATAATAACAATACATTAGTGGAATTAAGTGCATTTTGTTGGTTCTTGATACACAATATACAAATTAATGTACGGAAAATGGAACGTCTTAAATAAATTACGGGCAATAAATTTTTCATGGCGCACAATCCCCTAGTGGTTCAACATCGAGTCTTCACAATCACACTCAGACACATCGTACCCGGTAGGACTCCTCTGAAGGAGTGATCAGCCTGACGCAGAGACCTCTACCTGACAACATACAACACTCACAAAAGACAGATATCCATGCCAACGGCGGGATTCGAACCCGCAATACCATCAAGCGAGTGACAGCAGGCCTTCGGGTTAGAACGCGCGGCTACTGGGATCGTCTTCGGGTAATAAAAAACATGGAAATCTCTTGGCCATCAAAGGAACCCACTGTGGAAATCGTTAACTATTTGAGTCAATTATTTAGTCAGTTCTTCGGTTAGCCAGTTAGTTACTCTTGTCCTTAGGTTTCTGCGTTCTGTCTATCTAAGTTGCAGCTTCCCTTTTCAAGGTTCAGCAGCGTCGAATGCCAAGGGTGTTCATCCTGAAGATGGCAAAACCTCTGCCGAAACAACTTCAACAAAAGGTGTAGTTAAATATCTACACTACTGAGCTAATTCTTTACTCCTTCAGCAGACAGTCTGCGAGTTCCTAGAAGAAGCAGTCGGAAAATATGTTTACATTAGAGTAGAACTCCATTTATCCGGATTAACTGGGACGGCGAGCCTTCCGGATACGCAGAAAATCCGGATAATAACACTTTCCTTTGAAAATAGGGTACATTGGCAGTCTGAAGTGGGAAAAAAATTTCTACACACAGCTGTTTTAGGCTACATATTTATTTGAGTGCAAATAAAACAATGCATAATTCTTTTCATGTATATGACAACTGGGGGAAGAATTTAAGCGATCGAAAGATGTAATTTAACTACAGAAAGAAAATGTATACCCGAAGGGCCAAGCCGATCCGGATAACCAGCGTCCGGATAAGTGGAGATCTGCTGTATCCGTATGTTAAGTTCTTTACTTACGGCTCTAATAAAACAGTTCGGCTACAACTGTACTGCCGTCCCACTTCCTTTACACATAGCCCGCGTCACAGCTGAGGTATGTCTGTCGTATCGTGGGAAGACCTTCTCTGTTCCCTATTGATGTCGGTCTGTTGTCATGTGTCATCAGCCATCGTGTCACAACTGTTCCCACAACGCGAGCATGTGGCCGCCAAGACTTTACTCCAGCGTTTGAAACACATATAATCGTTCAGTACCAAGTCATGATTGTGTATGGATTGTTCCCAAGATCTATTTAGTTTAAAAAAAATTATAGTACCTAAATTTATTTTCTAATCAACCTTCGTGTATAACACAGAACATCAGCACATTTTTGGACATTCAGTCCTGAAACTGTCACTTCTTCGAACTTCATCTTAAATTCAGCGCCGTAAATAAAGCGGTTTTTGTAAAATTTATCCCACTGTGGTATAGGAAATTAAAATTGACCCATGTGTTGCCGTAAATCACAACGAATTTTATTATTCTCGTCAAAACATGCCTTGCTGTTAATGCCAGTTTGACCAGTTGTAACAATTTTTATAAAATTCATCCCGATATGGTATATATAATATTAAAACTGACATACTTGTTGAAGTCAGTGCTGTACATGCATATACTGACAAGACTAATGAAAATGATTTGTCGTAGACGGCAACATATAAGTCAGTTTTAAATACAGCAATGTACAGAAAGTCTGAGAAATTCCCGTAACGCTACTGACCTTAAGGATCACCACGTGCATGTCGCGCTCCGTTACGTTGTCGGCGTGTACAGTACAGACGTTGACATTTTGCCACAGGCCACCGTTCATTATGACTATATCATGACATACGGTTTGCACTTACCGCATGTACTTGGTAAGTAAATTACCGTGTCTTTTCGGAAATTTTGTAGCAACAAGCCGTTCATAACTTGTATATAAACACAGTCATTGTTTCCTGCTTCTTCTTTTCCTCTCCTTTTCCTCCTCCACCTCCTCCTCCTCCTCCACCACATCCTCCTTCTCCTTCTCCTTCTCCTTCTCCTTCTCCTTCTCCTCCTCCTCCTTCTAAAGCACTACAACCTATATAAGGTTCTGGCTTGCTCAACCACTTTCTTCCACTTATCTCTATCCTGTGCTACTTTCTACCAATTACTTACGTTTATGCTCTTTATATCGTCCAAAACGTCATCTTCCCAACGTGTTTTAGGTCTTTCAATTGGTCTATTAGACACGAGTTTCCATCTCTTAATCTTCTTCACAATATTAACCTCGGCCACGCGTTCAAAGTGGCCTAACCAGTTTAATCTTTGTTTTTTTAATAAGCCCAATTATATTTTGTCCTTTTAATATATCATTTATTTCTTGAATACTTTTAATCCTCCAGTAGCCATAATCTGTTCTTATAGGACCAAATATCCCCCTCATGACATTGTTTCCTGCAGGTTTCTTAATAATTAATGTACAGTACTTCAAAGCTTTCAAATAATTAGGGCTGAAGCCTGAGACGTCATGTCAAAGCTTTAGTCTGATTACCGCGCTGAAGAATAAAAAATTCCAAGTACGCAATATTAAACTGATTATCGACATGAGAAACCAAACTGATTCAATCCTTCTCAACGTCATGACTACAGCTTAACACGCGGGAGTCAGAATGCCGCTCATAAATTACTACGTCTGGCAGGTCACTCACACGCGGAACTGCACAACGCACTTCTATGCTCCTTAAGTGATAAGATAAGAAAATGGGCCTCAGCAACTAGACAAAAGTCCCTGTGCATTGACGTCACTTCTTGTTTCCAATCTTGGAAATATATTCCACGTAAGAGCCGATACTTCATGTCGTGATAAGGCCATAACATAAACACACACATTGATGTAGCGATCGCTTTGACACGGCATCACTCCAAAATGTCCGTTAACTGGAAATCTCCGTCCTTTCACATTTATTTTTAGCAGCTTTCGAAAAATTGCGAAAAGGAGATTATTAGATTCTTCATGTTTTGTCTGTGAACCTGTTCTTCCGTCTGTCCGCCCGCGTGGAACAGCTGGGCTCCCAGTGGACAGATTTTCATTAAATTTCATTTTAGTACTTTTCGAAAATCTGTCCAGAAAATTCACATTTCATTAAAATCTGACCAGAATAACCCGTACTGTACACAAAGGCCTATGTACATTTGTAATAGTATTTCGCTGAATTCTTCTTGGAATCAGACATGTTTCAGACAAAAATTGTGGAGAGAGTCAAAACAAACATTTTATGTTCAAAAAGTTTTTCCGAAATTCGAGCAGTTTATGAGATAACGTGGAAAAATACTGCACAGCCGGAGAGGCCGTGGATGACAATAAACTATGGCGCATGCGCATTGCATGCTGGATAAGTAAGTTTACAGACACAAACTCGGAATATGTAATAATTATTTATCTTCTATGGCAACAATGGTTAGGCGAACGCGCCTCAGTGTTACGGTATACGTGGTTTGCGTGCCTTGTTAACCTACTTTCCTTAAATTATAAGAAAAGATGAACAAATGTCAGAGTGTGTCTGACTAGAAACAACCGACAGACTGTCAAGGAGATTTGCATGAGCTTCTTGCACGCCGCCAAAATCCACTCCACATTCGTGATTTCTAATTTCCCACCATTAATAACACAACGAACGTGCCAACCCTAAGATGGGAGAGACATGAACAGCCAGTTCACGTAGACCTACAAATTTTGTAACGTAATGCGCAACTTTTCTTATATAAATTTTGGTATAAGGCACATGGCTGGCGCGCGAATTCTAAACTTAACTTTCATTCGGGTGGTGATAAGTAATGAATCACTGAACTTATTGCCCGAAGTCGTACCAACGTACAACAAGGTCACAAAAAGTACCTAGAATTCTGTATGAAACATTTATTCTCTTAGCCATAACAATCATGACGACGGTGCGCTTCTTAGGTGTTTTTGTCAAAACCTTTCAAGGAATCGCACGCTTCAGCAGCTGGTATTATTTGTAGAATTTGGTCACAAATTGTATCGTCATTTCTTTGCAGTCTTTTTTTTTTGTCTGAACTATAGACGGATGTACATCCGTTCTCCCCGCGACATCTTTACACATTTTGGCATTCCGAAGATCAAAATTCAGCACCACACAGTTCTGCCTTTCGTGATACACCTGTCTCTGTCGCTCAACCGACCTTGTGATAATTACTGACACTAATTACTTCATAGTTTTACTGAATCCACAAACAACGTAGGAATTGTCACAAAATCAATTTGAAGTGTCAAAGCTAGGATTGTTCTGTGGTCGTTCTCCACATCACACGTAACTGTACAAAAAAAAACAAAGAAGTAACATTAATGAGGGTCCTCCCTGCTTATCCAGCACTCATGACATTCGTACTACAAACTGCATTAGTACGAATTACATAAAAGTAATAAAATTGGAGTAACGTCATAAATTGCGCGGGTCATTTCAAAAGTTCTGCACACTGTACGTTTTCTCTTTAAAAATGAATTTATTTTACAAAATACATTTACATGCCTTTGTGCTTTATCACAGCGGTCCAACGTTTGGACAGGTCTTGTATTCCTGTCATGACGCCGTCGTTGTTGATGCGTCTGATTACTCGGGTCACCTCATTACACAACTCCTCAATGCTTCTGAAACGTTTCCCACGGAGTGGTTTCTTCAATTTCTGGAACAAGTCAAAGGCTGGTGGGCTCATGTCAGGACTGTACAGCGGGTGGGGAAGCACTTGCCATCCATACTTTTCCAAAATTTCCGATACTGCACCTGAGGCATGAGGCCGCGCGTATGATCGCTGGTTACTGCGCGAGATCTGACTCCAGTCAGTTTCGTCTTCCATTTCAAGGCTCCGTTTTGCACAACAGGGACCACGTACCTGCCAATACGCACACATTGTTCTTTACTGAAGTCTGGCTCACAACTTTCGCGAAATTCAGAACGATTGCATCATCCTACTGGCCGCGCGCGCGCAGTGTGCAGAACTTTTGAAATGACCAAAGCAATGGATCTTACTTGCCAAAAAACCGTTGAGCCTATGAAACCTAGCGACGACAAAGCTGTTTCAGACCTACAGACGCCACACATGAAGGTAATGACTCACCTGGACTCGCTCAGGAGACGTGGAAGAAGAAAGAAGAGTAAGTGGGGAAGAAGCTAAAGGCAAACTACATTTACTGAAAGGGGATAGTTTAGCGGCTCCCAGATTCACAGGCAGTGTGCGCTAGTCCTTCTGATAAAGGTAGGCATGAGGCAATGTAAAACATTGGGGATTTAAGAAGGTAAATAAGTTGCAGATTGTTTTGAGTACACAGCAGTGACAATTATCATACCTTTTTCGCCGAATTTTGATTTCTGTGTTTGGGAATGTCGCTGGAGGGGGTAAGCATGTCGGAGGAGGAAGGTGCATCGGAGCGGAAATTTTGATGAACCCCAGTTGTGCCTTCTAGCTACAAAGTAAACACAGCCAACTGCCCTTCAGGAAAATATCAGTGAGGTTCTGTTGTTGACAGTCGCCAACTATCGATGTCTGCAGCGCTTGGGGTAAACACGTGTGCCCGCTAGTAGACAGTCGGCATCGCAAGTCACCTGAACTCTCCAATCATGTTTCTGGTGCCATAGTGTTGGAACATGCGGCCGATATGCGTGAGGACGAGGTACATACCGTTCTTACTATAAAATTACTACTACAAACCATCTTCATTCAGAACTCCTACCAGCAAACAGTATAAAAGAGTGCGAGGGAAGACGTTACTGGGGCTGCATCGAACAAATACAGGGTTTTCATAAGAGAATGGTAGAGTGATGAACGTCTATAAAATTTGAGTCGTGCGGTATAAAACAGTGAAAGTGGCAACACTGGATTCCACCACTCAAAGAGTTTTTGCACACACCAGATGTGCTCACCCAATGCTCGATCAAGGACACAACGTCTAAGTGTCTGTCTGTCTGTCGTTGGCGCCGTTGCATGCTGTTGATAAAGTTAACGGACAAAGAAAAGTCACATTGTGTCTTGCGGTCATAAATCCTATGTGGAATTCTCGTGTTTTTCTAGTAAAATAAGACATATTTTGTTCCTTTCCTTAACTAGGTTTTCGTGAGTGGACGCCGTCAATCCTGGCATTCTCGTATGAAAATCCTGTATTTAAATTACGATTAACTGGAAGCTGACACTTCATATCACTACAGAATTTTATTGCGCACTGTAAGGAGACACAGCAATAAATAAAAGATAAAGGTAAAGTGATCCCGTTACAGGCCCGGTGTGGCCCCGAGGGTGGATAGAGGTATAGCTCTACTCTTCCATGACCGCGACATTAGAAGGGGGTGAGTGGTCAGCAGCACGCCCCGGCAGCACTTTACCCCCGGGAAAGACACGGTACCCATTTTACAGGAGGCTAGATGGGCCCCAGGGCCGGTCTGGACAGGCGGAAAATCTCGTCCCCACCGGGATTCGATCCCGGACCGTCCAGCCCGTAGCTCAGTCGCTATACCGACTGAGCTACCCGGCCCACATAGCGTTAAATAACGTCTTTCTAAAAAAGGTACAAATACTCTTGTAATTTTGATATAATACGCTTTTACGTGGAGAAGTATCCTCAAAAAAATAATGGTAAGACGTAAATTTCAAAATATAATCAAGTACTTTGAAGGTATAACGTAACAGAGCATCAGGGTAAAGTATCTGTAAGATTCGCAGAAATTTACGAACCTCCTTACTGTCATATTCATTGGCATAACTGTGTACAGATTCTCCACGTCTTACATCGTACTTAGGGCTTAGTTTGCGGTAGATACGTAGTTTTCCGCAAGCGGAGTATAGTTTCATATAGTGCAGTCTATATAGCTACACACGAGACAGAAGTTGAAACCCAAAGTCCAGAACACAGGAACAGGATCAGCCGCAGCTTTATTCTCTCGTCGTCTCTGTTAACGCCCAGCAGTATTCTTCCGCAGCCTTCATTTCACCGCCTTCTCATTACCGCAAGGAAGAATTCGGATTTTCAGAACTGTTGCTTTTTAAATTTTTCCTCTGTTCTAAAACTGCGTAAGACTGAAATTGCGTTAACTTGAAATGTCGTAAGCCGGGCAGTTTCTGTACTCAGCTAGACTGCTGCCGCCTTACTACTCACATGTCAGGGGAATTCGATTTGGATTACGAAGTCAAGTACAGTTCACCTAGAACATGCCACGAAGGCCCAGATGGCGAGTATAGGTATAGCCCTACTCTTTCTTTAACCTCGGCGCTACATGAGGGAGGGTTGCCAACACCAAGCTACGGCCGATTTACCTCCTAGAATAACCCGATACCCATTGTATAGGACGGTAGGCGGGTCCCAGGGCCGGTCTGGATGGGTGCGGGAAATCTCGCCCCCACAGGCATTCGATCCCCTGACCACCAACCCGTAGCCAGTCGCTATACTGTCTACACTACTCCGTCCCACAGATTACCAAATAAGAGACTGAAATTATAATTTACATTTCCACCCACCTCCCCCCAGCAAAACGTAATATGAAAAAAATATCAGATTAGGAAAAAGAGAGTACGAGGCATTACGGGAATTTAAAAAGGATTTTATTTAATGTTCCAAGTTCCTTACATAAGACGCACGATAAAATCGTCCATTCTGCATTTTCAGCCTACTAAAACACTATAAAAAGCCGGTCGGACGCACGAATATAATTATGTTTTGGTAAGTGCGATTTAACGACGCTGACAATTGCTAAGGTTATGTAGCGTCGGTTATTGATAGCTGAGTGAGTGTACTGCGGAAAGAAAATTAAAGTAAGCGGAGAATACCTGCCGCAGTGCCAATTTGTCTCCCATAAACATAACATGGATTGGCCTAGGCTTGAATCTGGGAATACGCAGCACGAGGCTGACAACCTTCTGAACCATGGCAATAATGGAGTATGACGTCATACAATAAGCCCTTTGAAATCAAAGAGATTGACTGTTTGTCTTTATTGTGAAGAGCGGCTTAAGATAATCGGGCTGTGGAATTTAATAAATTGGACACTTGTTTAAATCCGATTGTGTGCAACATTTTTGAAATTCAAATTGTTATATGCCTCATCTGGAAAATATCTTTAATTAAAAACTCCCGTTTCCGAGCTATCGACAAGTCTAAATTCTGGGGTTATATTCAGTAGTGATGGAATGGCAGGCACAGAGTCATTTCCTCCACTCAGTAATCAATTAATTTGTTGAAAAAACACTAAGAAACTTCGAGTTTACACATCAGTGATTAAAAACATCACACAAATTACCGTCAATTGAATTAAATTTTTATCGATTATCTGCCCTATTTTTGTGAACTGTAAGTAATAAAAACAGTTTTCTATTAACGTAATTACCTTTTTAATTAGATAGCTGCAATATGAAAAACTACTTGCTAGTAATCAGAAAAGAAAAACAACCAGCCAGCCAATGAATATACACAGTACACGGCCAGAACAACCCAACTTCACTTATTCTTTCCTGTTTGAAGATTTATCTTTCAATACGATGCCATGTAGCCTGGTATAGAGGCAAATTGTTAATTAATTACCAATATGCACGGCGACAATTCCCAGAATATATACATTTTCATCAGCAGAGCGCTGAGAACCTGAAATCTCGCACAGTTCCTCCTTCCTCATGGAGTGTTTACTATTTAATTATATAACCTAGTTGCCCGAATATGAATGTCTGGACTGGGTCATAAGTGAAGACCACTGTTTGCCATTACACGTAGGTCATTTCAGAAGTTCTGCACACTGCGCGCGCGCGGCCAATAGGATGATGCAATCGTTCTGATTTTCGCGGCAGTTGTGAACCAGACTTCAGTAAAGAACAATGTGTGCGTATTGGCAGGCTACGTGGTCCCTGTTGTGCAAAACAGAGCCTTGAAATGGAAGACGAAACTGACTGGAGTCAGATCTCGCGCAGTAACCAGCGATCATACGCGATCATACGCGCGGCCTCATGCCTCAGGTGCAGTATCGGAAATTTTGGAAAAGTATGGATGGCAAGTGCTTCCCCACCCGCC
>Ga0123354_10012183_pt1 | contig 13321 bp, 6 predicted proteins | sample TergutLab28metaG_2_FD_97872 | JGI IMG/M metagenome (GOLD analysis project Ga0123354, IMG submission 97872) | Labiotermes labralis P4 segment gut microbial communities from Petit-Saut dam, French Guiana - Lab288 P4 | ecosystem: Host-associated > Arthropoda: Insects > Digestive system > Gut ...
CAGCAGAACCAACGCAGCACACCACGTGCAGTAACACACGTCTTGTTCTCCTGAAGATGGGCATAATGATGCCCGAAACATGTTGAGAAAGTATTGATAATAAACATCTAACTGTTGCATCTTTTTTGTTTTTCTCTCTCACGTCATAAATGGTGTATCACGAATTGTGTATGTTGGGCGATATATTGATTGTAAGAACATGCACATTATGAATAACAAAATTTGAAAATCTGGAAAAGTGAGGTACAAATTCTAGCCACTTGTTTTGCTGGCAGCTCTGAAATTTAATATCATTTAGTCTTAATTTATGTACGTCCTTGGTGGCAAAGTAATGCAATGAAAATGTGAAAAGACTCTAATGGAAGCTTAACGCCTTTAATCCACACCGGAAGTTAAGCTTATTAAGTACAGAGAATAAAAAAATATGTCGACCCAAGTCTCTGCACTTTCATGCCTCGGCGGCCAGTGTGTGCTTACGGGTAAGAAAGGCATAAACGTGCTAAATGTAAGAAAAAATTACTACACTGCAGCTGTTTCTAATTCGGACGTAACCTTCATGTCCTTTTTTTTTTGTACTCATCGTAACGGATTCTTGTTGTTTGTATCTCGTCTCTGTAGGCTATTACCGAATTTTGACATGTTGATTTATCCAATTCGTTACTGAATCCCGATGTGTAGATGGTGCAATATCTCCGACGAGGTTACAATTGTAGCCGTCTTAGTCATACAGGAGCCGAAACACTACAGTCAGTATAGTGACTAGGCTAAAGACTGGACGACCGAGGCATATGGTTCGATTCCCGGTTGGGAAAGAGATTCGTTTTTCACCAGAACTTCCAGACCAAAACGGGGGCGCCCCCAGTTTTGTATTGAGTGGATACAGGAGTCTTTTTCCCCGGGATTAAACCGGCCGTGGCTTGACGCTGACCGCTCATCTCAATCCGGGCTCGAGGTTAAGAATGAGTGGATCTATGCCTTCAATTTCATCTCTGCTTCGTGGCCTGCAGAGTGACAACGGTACGCTCACCCGTACCTGCATGTATGTTTGACTGCCGTTTGATCCAAAATTTGAATTTATTGCATGTCACATGTTAGTGATTTTTAAATATAAACGATTGCCCTTTGTTCCTGTCTGTGGCGGAACAGCCCAACTCGGGCCTAGGCCGCCCAATTTTTGAAGTTTATAGATCACACACAGACACACCCACAAAACCGGTAGGACTTCTCTGAACGAGTGATAAGCTCTTCACAGAGGCCGCTACGTATATAACACACATCAAACAAAAGAGGTGAACATTCATGTCCTTAGTGGGATTGGAATCCGCCTTCCCAAAAATCGAGCGGCTTCAGACTCTCGCATTAGACATAGCATCGGCAGTCTGTTCGTCCTACTGAGCAGTAATTTTATAAATATATATCGTAATTTATGTACAAGCGTTTTACTGTTGCTTTTTTGAAGTCGAAAATTAATATTTATTGGTTGATTCGGTAAGCATGTTAGAGAAAAAGTTTTTTTTAAAAGAAATTATGTTTCTTAGCGCAATGGCCTGTAACGGTATTTCTGAGACATTCGGTACTTAGTTCCTCAAAGTATGTTAAAAAAATCGCTGCGAGATGGTACGCAGTATGCCCGCCTTTTCGTGAAATTGAATTGTGGCACATCGATAACACAAAACATCGAATAGTGATAAATATCAAGCACTTTTACATTCAGCCTTAAAGAAGACTGGGAATGCCTTCCAGTGTTTAACGTACCTCGACATTTTTATGTTTATTCTCTGCTTCTCAGCAGTGACAATTATTTGGCGGACCGACAACGGTTTGCGTCTCACCATTGGAAAATCACCGATAAAGCAGAAGGGTTAGGGCATGTAAAACTATTGCTTATTCAGTTTTTGAACTTCGGTTAATGTGGTAAAATAAACCACGACAATGACAAAACAAATTACTTCTGCAGCAACCCTTTTAAAAGAGAGCAGAAAATTTTCTTATAATCGAGTAACCTGATACAAATCGCGTTTGTTTAGTCAAATGTCGAAGTTAGTCGCTACGTCCTGTAGCGGAAAACGAAGAGTTTTCTTTACAGGCTGTCAGCCTTGTTCCTAGTCAACTTGCGTATACAAACGCTTTCCGAACTAGTGTTTTAAAATTTAAACCGCTCTAATAAGTCTCCAATTTTAGCCTTTCTTTAAAACAGTTCTTAACACTTTGCAATTGTTCAAGAAAGTTCTGTGTTTAGTTTAGGGAATGAGGTCCCCGCAACTTTAGAAGAAATTTTCTGCATATTCTACTTAGGGGCGTTTTCCCCACATTGTCGAATATTTTACACTTTCTTGGGGTTTCACAGAGTTGGTATAAAATATTAACCTACATAGTGAACTTGTCAAGGTATGCTACACACTTCTGAAAACTCAGTGAAGCTTTCACATTCTGCTCTAAAGGACGGCGCGTGTACAATACAGCCATCCAAAATCGTGAATATTAGCATTGTCAGTCTACAAGCTCTTGTTACTTTCGTAATATAACGAATAGGTCATGACGGTTCTTTACGACAGTCTCATGGCATATAACGGCCTTCAAGGGAAAGGATATAATTCTGTCCGTGACAAGAGTAACATTTCAGTAGATACTACCATCCTTCTCAGATTATTTGACCCACCTCCGTTTAGAGTTCTTTGCTGCGGTTGCGTGTAGGATAGAAGGCTAGGAACGTATTTTGAAAAGCAGATTTCCTTGTCTTCAACCCTAGATTTGCCTCCACCCCTAGTTATTTGCTTTTAATACTTTTATTGGGTACGGCATAAAGTTTTATGAATTTTTATCTCTGCTGTAAACTTAGGTTAGTTGTTTGTTTAAAGCTTCGGCTCTTTTACTTTCGGAAAGGAATTACCGCTTTCCCGTGGAAGAGGAAGTGTGGTAGTTCTAGTACCGTTTTAGGAGTGGTAGAGAAGAGAATGTTTACAGTTTCCCTGGAGAAAAATTTCCCGTACTGCATAACATTTTCATCACTTTGAATATTTATGTTAATAATGAAGTATTTTATGTTGTTCTTACATTACTGCAAAAAATTTAAAGACATATAAATTTTACAGTTGAGGAGAAAATAAAAAAACTGCAAGTTTCAACATTATTACTGAGTGATATCCATCTTTGCATCTCCATTTTCTCCTTTGTCTCCACTTCATGGTGCGTAATTAAGCAGATGCTGCGGATTCAATGTTACGTTTTTTTCCTCCTTTCGTTTTTATTGATGCTTCAATACACCTGAAGCAATAAAGACAGGGTGTAGAAGGATGGGTGTGGGCTGGTTTCATCTGGCTCACGGTAAGAACCAATGGCGAGACCTTTTCTGCACGGCATTGAAAATTCAATTTTGCTGGAACTTACAGGACTGGCTGATCGAAGATTGTCTTTAGAAGAAGGTCTCCGTTCTGTATTTCTTTCGTTACTGACGTTGATTGTGTTTCTGGTTAGTGCTGTATGTGGACGTGAATTGTATTACCGACATTTCGGAGACATCTACTGCCAGTGTCTATTTTCAATCCATTGGTTCCGTATACTTGAAGATTACCACAGTGTGTGAAACGCCGCAAGTACAATCTGTTTGTATGGGGTGACATCACTCACAGACATGATTAACATCAGCATAGCACAGCCGTCGTAGCCGTGCATGAGCTATTTCTTTTTTTATGTGTGTGTAAGAAGAGTGTTTTATTTAACCGCCCTTAATAACCGTCCGTAGGTAATGTACTGTGAACAAAGAATCACAGCCATCCTCTCTACTGACTAATAGCGTAACCTCGCATTCTTAAGGCTGCTGTTTTGCTGTTAGGTTATCATAGCCTTCCCCAGTTCTCATGTTGTGAATTATGAGATGAAATCCTAAAAAGACACCACAACATCCTTCGTTATCTAGCACCTTTGTGTTCTGTGTTATTACTTTGAAATGATTGAAAGATGGCTCCTTGAAGTAACGTCGAATAGAGAGACATGTTCATTGTTTTGAATTGTTAGGCAGGAAGTGTGTAAGCTGAAACGGTCTGTTGTGAGTCAGGGAAACATATCGGGAAGAGTATATTTACAGACCTACTCTAATTCTGTAATTTAATCCAGGTGGAGAATTAGTAATGGCCTCAGCGGGAGTTTTAAGCATAGCCACCAGCCTTCTAGCATGTATATTATTCTCTACTGTGAAACTAATGTTTGACTTGCCACGGTTTGTTTTAGTGAAAACCGGGATAGAACTCCAAATTAGTTTATATCTCTAATAGGCTTATTGCCATTTCAGACGATGAGATTATTCAGGTCCAAAGAATCTTACGGCCGCTTTTCCTTCTAGTTACTGAGTAACGTCTTAATTTTTCATTAGCTTAAAAGGTCTCATATGAGTGAAAAGGATATTATTTAACCAAAGTGCTATGATAACTATGTATAACATCTGCTATAATATCCAGAAACTTTGTATTTTACCCGCAGAGTTTATGTGTTCTGTATTATTTCCACAACAAATAGCAAATTAACAGACTGTTTGTTGTAACCTAGGCGGAGTGTACATACAGCGAAATGTAAGTTGAATTTTTAATAGTATCCAGATGTAATTGGGAGTGCTACGGTAGCGCCTTACGTACGTTACTGGAACTACTCTCCAGTTAGAGAAAGAACGAACATGGATCTCATAGGCCGCCTGCTCCATCAGGCTACGTACATTTGACTCATCTCCTCTATCAAAACCGATCAAAAACCTAGAAAATAAAGAAAGAATGGGACAGAATGGAAAGCATGGGATGCCTATTTGGGTCGAGGAGGTCAAATAAATGGTAGGTAACCGTTTTGTATACGGGGAGGGTGGGCTTTTATGTTCATTTTGTCGATGATCCGAGTTTAAATATCTTCAGATTAGGAAGTGCAGTTGTGTTGTTTTTTTTGCAGTAATCTGTCTAAATTTGTGCAGCAAATTTATTGAAAATCTCTTGATTGCTGCTGTGGCCCAGGGATTTTCCTGCATTCCATGGGTTTTTAAGTTCTCAAGAAGACAACACTGGACCATATCTTGGGCTACTTGACTTTGGTTTATACTGTACCAACCTATTTCTTGAAACTCGCCATTTTAACCGACACGTTTTGTATCTAAATGCGTTCTCTCGGTTTTGGGTACCAACATATATATAATAACAACAATAAAGTCCATGATTTGTTCCTGAAGTAGCTCATTTTATTAAATTTAACGTCACTTTCTAAATTACTGAAATAAGAAATATGATCGCTGTTAGGTATATGCGAATTGGGGAACGTTATGATTCGTACTTTTGAGCAAGTTTTGCTTGTCATGCTGTTAAATGCAATAAATCTTAAAAGTAACGAAAATCAGGAGCTTGCAAACAGCAGTATTACGTGAAGACTGCCATCTTTTGGAATATGACGCCGTGTAATGTGTCAGAAACTTACCGACGTTTCGGAGTAACGTACCTTGTCTTTTTCACTTAAGACAAAAGCAGTGTTTAATGTATGTATGTACGTATGTATGTATGTATGTATGTGTGTATGTATGTATGTATGTATATATATATATATATGTATGTGTGTACTATATATGTGTGTATGTATTATTTTTGTGTGTATATATGTATGTATTTATGTATGTATATATGTATGTATTTATGTATGTATATACGTATGTATGTATTATGTATATATATATGTGTGTGTGTGTGTACTATGTATGTATGTATGTATGTATATATATGTATGTGTGTACTATATATGTATGTATATATGTGCGTATGTATTATTTAAGTATGTATATGTGTATGTATTTATGTATGTATGCTTTATTTATGTATGTATATATGTATGTATGTATTTATGTATGTGTATATGTATGTATGTATTATGTATGTATGTATGTGTGTATGTATGTCAGGGATAAGAAGTGTAGAGTCGTATTCCATGCTCTTTACATTGTTTTGTGTGGACATTAATAATACGTTTAAACTGTTTTTTTGAACAGTTATGTACTTGATGGTAAATGTATTGGTGGTATTAATAATACAGTATAATGTTATGGTTTCCATCTTCAAAGTAGTAAGTTTTAATTTATTTTCCAGGGTCTGCTTCTGGGACTGGCGATGCGAACTGTGTTGATCGAAGGACCCTTTAACGGCATGATAAGGTAAGACATGGGTTTCTGATTTTAACCTTTAAAATGTCGTCTTGCAGTTTCGATACACAGGAAGCTCAGAAAAGACGCACTAGTTTTGATTGTCTATGTTTATTAACATGTCACACTGGCAGCGCCGTTTCTCATGTCGCCACATTGACTATTTGCGGGAGACGCAAAGATATCCAGTGTGTTATCCTTATTTATATGTATCTAATATCGTTTGAAGAGAAAGGAATTAGGACTTTATAACAACAGTCAGCGCTTCTGTAATGATTTACAGCGGCTGTGATTTCAGTCTTCAGTTCTTAAATCTGCTAGGGATTTGCACTGACCGATGATACACTTCTAACTGTTGCGCGTTCAGTGACAGAAAGTTCTTTAACATTTAGACGCCTAACGTCAACTACAGTTGACGTACCGCACCGCTAACCTCCAAAGTTGCATTTTACACATTTATTCAACAAATATAGGTACCGAATATTTTAAACACGGTATATACTCTCCGGTTTTTTTCTTCAAAATGCAGTTTGTTTCATAATTCTAACGTATTTAGTTCCTGTATTTTTCACATTTTATATACAGGGTGTGCTAAAATTTAAAAAAAATAATTCCGGCGCCAAAAGGCTAATTTTAGTTCCACTAACACCTCTTTTTACGGTACTGCATATCTGTTTATATATGTGATGAGGGCAGTACATGCTGTGGGACTGCATTACAGTGTTTCTTGTTTAAAAACGCTTTTCTTTAAAGCTGCAATAATCACATGCATCTTTAATTTCGCGTAATCATACAAGCAATACGTCAATCAGTTGAAACATTTCAAAATGAATAACGTAGTCTCCAGTATGTCCAAACCAAATCTTATGTTCTATGAGAAAACTAATTGAAGTTCTATCCGGTGCTGTTACAAGGTCGTCATATATTTACCGTCATGTAAAGCCGTCGAAGTATTTTTTCAAGTGAGACATCTCCGTTGTGTTGAATATAAGCTAAAATATAATATAAATTTTATATAATACAGTCAGATACAACTTTGTATGTTTTTAGATTACATTAGATTATAATTCCAGCTACATGTTTCAGCCCAATTGTAGGGCCTGAAGATGGCCCTACAATGGGCCGAAATATGTAACTGTAATTATAATCTAATATAATCTAATCAAATATAAAGATGTGTATATATTATATTATATTATATTATATTGTATTATATTTTAGCCATCGAAGTATGGCGATAGTTCGTGTAACATGACTCTCCGGACTTTACCAGATTTTGCACGATCGGCCCCTAGGCCCAGTAACTGACCCAGAAATCAACTAAAAACAGCCACTTAGTGGGACATTATTTTATTCTAACGAATAGCATCACATTTCACTCATAACGTTTCGCATGACGCCGGGCAACCCGGCGAGCGTCATTATTGCAGTTTACTGTGAGATGGGTCGTATTACGGAAGGTATTAAAAATCGTTTCTTTCGGATCTCAGACAAACTTCACCTCTAACCAGTCGTTAATTTTTTGTCGACGTTCTGCTGATGACATTGAAAACACCTTATTCTGAGTGCTTTCTTTAAGGTTGCATTCATTGCAAGGACTATTACCATACAATTTGTGCCTTAATGTGCCCCCAAAATAATAACTGATTGCACGGGTTCAGATCGAACGGACAGAGGCCACAATTCCTTCCTCCTCTTGGTGTCACCAAAACCGCTGCGCGGAAGGCACAGAATTTTTTGTGTGAGAAGTTGCGTTCTCTTGCTGGAAAAAGGCATTCTTTCCCTCTTAATACATACGTGTGTTCAAAAGAAATGTTTTCGAAATGTGTATAACGTATGGTGTGGATTTATTGTCTCAGAGAAAGGGGTCCAGTAATCCTCGTTGTACGCACGGCACACCACACACAAACCTTAATAGCATCATGTTTTGACATATCATGGATCAACATGGTAAATCTGTTATTCTGACAGTTCACATAACCGCTGATTTGAAACCAAGTTTCACAGCTAAACAGAACAAGTCTGAAATCTGGTTTATCGCCGTACAGCCCATGGTGGTACCAGTTCACAAAATTCTGATTTGCTTCACGGTTTTGTTCTCAGAGTTCGTGTTCCACAGTTGTATCATGTGGATGCAATATGAGCGTGTCTTTTGCAAGTTCTCTTACCTTCTTGAATGCAAACTGTTGCTCAAAAACCTTGTATTTATTCTTGAATTATGACACAACTTACTACACTTTCTGTATCAGCTATGTTCTGCGTAAACTCGTATATCACACAACGTGTTCTGAGCAAGCATCAGATGAGTCGATAATCACTGTTTAATCTAACCACTGATTAGACCAAAAGGAAGTGACTACCGATATTTGTCAGCTAAAATATGTCCCGATACTTGTCCGAACTCATAGTGTTAAATGACATTGTACCAAACGTCGGAGTCAAATATCAAACTTACAGACAGAAAGAAATTGTGGTTGACACGCGTGCTGTGTGTGTCACGTGACACTCTTGGCCATATTGTCGTCCTCCTGACTGAGTGATACGCAACATTTGATATTCGTGACTGCCGTCTGTACTCTTTTAGGTTACTGTCCTGTGTATTCTGGTAGAAAATCCTGTAAAGTTGGAGGTGTTATGTTCTTCCGAAATGTATGTACCCACACTGTACATTACGTTATGCTGTAAGCCAGAAGACCACAATATTAGTCCTCACCGTCGTGCAAGCTTCGAAATCAGGTCTATTTCCCCTGCTGTATCAGTACGTAGGTATATATCGTTTGCCTTGTTTGACACACTTTCGTATTTTGAAATTGTTTTGCTGATTTTGAGACGTAGTGTGAAGAAAGTTAAAAGGTATTTGTGAAAATGCTATATCTAAAATTTTCTCGTGACAGTGTGTTGCACGTTACACGCTATTTTAGGCGTAGCGCAATATGCGATGTGTTGCCTTTCTGTCACCTAAGCTATAATAGAATCTAGTTTATAAAGTTAAAATTAAATTACAACATGTCATATATCATATTAAGAAACAAGGCAACGCGAGGAAATGTTTTCGTGTTTATTTTGTTAGAGCAGATATGCCATTTATTCTACTATAAAAAGTCATTTGGCCAAGTCGATTTCAATATTTTATACCACACTGAATGACGCACGGAATAACAAGGGCTTACGACATTGCGTTTGTTTCTGTTGCTGTGGCTGGTAAATGCTTTTGGGGGCCGTTGAACATTGGCTTACAGTGTTTTGCTAGTGAGGTGTGTTTATAGCTGTATTCCTTCAGTGTATCCTTCTGACAGAGGCGAAAGAAGGAGTAACGTGCAGATATAAAGGAAAGACAAGTGAGAAGCGAGAGACACTTTATTTTAGGGTTGGGAGAAAGACAATCACTTTGTTAGAAGTTACTGAGGCTTATCCTGTTCGTCCTTCTGATAAGAGTAGCTTTAAAATGAAGACAGAATGGTAAAGAATAGACGATTGAAATTAGAGCTGTGGAATTTTGATTTACTGTGAGAGCTGAAGTACAAAACTTACATAATTATGAAAGATAATTTAGTAGTCTTTAAAGTAAGCGGCTAATGTTTATGGATTGAAATCAGTCAGGCTACTTGAGAGACAGGCAGTAGAAACTCAGAATTTGCGAACAGCCTTCGCATTTGTTTGAAGACAACTTCAATCCACGAAAGCCTGGATCGAGATGGCAGTCACAGGATTTTCAGGGTTCATACACAATTTCAGCCAGCAGCTAGGAAAAAAAATAGAAATCCTCTAATGTTTCCCCAACTTGCGTTTTGTTGCTGTATTTTACATTGCCTAGTGTATCTTGTGCAGTTCATTGATAATATAATTCATTTGGTAAACAACGGTGTCTTTGTGTTCCAGTCTTGGTCCATTGTCTTGGTAGTAAGCATGCCACATCGCCTCTCGATTTGGTCTAATTTACATAATGCTTTCTATGGACTGGGCCCTCCGGAATGCCATCTAATAATTAGCCGCCTGAAACAAGACGCATTTGAAGTTTGGTCTTTGTATAAATTACACATAAAAATTCGGTTCCTGAAGTCTCACTCACAGTCACAAGGCGTTTCATAATGTTCTCCGTGATTACAAACATTTATAACAAGAAAACCTTAATGGACTTGTTCACAGCCACAGGAAAACTGAAAAAGATTTTTTTTTGACAACTTGAGATGTTCGATGTGTGCACCACTGGTGACACGGCACACATCGATATGAGATTCAAGTTCTTGCCACACACGCGTCGACACGGATGCATCGATATTCTTCACTGCTGCAATGATCCGTGCCTTTAGGTCAGCGAGATCGCGTGGCAGTGGTGGGACGAATACTTTGCACGTAATGCATGTTGCACAGTAACCACAGACTAAATCGTGTGATACTCCAACACACAAAACGACTTCTCCCCTGGAGCGGCCATTTTCTCACTACATACACTCGCATCGCATAGCGGCAGAATTGTGAACTACGATGAAAAATAACTTACTGGAGAAAAAAAATTTGAGTTGTTCCTTCTATCTGTACAGGTTTCGTAAAGACGTGTCCTACGGTTTTCCTATAATAGATTTTTATAATCCCGGAGTACATTATGGAAAGCCCTGTATATAAAGATAATTCATTTAATGCTGTGTATTGTGAGAATCATGCCAATCACAAGCACAATGCATGGGTAAACAGAGCAACTTAATATTGCAGCAGGTGGCACTATAGTTACCACTAGCCTGTAAACGGTTCGTCAAATTACAGGACGGCGTAGTTGATTGGGTGAGCTCCAGCGTTTCGTATTCAGGAGATCCCTGTTTCTCATCTCGGTTCGTAGATAGGCTCTCTTGTCTGAATTGTCAAGAGTTCTTGTCAGCTCTTCCGGTTTAATAAAATTCACTGATCGTTCTATCAGTTCCTGCGTTATAGTGTAAAGTGACGAAATTGTGTTTAAGTGAAACGCATTGAAATCTGACGAGCAAAAAAACAAATACAAGAAGTAATGCGAGTATTCCAGAGAAGCTGAAAGAATATCAGTACGTTACTAAGCGTAGCAACAATCTTAAAATATTTCTTAGTTAAATGGAGTGTCATTACAGACATTTGCATTCTGTTTGACATTACTGTCAGGTTTTACTGCGGTGCTCTTTACATAACGTGTGGAACTTCTAGGAGTTCCTAACTCATTGCAGCAGAAATTGGCCGTAACAAGATGAGGAAAGTGGTTTGTGGGTGGTACATAGAAGGACTTCAAGTGATGTCGTCTGTCTCCCTGTTGATCTTGGGTTGCTGCATCTGTCCCATTGTTTGAAATGAGGGTAAACTGGATGAAGTGGGAGTCAGTTGGACACAGGTGAAATTCAAGCTGAGTGAGGGAAAACCGCACAGTTGGATTGGTCCGGTTACATAGTTTGTGGAAAGAGAACTCTCGTATTTCATCTTAATGCATTGACGGACAAGCGAAATTCTACAGAGTGATTCGTAAAGAACGCCCTGATCGCTGTGATTTGTAAACTCGTAACGCTTGCACTCGGCGCCTTCTGTTGATGCCGCAGCTAATCACTCATGCTCAGTACCGATCAGAACAGTCACTGCTTCTGAAGCGCGAAATATCTGCTTCCGATCCTTCATTAAAGAACTAGAGTAAAAAATATCGGGCCTTCCGTATGAATCATTCTGTCCACTACGTGTAATTTTGATCTTTACCGATTGGTTGTTTTAGTGGAGGTGGGAAGATTGTAGGTTCTTCGTAACTAATGTACAGTCTTGTATCATGTGGTAACATGTAATTTGGTAGACGGATGCGGAAGTTTTGGGGGAAAATGCTGCCATTTTAGAAGAGGGTCATTTTTGAGCTTTGATAGGGGCAACAGGTTCCTCAGGCTCGGTAGTACCTGTGCACCAAACTACAAGGCGTAACATCCAAGCGGTTACCAGTCTTCATAGTCGCCGCCATGATCTCTCCATTCTATATCGTGAGCCCAACCTGTTTGTATTGTATTTGGTTCTTAAATAGCTGCGCTCCCGTTGCTTAGTTTATACAGTATGGCATACCGCGAGACATGGGTACTAATAGAAAGTGGGTAAGGATTCTAAAGGTGTCTGCCGCGACGTAACAGAGATGGGGAAACTTAAGACAGACCATGTGCGGGGTGCCCTACCGACATTAGAACAGGACATCTTTTAGTGCAAGCCTTAATAAATCGTTACCGCTTAACTACCCTGCTACCTAAATAAATAACTAACTACACGAAGCAGTCTTTCTTGAGAAGCTTATCTTTCCTCTTATGTAAAATTCCCCGAATTTTGTGGAACACGAAGCTTTTCACCACGTTAACAAGATCCCAACACTTGGCCTTATCCTGAGCCAGATCAATCCATTCCATGCCCATTTATACATTCGTGACTACCTATTGTAATATTATTTTTCTGTCTACACCTAGGCATTCGAAGTGTTCTCCTTGCCTGATGATTTCTCAGCAAAAACCTGCTTGCGTCTCAACCCAAAATGTGCCACATGCCTCGCCGATCCTTCTACAAGTAACCTACTGGTATGGAATACTACATAATGTGGGTTTCGGAGACGCTTCACGGTTCACTTTTATTGGTCGTACCGTTTCTATAGGTGCGTTCACAAAATTGTGTAAAGCGACTGCTAGCTTCGTCATGTCTGTCCGTCCGCATGGAGCAACTCGTCTTCCACTGGACTTATTTTCATGAAATTTGATATTCGATTATTTTTTTATAATCTGTCGCGAAAATTCTTTGTATTAATATATAACAAGAATAACGAGTGCTTTACATGAAGACCGCCGCTCCAAATGGCCGCGCGGTCTAAGGCGTGGATTTGCAACCGATCGCTTGCTGGGATTGTCGGTTCGAATCCCGCCTACGACATGGTTGTCTGTCTCTTGTGAGTGTTATGTGTTGTCAGGTAGATGTCTCTGTTTCGGAATGATCACTCGTCCAGAGGAGTCCTACCGTCTGTGATGTGTCTGAGAATGACGGAGAAGCCTCGATAATGAGAGGCCCTGACCCACGGGGGGGGGGGGGGGGGTGTTTGTGCCCGGGAGAAACTTTAAGAACCAACCATCTTTTTTTTTATTCCCGCTTATTTCTCTTAAGTAAAGAATTTTTCTAAAAAACGTTTAAAACAAAAAACAACCC
>Ga0123354_10012186_pt1 | contig 13319 bp, 4 predicted proteins | sample TergutLab28metaG_2_FD_97872 | JGI IMG/M metagenome (GOLD analysis project Ga0123354, IMG submission 97872) | Labiotermes labralis P4 segment gut microbial communities from Petit-Saut dam, French Guiana - Lab288 P4 | ecosystem: Host-associated > Arthropoda: Insects > Digestive system > Gut ...
CGGCCCCCAAACCCCCCCCCCCCTAATACCTACCCATAAAACGTACATCCTACCAGTCATTGGCCATTAGACTTCCCACTAAATAAACTGATTGTAACGCGTAACGATAATGAGATCTCAGCATCACCTCGCAGTCTAGGCATATATATGATACTCTTTGAGTAAAATTGTAATAACCTGAAGATGGCCGCTATTGACCGAAACATGTAGTTTCTTTTTCTATTAAATACCATCATAAATCCATACTAACATAGTTGTGTTTTCATGACTGATATTTACCTCGTCATTAGCCAAGAATTTCCCGAATATGACTCAGGTTTGCTAACTACTCAAAGAGCACTGTTTGATACATGTTAAAACAGAAGGATACATGTAGATAGAGGTAAATTAAGTTTATCACTTTTTCGTCACGAAAACATACAGGAAACGTAGCAATTTAGCACCATATTTCTTGACCCAGTCAATAGATATAGATAAGCTGTCAACTTCCACGCCCCGTGCCGTTTTATCCTTGGGAAAGAACCCAAGTACCCACAAAATACCCTGTGTGGACGGTTCTGAAGAAGAGAAAATCTTCTTTTCCCAGCCGGAATTCGAAACCTGGACCGTGCAGCCTGCAGATGATTGGTATATTGACTGAGCTGTCCCAGCGCTTGCTGAATAGAGGTTGTGGAGAAAAATGTGTTACAGCAGAAAATATTGCTGCGTGAAGTAAAAGATTCTGTCCTCAACAGCTCAGAGCAATAAGGTCACAGTATAATTCTCTCATACTCTGGATATCTTACGACGCATGGCTTTATTTCTGTAAGATTTTGTGGTCTCAGGCAGAAAGAAAAGTGGTTTTATTAAATTCGGTAAATTGCTTCACATAAATATTTCTGTTTACGTATGAGAAAAGACTACCTATGTTTTCAGAATACACGAATTTGATGCTTTCAATCTGCCATATGCAATTCGTGGCCTGAAAAGTGCAATGGGGTACACAGCAAATTTCAAAAAGAACTGAACACCAACTGCTGACGAAAGGTTTGTATGAAAACTTTACCTTTACATACCGCAAGTAAGTTAGTCTACTTATTTGATTTCTCAGGTTTGTCTCGACATTTACAAACAAAGTTTAAAAGAAGTTATAATCAAGCTCCTCGTCAGGGTGTAACGACAAGAACTTTCTGCCCTTTGTCTCTGGTCACGTCTTGACCATGGTTACTATAGCACCATACACGACAAGCAAACTTACCTTGTGCTCGCTTCGAAAGTTGCGGCTAAGATGCTGCACACTCATACCCCACACTACCTTATCATTACAAGGTGGCTCCACGGATCTATACGAGCCTTTTACTTTCTTTGCTTGAAGATACAAGACTCTTACAGCTTTTACATGATGGTAAAGACCTCGTATTGTTGATACGTGACGAGAAAGACCTCGTAAAGCAGTTACGTGATGACAAATCCTTTCGTTTTTAGCGTCATTGCAGCTATAAGGAAAAAAGTTTTGAATATTGTGTCTTCGCCGTCAGTCCGTCTGTCCTTGTGTTCACACATAAGGCTGACATTAGAATCACAGCTGAAGGGATTTTCATAGCATCTGACTTCTGAAAAAAGCATTCAAAGGTTACATCATTCCGAATTTTGTCATTATCGGAACAAACTAATGGAAACCGTACATAAACAAGTAAGAATCATTCTGATGGCAATGTGTGTCTTATTCGACCGTTGTTCTCTGCAATTTTGTAAGAAATAAAATGTTCTGTTCACAGGTGGTGCACAGTATGCTATTACATAATTCAGGATCCATCAAATTTTTTCGTACATTTTATGGTGTTTGGAAGATAAAGAAAAAAGATAAGATGGCACAAAAATTCGTAAGCAAAGTTTAAAATTCCCTAAGTTTCTAGAACCTAAGATGAATACTTGGTACGGTTTTTCTCTAAGTCACTTAGCAAGTTCACTCATAATAATGCAACATTACAAGGCGACATCTTAGTCTGCACGTTATATGTGGGACTGTTTGAAGAAAAGTGGAGTCTTTGAAACCAATGATGAAATTTCGGGTTCCATAAAATGTGAGGAATTTCTTGACTAGTTGAAGACCTGATAGTTTCCCACGAAGATATCTGTTCCACAAATTTAGTAAGTATTTAAGTAAGAAGGAAGTTGGTAATTATGTTAGTCTGTCTGAAAATGGACCCACAGGATTGACATCAACTTTGTAAGTTGTTAAATATGTTTCGTATAAAAACTGATCTAAATATTTTTATAATTACAATTATATTAGAGAATTACAAACAAGTAACAGATAATCTTCATGGTTACACCGTGCAACAATGATATCAAATACTTTATTGTCCAACTAATGCACTAAAATACATAAAATCGTTAATTCGTTAAAAACCAATTAAATTTATAAAAGTCGCTCCAACATGTTTCGGTTCACGCAGGAACCATCATCAGGGAGTTACAACCAGTGCTTGGTTAAAAATTACAAGTCTTGTTCAACAGTGCGTGTCGGTGCAAAGAGGTATCGTCGTAACTCTTCGCACAGTGAACCATACACACGCATATCATGTCAGAATATGCCGCCATAACACTGACAACGTCTGCACCGACACGAACTGTTGAACAAGACCTGTAATTTTAGCTAAGCACTGGTTGTGGCTCCCTGACGATGGTTCCTGCGTGAGCCGAAACATGTTGGAGCGACGCTCATAGGTTTAACGGTTTTTTAACAAATTAACGGTGTTATATATTTGAGTGCATTAGTTGTACAATCAAGTATTTGAAGTATTTGAAGTAACAGATAATTCAATTTCTTCTTGAAAAGCCATTGTACACAGAAAATAAATTCCTACTTTATCAGATATCCTGCGAATGTAGCTTTGGAACTGTGACAAATCGTATAGATTTGTAAAATTACCCACTGTACCTGAGCAAAAACTTACATTTAACAAAGCCCTTCTGGACTGAGATTAATTTTTAAAATGTTTACCATCTGCTGCGTTCCTTTATACGCGGTAAACTGCAATATGCATTTATATCCGCAAATTCTAGCTTCAGTTGTCAAAGGGTGGCGGAGACAGTTTTTTTTCTCCTGTTAAGAAATATTGTTATTCAGGTCAGAATGTACAGCGTTTGTAAATGAGGTATCGTGTTCATAAAACGGAAAGGATGAGGAGGGGCTGGATTAGGCAATGCGAGGGAAGACCTATATTGTAAATTGCCACCCATTTTTACCTCTTCTTCTCTTTTTCGTGACCCCAGTATACAAGGTTCAACAAAATCCTTATTTAAACTCTTATTTGATGTTATCTCTTGGAATTAAACTTATTGTATCCTTGCTTAATTCATGTAATGGTGGTGAGGTTAGGTTCACATCCTGGAAGTATCTTATTACAACACTTTCCTTACCCGCGACTTTGAACGAAGTATCAATATAACTGCATCTTTAGAGTCACGATTAGCTTAGCGATAACATCCACACGAAGACCTGCGTAATTGTTGATGGAAACGCTGACGTCACGAAGTAGGAAACATGACGGTGTAAATTGCGATGCTTTTCTCTTCCAAAATTTATCTCCACCTTTTGTAATGCAACAAATGTGTCATGTTGTCTGAGGGGTGTAGGTAGAAATGTGCGTGTGAAACAATTCGCAAGATAAAAAGCGAACCATTGATGTCTGTCCACAAATCTGAAGGTAAATGAAATGTAGTCAGCTCTTTGTCCCACTGGGAAATTGTAGGGTGTTCGATCCGTCACTATTTTATCTCTACACATGCCCGCAGCTCAACTTCATTAAAACAACGATTCGATGTCTAAACGGCCGTTTGAAACGCTCTAAGAAGCTGCAAGACTGACTGGTTAGTTACAGCAGTTTAACTTAATGGCTGTTCGTTCATTTCAGCAGAAGAAATGAAACGTAAATTAATAAGTGCTTTGTGTTCGATCATGAAATTCATGTCATTCTTTTCACCTTATATCCAGCAATTTGCTGTTGTTATTTCCGGACACTTTTTCCTAAATTCTCATGAATCACTTTGCACGAGAATTTAGATATTTCTATAACTTTACCCAACTAGCACAGTAATTTCCCGCGATTCAGCTGGCCTGTATCCATATGAAATCATTCACATGATAACCCAAAATATTGTTCAGTTAAAACATCATAAAAGTATTTTATTAATTTCAAATGAAATATTGCGAATGATTGCTCTTCTTTATACTTACGATTTCTTAAAGTTTTTTGCCTCAGTTCTTTTATTGTACTTTAATATAATTCTTTCCATCAAAAGGCTCAGTAAATTCCTGTGATTTTATTCTTCTTCTCCACATAAATTTTACCATCTCTTTTTTATTGGGCTGCATGTTAGTCATTGAATTGAGAATATGTAACTGTTAACAATACATTCACCCGTTACACTGCAATCCTACGTACATTTTCACATTTCATCATGTAAGATTCCCTAAGTTATTGTTTTCTGATATTCGTAAATGTATACGATCCTACTCAACTAATATCAAAAAAATTACCCAAATTAACTGAACCCTTACCCTGCTAACGTGGAAAATATGGTGATCTCTTAATAATGCCAACAAATGGAAGATGGGATTTAACTCGGTGTTTAAAGGGTTAATTTTTTGACTGTCGATTTCGTAATTTTCTATAACTCATTTCACCTGATATACATTATATCTCCAGCTCTGTATATTTCTCATCGGATTTCAGTAAATAACTTTCTATTCTATAAGACTAATGCATGTGGAACCAGTTTCGTATCTTCTGGTTCAGTAACTCGAGAGATTTTGCTGCAACCTCTAGGCAGGAACTTTGGCACTAACATAAAACAATTTGATTGTTCTTTTCAACCACAAACACAAATCCTTATCTAATTCATAACTATCCTGTCATTCATCCAGAAATTTCAGACTTACTTGATACAAGACTTTCATTAATAAACCTCAACAACATTTTCTAAGGAAGATTCTGCTAAAATAAAAAAGATAACACAACTAAACCTCCCTTACTTTAATTTAATGATGACTGAAGGTAAAGCGAAAACCCTGATCCATCCATTATAAGTAGAACCGGAGCTGCGAAATCTGAGCTGTATTACAGCGTTAACAGTTGTGTGGTATGTTATGCGGTGCGGACAGTAAAAATTAGGGAATTTTCGAAAGAGTAGAACATTCATCTTCGTTAGTCAATCAAACCAAGAAGAGACATAAGAATTTGCGATTTAACATGGCGAACCTGCCTTATTATCCAAACTTTGACATACACCATACATTTTTAATAACTACAGGAAATTAATTCCGTTCAAAGAACCTGGTTGTTCATGTGGTCAAAAAGTAACTGCTTTTTATGAAAAACCCTTGTTCATTACCATCTTACATATATATATATATATATATATATATATATATATATATATATAGCAATTGCGTTTTTAACCGGTGGCAATGGTTATTTTACATGTAAACAAAACATGAAATTGGTTACTACTAGATTTATATCGGGAGGGCTACATGAGAAGCATGTAGTGGCAACTTGGAATCTTGGGAACCATCTCAGCATTTGCTTATATACACAGGGAAACCGAGAAAAACCTGTGTCGAGATGGCCGGTCACAGGATCTTCCGAGTACTGACTTCTAGCCAGCAGTCCGGCATCTAAAGTACAAAAACAAACAGCAATGCACACACAGTACAACAAATACACATAAGATAACTACAACAATACACACGGCCATCCAACAACAATTACAAACAAGACAACTTAAAACTAGCAACAATGCACACGATACAAATTAGAATTTTACAGCATGTACATTAGGTAAAAACACCCAAGCAAGACAGCACTGCTTACAATTTCTTGTAATTGTTTTTTTGTACTTATTCATTTGCAGCCTGAGTGCTACATGTTGTCAAGCAAATCTACCGCACTTTTAACACTAAGTTTAACCAAAGAGCCTTAGTATCCTACCCGCACAACATTCGATTTATTTGGTTTTTAAATTTTTAATTCACAAAATTGTCAAAAGCGACTGTTAGTTTCTGCATATCTGTCCGCCCCCCAGTCTTTCCGTCTGCCCGAATGGAATAAATCGGCTCCCACTGAGCCGATTTTCATGAAATTTTATATTAAAGTATTTTTAGAAAATCTGTCAAAAATTTCTTTTCATTAAATCGGAAAAGAATAACGGATACTTTAAATGAAGACCATTACTTATTTTTTATCACACCTTACTCAGTTCTTCCTAGAATGAGAAATACTTTACGCGTCATTTGGTACAGAATATCAAGACCCACATTTTATAGTAAACATTTTCTTTCGGAAATTGTGTAGTTTATGAAATAATGTGAAAAAATGTAGGGCAGGGTAGGCGACATATGATAAACACATACCCACAATATGTAATACTTATTGTTTCTTAACTGCAAAAATTTCTGGAAGAAAGCCCCCCCCCTCCAATATTAATATTGTATTGTACGTAAATGCATGCCCCTGTTCATTTAGTTACAGTTCTGGCTTTTGCTCATAGTATCTTATGCTGTATATCGTTGAATGGAAGAATGATTAGGGATTCATTGTTTTGGATAGAACACTAAACATAAAAGCAGAAAATTTCTCTAGAATGTTGTTATCTACCGATAGGGAATAGGAGGTGTCACGGATCAAAATTCTGTACCAAAAGGTGAAAATTTATTCTACACAGGGCCTTTATCAGGACACTGTAAGAAGAACAACCTACATATTAAAGATATGTTCTCAGGCAGTAGCCGCGTCTGTCTGCCTGAGAATATTTCATTTAAATTTGTGACTGGGAAAACTTCAAGACTTAAACCATATTTTAACAACAGCGACTTAGGACCAAACTGAGTAAAAAATCTTAAAAATAAGTGAGAAATTTTGGTATTTATCTTCCGAGGAAATTAAAATTTATCGATTTATCTGACTCCCTTTTCATTATCGGCGATTAAGTCGACGTGATTTGCAGTCATATACACTAGAAGTTAGTGGTATTTTCTTCCATAAGCTACACCCTGTCTTATTTTAGAAGAAAATAATCGTAAATATATCAACTTAATTTGATGAGACACCAACATCGTCATATATAAGGCATAAATACTGCTTAATTCTCCTTCCTCAAATACTTAAACAAGAACAAATTTCTTGGTATATAAAACATCTTGTAATTTTCAACCCCAGTACAGAAATATTCACCATTTAACGAAGTTGTAAATCGGTTCAACCACTTTCCATTTCAGAAAGGATTTTAGAGTTTTCTTATGTAAGGTGTCCATTTTATCCTGTCCCTAATCACAACAGCAATTACGGAATGGTCCCAAAGGTTGCAGTCCTTCTATACAATAACTCTTGGGTTTTCTTGGAAATGATATAAAGACATCCTCCAAAATTACACCCAAAATTTTTTCAACTTTAAAAAAAGGGTCCATCAGAATTCTGAGAGCAAGTATGGAAGAAGGATGTTGACTAGCCACTCGCCACGAAGCAATGCTGCCGTTAGGAACGTGGTGGGGCTTGCCACTACGCCATTCTGTAATCCAAGCCTTCAATTTATTTGCAGTCTATTTAAAATAGTCAAAGAACGTACTAGTTACTCGGTTCCTCATTATGTAATGAAACACATTCTCTTAAATTCAGGTAGGGGCAAAGCCAGGAATATTTATTTTGTAGTAGTAGAGAGGCTACAACGAATGTTATCTGAAGGAATTGTGTACTGATTCTGGAAAAGACAAAATGTGCTTAGATTCTACACTTTATCTGTAAGAGGGAGAACGTTAGAATTTTCACTTTGAAATAAAATTGTAAAACAAACCCGCAGGCTTAATACAAACCATAATCCCTCCGTTATTCAAATATATACAATTATAATGCCAACATATGCACGCAAGTATTTTGAAATGAGTTTATATACACATAATGAATTCCCGCATGTTTCCGGTTAACCATGTGGGAGTTCACTGCATTTATAAACACATTTCAATACAGTTTTATAATTTATTGTTACTGTTATTTTATATAATTCTACAGGCGTTTGAGATTTGTTATTCACTAACAATTCCATAATAGAAGTTCATATAATCTGAGCAATTGAAGGAACCCTAAAATATGTTAAAAAATAACCACAAAATGACAGTTTTAGCACAGATTACATACATTACATATGTATGTAATCTGATTACATTTATATATTTACATATATATATATATATATATAGCATCGTAAGCCGTAGAGTCTGGTAGAAAAAGGACTATATGGACACTGGCTAAGCCACAAGCCCTAAAACCGATAAGTCTGCTGCCATTCTCTGCTGGAGCTAGAAATATCGTAATCCTTGCTTGAGTCATTCTAAACCTTGGCAATAGTTGATGGTGAATGGTTAACCTCACGCCCCGGTCGCTATACCTCCTGGTAAAAGACCTCCGCTCTCCTTCAAATAGGAGGCAGCGTGATCTTCATGACAGTTGTGGGTTCTGGAGTAGAGAAAATATTACAGCTCCTGCCTGGAACCGAACCCCGGTTACTTGGTCTTCCAGCAGAGAACCTAATCACTATACAGACAACGCTGTCACGTCTCGTCTAATTATGTTTTGCTACGTTTATTTAACGGCTTTCAATGTACACTAAACACACTAATTAAAACTTCATTCAAGTTCAATTCACCCGTTTTAGAACCACAAGAAAAATCTCACGGCTTTTTTAATTCTTGCTGAAAGGAGTCAAAAAAACATTTAAGTAATTTCGATAATTTATGATTCACGCGATGTTCCAACTTAGCTAAAATCGTACAATACCCATATTCTTCCAACTCTTTTGGTTGCGAAGTTTAAGAGAGCTTTCAGTGGACAAAACTTGTAGGAAAGAAGGTACTTGGAAGAACTAAGCACAGAATGGAGGATAATATTAATATACGATGGTGAGTCAAATGAAAACCTTAAACATTTTTTATCTCGTAATTTACTAAACACAAAAGGTACACAATGACTTCATTTTTCTATATAGTCTCCATTGTGCGGCTATTCCATTCAATGTTACGCGATGATTTGCCTTCACGATGACTTCAACCGCTGCAATGGCCTCTGGAGTCACTACTCGGTGTGTCTGACCAGGTCGAGGAGAGCCTGTTAGAGAACTAATGCCGTTCATTATCTTCCCAGTCCACTCGTACACTTGCTGCAGTGGCAAACATGCATCACCATACTGAACTTTCATTCGTCGATGAATTTCGATGGATTTCACCCCTTCGCTACTTAAAAAACAGATGACAAAATGCTGTTCTTCTTTGATGCATATTGCAAGCGGGGTCGCCATCTTTACACTACTACTGCCTCATCGTGTTACATTCCTGCATCGTAATGCCACCTGCCGACCACTTTTCAAACCGTAAGTATCATTGTTGTCAACTTACAAGACAATCGGGCTGTGTTTCGAAATTTTATCGCACTTTTAAAGTTTCCATTTGACTCTCCCTCTTATGTTAAAAAGCGGCCTGCAAAGGCGCTGAGTCTATTGATATGGTTCTGCCCTGGGGCCAGGGGCCAGCACATGTGAAGAGGATATTGAAATTTTGGGTTGCAAAAACTGCAAGTAATTTCTTGCCAAGCTGAAGGAACATGATCTTCTACAGAATAAGGCTGCTCCATGGAGTTAGTCAGTGTTTAAAACAGAGATGAGTAAACTTTTATTATTCGTGCTGCAACTTAAAGATTGCAAGTTATTTGGTGAAGACCGGAGATGTTGAGAGAGCAGAGGCAGATTTTCGCGTTCCCGCTCTTTTAAAATAGCTTCAGAGAATGAAAAGTAGGGCAAACGGGCGGTAACAAAAATGTTTTTATGTTTGTGGTTCCGTGCATCGCTGATCTATATTAATAATTGTCAAAGGAGATGCAACACTAAGTAGTCTATTTATTATTCTGCAAGTTCACACTACTTGTTTCGCGTGTCATCCACACCCATTATCAGGAGTACAGTAAACTGTAACTACAGCCTCCGGTACTGGTCATATTTTTTGTGCAGCTACCTCTCTCCAACGTGGCCAACTTAGCCACGTTGGAGGGAGGTAAGTGAGTTCCTGGCATCAGCTGAGAAAGGCAGAATGCAAGGAATATTAGGCCGAAACCACGTTCCCATCTTTCCCTAAGGTCACAAAAGTCTTCAGTCTATGCCATTTTGTCTTTTTGGTTTCAAATCCAAGTCATGCATGCACTCCCCCCTCCCAAAAAAAGGACACACTTTTCTTTGTATCAGAATTCCTTTCTATGACCACTTACAGGACATCTACCAAAAGGAAATCCGTTAGCGTAAGTGCAGTTGCAGTCATATCTCAATGTCCCAGCCCTACATTCACTTCCATTCATAGTGAGGCCCAAACGGACAAATAGATGGACCCCTTATTTAGCCTGTTGATTAGAGCAACACTCCTTTAAGAAGTACAGAGGTTTTGAATTTAAATTACATGCATCCTAGATTCCGCACAAGATCGTGCTAAGAGCTAATTTCTAAGCTCCTGTTACTTTACAACTGTAGAAAGTGAAACTGATATGCATTTGATACTTTTCTAGCTGGCTGGGTCCATACGTATGCTGAAAATGGCAGCGAGGAGACACGTTATTCTATTTTGAGGTTACATTTATGTCATCATATCAACGCAGTTTCTATAGCAACAGCTGGGTTACAGACTGAGTGAATGTCAATATACAAAAATGTAAAGCTGTTCCGTAACAAGTAATGAAGATTCAGAGGGGGGTGGATTGTTGGGATTCCATCCTTAATGATATTCGGCAGAAGTATGAAGGCAGACTTGTCGGCCCCACATGCCGGCGGCACTTTACCGCCAAAGAAATGTCTTGTTGCTGATGTCTGTTACAGGCTGAGTGGACTGAACGGTTACTGAATGCGGACAGAATGAATAGGTCACCTGTAAACTTCCAAGGACCCTACGGTAAACCGAACCCGTAACCTCAAGTCTTGTAGCACTTTGCCTCAACCAACTGTGCCACTGCATGTCGAGATATAGTGGGAGTTATAATACAGATTAAAGGCCCAAAACTTAAAATTCGCATTGTTAATGACTAAGATCTTCTCAGTTCAAATCTATTGTCTTAACTCATTCAATTGTCCTACAAACAATAATAAATTTCAGTCTCCTAAATTATTCAATCGGAAAAGTGGGTTGAATGAGGCTCGCTCTTTACAATAATTTAATAGCTCTGTTATTGTTTCTGTAAATATTAATTAAATTAAAGTAAGTACGCTTATATACGCCCACTGAATTGTAGTTTGAAGGAATCTGGATTGTTCCTGGGTACCTCTTTATTTGTACTTCTTAGTACTTTATCTTATATTTCTCTTCTTAATACAGATTATATGGTGTCAAATGTATACACAATTAGAGAATAATTGATTGGAAAATATTTGAGAGGAATCGACAATGACCTAATTGGAAATACGAATTACGAATTAGCGTAAAGAATTATAGGTAAAATTCACCCAAGGACAGGCCATGAAGGACCAGATGGATAGTAGAGGTGTAGCTCTACCTTTTCTTTAACCTCGGCATTACATGTGGACGATGGTTAACTCCACGATCCGGTCGCTTTATTCCCTGGAAATAGAACTGTTATCAATTCTAGTGGATGATGAGTGGGCCTCAGAGTCAATCTAGAATTTCGCGGAAAGTATCACCTCCCACCGGGATTGGATCCCCGGACTGTCTCTACCTTATGTGAGTCGTTATACCTCCTAACCTATCCGTCCAACTTTAGCATAGACAGACTGAAGAAAAGCAAGGAAATTCTCTGTAAGGATAGCCGGTGCCCTGCTTATAATTCGTAACGACAATCCCTCGAATGCAAGTTAGAACTACTACCGGTTAAGACAGCTTGTCAGAAGATACCGTTTCCGAAGAACTAGTTTATAGAGTTGGTTTCTTTCGCACAGACTGACAAGATATTGCATTGCAAAACATTTTATCTTATCTGTCCTGCTGATAGATGTCACCTCCTGCAATTCAAAACATCGAATTCTTGGAACCTGATATCTCAGAACGCCAATTGTACTGACAACTGAAATGTCTCTGCGTTAAAGCTTTTGTTCCTGTCTTCCACACTCTTATCGCCCACGAAGCTGTTAGAACAGATGAATGAGAGCCTAAGGCTAGGCGCGCACTGTCAACTTTAGTTGCTCAACTTTTTAGTTGCCCGGATGGAGAACACTGCTTTACACGGGAGCGCGCGCACTGGCAACTTTTCTGTTGCGGCAACAAAAAAGTTGCTGTCGGTTGCAGCCAGACCCATTCTCGAGGCAACAGAAATGTTGCTTATAACGATAGAACCCTCATGTTTCAGTGTGGCCGCGCGCACTGGCAACTAAATAGTCGCTTGCTAGCTGCAGTAAGGTGCACAAGCCTTGTGTCTTGAGTCATACAGATATGTCTATCGTAGAGGACATAGAAAAGTTAATATGCGAGGTGGAGAGAAGACAACCTTTGTATAATACAAAATTGAAAGAATAGAGCGACAGAAATCTGAAGGATAAATTGTGGTGCGAAGTTTGTAAGTCAGTCGTCACGAAACGGAGTGAGCTTCCAGCCGAGCAGAAATCAGAAAAATGTATGTTAATTTTCTTGTTCATATTATTGGGGATCATGCTGATGATGCTAATATAATGGGCAGAAGCGTACATACTGTAAGGAAAAACACAGAGGCTTCAGTAGTTGCTAGTAAGGAGATTAGCCTAGAGGTAAATGCTAAAAAAACTGCATGGTCATGTCTCGAGATCAAAATGCAGGACGAAGTCACAGTATAAGGACTGATAATAGTTCCTTTGAAAGGGTGGAACATTTCAGATATTTGGGAACAAATCTAACGAATCAAATTTATATTCAGGAGGGAAATAAGTGCAGATTGAAGTCACAGATTACCTGCTACTGCTCGGTGCAGAATCTTTTGTCTTCCAGTTTTCTATCCAAAATATAAAGATAAATTATACAGAACTACAGTTTTCCTGTTGTTTTGTATGGGTGTGAAACTTGGTCAAAATAAAAAAAATACCACCCGGCTCCCACTGTTAACGCACTCTCGAAACTGTTACACCTGTAATCACACTCTGAAAAGGAAATGGAGCAATATTTTAATGACAGAAGAGAATATATTTTGTGAAACAACTAATTTATTTCAATGAAAAGGTGTCCGTACTGGCATGAAACAATTGTTACATTTTACCATACTGCCAGGGAACTGACCCTTGTGGCGAAGTGAAATACTTTGCGAAATACTCTCTTACAGCAATACCTCTAA
>Ga0123354_10012188_pt1 | contig 13319 bp, 14 predicted proteins | sample TergutLab28metaG_2_FD_97872 | JGI IMG/M metagenome (GOLD analysis project Ga0123354, IMG submission 97872) | Labiotermes labralis P4 segment gut microbial communities from Petit-Saut dam, French Guiana - Lab288 P4 | ecosystem: Host-associated > Arthropoda: Insects > Digestive system > Gut ...
AACGAATCTGCATGGCAAGGGACTCCATCAGGGTTGCAACTGATCAATCAGCGCTTGCATCACCTCGCGCGCTATGAACAGCGGGTAGCGTTTATTGTCTATGTAATCGTCCGGGATGCGACAAGTACCCACAAAAAGGAGACAGCGTCGTGCACGACATGATGAAACTCGCCGCAGTGCTTGCATGCGGCTTGGCGCTGTCCGCTTGCGGAGGCGGCGGTGGCGACGGCACCGCATCCAACCCGGGAGCGCCGGGCAGCCAGAGTTACATCGTCACGCCCAGCGTCAACGGCTCCGGCGGCGCGATCAGCCCGGCGGCGGCTGTTTCCGTGCCATCAGGCACCACCACTTCCTTCACGCTTCAGCCCGCATCGGGTTACACCGCCTCGGTCGGCGGCACCTGCGGCGGCACACTCAGCGGCACGACCTACACGACCAAGGCGATTACCGCCAACTGCACCGTCGTGGCCTCTTTTGCCCAGACCAGCGCGGGCGGCTCCATTGCGGCGTGTTTTACGGCGTCCGTCCCCGTCAGTTATCAGACCGACACAACGATGCCGGGCGGTGGTTCCGTCACTTCGGACGCCAGCGCCGGACCTGGAACGGTCAACGGGCAGGCAGCTTCCCTCGTGCAAACCTTTTCGCTGTACGGCTCCCCCGTTTCCTGGTCGGCCTGGGGGATTTCAAGTACTTCCGTATTCGACCTTGGCCAAAGCGCCAGTGGCAACGCCGCCGTCACTTGCGTTCCAAAAACGCACTCCTACATCCCCCTGGACATGCAGCCGGGCCAGTTTGTCGAGGATCAGTTTGGGGCTGAGTACAGTGACACCTGCTCTGACGGCACGACCGTGGCGTCGTCGGATCCGCTGGTGCGCCTGACCTTCATCGGTTTCGAGCCGATCACCCTGGCCGGCAAAACCTTCTCCAACACCTGTCATTTCAGAAGCCAGGAGCTGGTGCGTGCTGGCGTGCTGAATCCGAATGCCAATCCATCGGATGTCTGGTTCGCGCCGGGATACGGTCAAATCAAAGCAACCGACGGCGCGGGCGGCACCATGCAATACAGCGGCTCCGGCCCGGTGGCGTCCAGCTTCAAGCCCACACGCTTCATCACTGTTGGCGACGGCTTTGCCGATGTCGGGCAAAACGGCTACGTCTTCACCATCAATTCGGGCCCGACCGCCTACAACGCGAATGGTTCCTGGGACGGTGTGAGCAACTTCAACTGGGTGCAGGAACTGACCTCCTACTACGGCGTGCAGTTGAAGCCAGCCGTCCAAGGCTGCAACGACTCCTGCTGGGGCTACGCGCAGGGTTACGCGCGCATCGACAGCCCCGACACCACCAGCGGTACCAACGCGCCCAGCGTCAGGCAGCAGATCGACGCCCTGCTGGCGCGCACCCGCTTTGCCGATGGCGACGTGATGATGCTCAACAGCGGCATCGCCGACATCGTTGCCGCGGTCAACGCTACCGGCATTTCCGACGCCACCACCCAAACCGTGCAAGCCGCCGGCAAGGCGCTGGGCGATCAGGTGCAGCGCGTGGTGAACGCGGGCGCCAAGCACGTGGTGGTGACCGGCGTTTACAGCCTGGGCCACACGCCGTGGGCGAACAAACTGGGCCAGTCCGACGCCATCGACAAGCTGTCCACCGCGTTCAACGACGCTCTGGCGCTGGAACTGTCCGCCCCCCAATGGACGCCGAATGTGCTGTACCTCGACGCCGCGCAATTCTTCAACCTGATCTACAACGCGCCCAGCGACTACCGGCTGAACAACATTCTCAATCCGGTGTGCACCACGCCCGACGCCAGCACCTGCACGGCATCCACGCTAGTGGCCGGCGCCGATCCTGCGCGCTGGATGTTTGCCGACGGTCTTTACTTCACGCCGACGGTGCAGCGCTGGTTCGCCGACGGCAGCTACCTTGGAAACATCTACGACAAGTTCAAAGCCCGCTGGTGATCAGCGGCACCTGACGCGCCATCGGTAAGGATGACCCGTGGCACTCCGGCACCGGCCTTTCCTCATTCGTGCCCCAGGTGTCCAGCCAGGCGCGCACTTCCTGCCCGGTCACATGCCGGCCAGTCGCCTGGTAGGCCGCCCAGGACGCCAAGGCTTCCTGTTTGAAGCTTTGGCGGGCTTCTTCGCGGTTTTTTAGCGTGTCGTCGATCTTGGGAGACGTTGCCATGACGGGCACCTTATCACTTCGCCGGCGCGCCCCGCCGAATCCCCTCTTTCGCAATCCCGAACCAGCGCCCGCGCCGCCGTGGCATCCTTGGCGGGCGATTCCGCACAATTTCCAGGAGCACTCCAATGAGCAATGCAACAGTTGAAGGCAAAGTCGTGGTCGTCACCGGCGCGGGCGGCGGCATCGGGCGCGACATCGCGCTGGCGATGGCGCGCCACGGGGCCAAGGTGGTGGTCAACGACATCGGCGCCGCCGTGGACGGCGCGGGCCGCAACGCCGGCCCGGCGCAGCAGGTGGTCGACGAGATCCGCGCCATCGGCGGCGAGGCCGCCCCCAACACCGACAGCGTGGCCGAGGCCGCCAGCGCCGCCAAGATCGTGCAGTGCGCGCTCGACAGCTTTGGCCGCATCGACGTGGTGGTCAACAACGCCGGCATCCTGCGCGACCGCTTCTTTCACAAGATGTCGGTGGACGAGTGGGACGCGGTGATCAAGGTGCACCTGTACGGCGCCTACTTCGTCAGCCGCGCGGCGGCCACCTTCTTCAAGGAGCAGAACTCCGGCGCGATGGTGCACATGACCTCCACCTCCGGGCTGATCGGCAACTTCGGGCAGGCCAACTACGCGGCGGCCAAGCTGGGCATCGCAGCGCTGTCGAAGTCGATCGCGCTGGACATGCTCAAGTTCAATGTGCGCTCCAACTGCATCGCGCCGTTCGCCTGGAGCCGGATGATCGGCTCGATCCCCACCGACACGCCCGAGCAAAAGGCCCGCGTGGCCAAGATCCAGCAGATGACGCCTGCCAAGATCGCGCCGCTGGCGGTGTACCTGGCGAGCGACGCGGCCCAGGCGGTCAACGGCCAGATCTTCGCGGTGCGCAACAACGAGATTTTCCTGATGAGCCAGCCGCGCCCGGTGCGCTCGGTGCACCGCTCGGAAGGCTGGACGCCGCAGTCCATCGCCGACCACGCGATGCCGGCGATGCAGTCGAACTTCTTCCCGCTCGACCGCTCGCCCGAGGTGTTCAGCTGGGATCCGGTGTAACGCACCAGGACCGATCCTCGCCATCCCCTGACTGGCGAGGCACTTCCATTCCCCTCCTGGGAGGGGTGCCCGAAGGGCGGGGTGGTCACGCGGTCTCCTAAGCAGGTTCGGTTTTTCCGGTGACGCCGTGACCACCCCGGCGCTGCGCGCCCCCCTCCACGGAGGGGAATGAAGCCGCGCGGCGATCCGGGCTCACCGCATGGCAAACACCTCGCGGTGAAAGCGCACGCCGCCGTCGCTGCCCAAGCCCCGGCGCAAAGCCTGTTCCAGCCCCGCCGGACCGCAGAACCACACGTCCAGCCGGGCCATGCCGCGCCGCAATTGCTGCGCCGTCAGGTGCTGGTTGCGGGCCGCGCTGTGCACGGTCAGCGCCACCGGGGGCTGCGCTGCGTCGCACAGCCGGCGCAGGCGCGGCAGCAGGGCGTCGCGGTCGGCGTCGCGAGTGCAGTAGTGCATCTCCACCGGGGTCTGCTTCGCCTGCCGGGCGTCGGCGCCTGGCTGGCGCGCTTCGAGCAGGGCCAGGAAGGGCGTCACGCCGACGCCGCCGGCCACCCACACCTGCTCGCGGGCGCCGCGCCGCCAGAGGCCGAAGCGGCCATACGGACCTTCGATGCGCGCGTCTTGGCCGACGCGCAGGCGCTGCGCCAGAGTGCGGGTGTAGTCGCCCAGCGGCTTGATGACCAGCCGCAGCAGCGGCTCGCCCTGCTCGCCGCACCCCAGCGCGCCGGGCGCGCTGGCGATGGTGAACGGGTGGGCGCCTTCGTCGGCATCGAAACTCGCAAACACGAACTGCCCGGCGCGGTGTCCCGGCCAAGTGGGCGGCATGGCGCACACCACTTCCAGCGGCGCGTCGGCGGCCTGTCCCAGCGCGGCCACAGAGTGCACGCGGGCGGCGTGGCTGCGGCGCAGGCCAATGCGCCCGGTGAGCGACCACAGCGCGGCCAGGCTGCCCAGTATCAACATGCCGGCCAGCACGAGGCCCAAGGGCCGGTTCCAGAACGCCAGCGGCGCCAGCGCCACGGCGTGCCCGGCCAGCAACAGGTACAGCACCGGCATGGCGCGGTGCAGGACGCGCCAGCGCCGGTAGGACAGCAGGCGCTGCCAGAGGGTGAGCGCGATCATGAGCAGCAGCGCGTAAAAGGCCCACTCGCCGACGTGCCCGGCCAGATGGTGCAGCGGCGCGGCCCAGGGCAGCACGGCATCGTGGGCGGGCCGGCGCAGCACCAGCCACAGGTGTTTGATCCAGCCGCCGGATTTCTCGGCGCTCCAGTGCAGCAGCCCCGCCAGCACGGCGCCGATGCCGACCCATTTGTGCAGGCGGTAGACCTGGTCCATGCCGCCCAGCGGGCGCTCCAGCAGGGGCAAGCGCAGCGCCAGCACCATCGCCAGCGACATCAGTCCGATGCTCCACAAGCCGCTCAGATACAGGGCGTGCTGGCGCAGCGTCCACCAGCTCCACCAGTCGGGCGTCACGCCCTGAGCCGTCAGCGAGGCCAGCTCCGCTGGCGACACCGCCAGCCAGGCCAGGGTGATTGCCAGCAGCCAGGTGCCCAAAATGGCCAGAATGCGCATACAAGCTCCTTCGTGTCAGGCACAGCCCTCGTGGCCGTGCCGTGGCATAAATTTTTGGAAACCCGGCTTGAACCGATGCTGAAGAGGCCGTTCACCGCGCGTTCATGGCGGCGCGGGTACACCCGACAATGTCGGTTCACTTCCTCCTTGCCTCGCCATGCCCCATCGCGCCCACCCCCTTGCCCCGCGCCTGCGCCGGTTGTCCTTGCCGGTCCTGCTGGCGCTGACCCTGGGCCTGTGGGCCTTCACGGGCGAAGGCGCGCACCTGCACGCCGAAAAGCACGACCACGAACTGGCCCGCCAGGCCCTGCAGCAAGGCCAGGTGCTGCCGCTGCGCACGGTGCTGGAGAAGGTGGAGCGCGACTACCAGGGCCAGGCGATCAAGGTCGAGTTCGAGCACGATGACGGGCGCTTCATCTACGAAATCCGCCTGCTCCAGGCCGGCGGCAGGATGGTCAAGCTCACCGTGGATGCGGTCGATGGCAAGGTGCTGGAAGTCAAGCAAAGAGACAGGAATCACTGATGCGCATTCTGGTGGTTGAAGACGAACCAACGCTGCGCGCGCAGCTCGCGGCGGCCATTGCCGGCGCCGGCCACACGGTGGAGGAAGCCGGCGACGGCGCCATCGCGCATTACCTGGGCGACGTGGAGGACTTCGACGCCGCGGTGCTCGACCTGGGGCTGCCGGTGCTCGACGGCCTGTCGGTGCTGCGGCGCTGGCGCGCCGCCGGGCGGGTCATGCCGGTGCTGGTGCTGACCGCGCGCGGCGCGTGGCACGAAAAGGTGGCCGGCATGGACGCCGGCGCGGACGACTACCTGTCCAAGCCCTTCCACATGGAAGAACTGCTGGCCCGCCTGCGCGCCCTGCTGCGCCGCATGAGCGCGCACGCCAGCGCCGAATGGCGCTGCGGCGGCATTCTGCTGGACACGCGCCAGGCGCGGGTGTTGGTCGACAGCCAGCCCCTGAGCCTGACCAGCCATGAATTCAAGCTGCTGTCGCTGCTGATGCAGCGCAAGGGCGAGGTGCTGTCGCGCACCGAGCTGTCCGAGCACCTGTACCAGCAGGACGCCGACCGCGACTCCAACACCATCGAAGTATTCGTCGCCCGCCTGCGCCGGAAACTGCCGCCCGGCAGCATCGAAACCATGCGCGGCCTGGGCTACCGGCTGGTGGACGCGGGCGCCGGGGCATGAGCGCGCGGCCCGGCTCGCTGCGCCTGCGGCTGCTGGCCGGCACGCTGGCGTGGATCGTGCTGGCCATCGCGCTGGCCGGCTGGGGGCTGCGCAACCACCTGTTCCGTGACCACATCACGCAGCAGTTGCAGTGGCGGCTGGTGCTGCAACTGGACCAGCTCAGCGCCGCCGTCAACATCGGGCCGACGGGCGCGGTGGATGTGGGGACGATGGCCGACGATCCGCGCCTGAGCGAGCCCCTGTCCGGCGTGTACTGGCAGGTCGATCGGCTGCAAGCCCGGCCCGGGCAGGCGCCCGGCGTGGCGCAAATGGCCGCGGCGCGTTCGCGTTCGCTGTGGGACCAGGCGCTGAACCTGCCGCCGCCCGCCGATCCGCAGGCCGCGCCCGCCGCCAATTTCGACGTGCTGCACCTGCGCGACAGCCAGGGCCATGAGCTGCTGGCCGTCTCCCGCGTGCTGCAACTGCCCGACGACAACGCGCCGCCGCTGCGCCTGACCGTGGCCGCGGACCAGGCGCTGCTGGCCGAGCCGATCCAGCGTTTCACCCGCATGCTGCTGATGACCATGGGCGTGCTGGCCTGCGTGCTGTTCGTGGCGGTGTTCATTCAGTTGCGGCTGGCCCTGAGCCCGCTCGGCCTGCTGCGCGAGCGCCTGGTGGCCGTGCGTCAGGGCAGCGCCGACCGGCTGGAAGGGCGCTTTCCGCAGGAACTGCAACCCCTGGTCGAGGAATTCAACCACGTGCTGGGCGTCAACGCCGACATGGTGCAGCGCGCCCGCACGCAGGCCGGCAACCTGGCGCACGCGGTGCACACGCCGCTGTCGATCATGGGCAACGCCGCCGAGAAGGAGGACAGCCCGCTGGCCCGGCTGGTGCGCGAGCAGGTCGGCGTCGCCCACCGTCAGGTGGAGCACCACCTGGCGCGCGCCCGCGCGGCGGCGGCCATCCGCGCCACCGGCCTGCGCACCCCCGTGCTGCCCTGCGTCCGGGCGCTGGTGCGCGCCATGCAGCGGCTGCACGCCGGTCGGGAAGTCGACTTCCGCCTGCTGGAGCAGGCCGCCGACGTCAGCTTCCGCGGCGAGGAACAGGACCTGTACGAGCTGCTGGGCAACCTGATCGACAACGCCGGCAAATGGGCGCGTCGCCGGGTCGAGATCGACGTGCAGCGCGAAAACGGCGCGCTGTGCCTGACCATCGACGACGACGGCCCCGGCATCCCCGCCGACCAGCGGGAGCGCATGTTCGAGCGCGGCGTGCAACTGGACGAGCGCCGTCCCGGCTCCGGCCTGGGGCTGGACATCGTGCGCGAACTGGCGCAGACCTACGGCGGCAGCGTGCAGCCGCAGTCCTCGCCGCTGGGCGGCCTGCGCATGGTGCTGCGGCTGCCGGCGGGGGATTAGAACGGTTTGGGTTCCAGCGCGCACCTTCCTGCGCTGCTGCCCCCTCTCCCCCGGCCCCTCTCCCACCAGGGGAGAGGGGGAGTGGCGGCGGCTGCGCATTCAAGCCCCTCGCCCCTGGTGGGAGAGGGGTTGGGGAGAGGGGTGAGCCCAGGCATGAACCGAAAACCCTCTTGCCCTCATGCGGCGCAAGCGGACAATCGGACTTTCAGCCCCCGCCTCGGCGCGAATCGCGCCCTTCTCGCGTGAACCTGCATTTCGACCTTTTCGACCTGAAACTGTTTGCCTACGTGGCCGACGCCCGCAGCCTGACGCGCGGCGCCGACAAGGCCTGCATCTCGCTGGCGGCGGCCTCCACGCGCATCAAGCAGATGGAAGAAGCCGTGGGTGGCAAGCTGCTGCACCGCAACGCGCAGGGCGTGAGTCTGACCGCCGCCGGCGAGGCGCTGCTCTACCACGCCAAGCGCGTCATGCAGCAGATGGAGCACCTGCGGCTGGACATGCAGGACTTCGGCAAGGGCATCAAGGGGCACGTGCGGGTGTTCGCCAACACCACCTCGATCACCGAATACCTGCCCGAGAAGCTGGCCGGTTTTCTCACCCAGCACCCCGCCGTGCAGGTGGACCTGCGCGAGTACCTGAGCGAGGAAATTGTGCGCTCGGTCGCCGACGGCAGCGCCGACATCGGCATCCTGGCCGGCGACGTGCACACCGGCGACTTCGACGCCCGGCCCTTCGGGCGCAACCAGTTGGTGCTGGTGGTGCCGGGCACGCACCGCTTCGCCAGCGCGAGCGCGGTGTCCTTCGTCGACACGCTGGAAGAGCAGCACGTCGGCCTGCACCACGGCAGCGCCATCCACCGTTTTCTGCTGCGCAAGGCCGAACTGGCGGGCCGGAGCTACAGCCCGCGCATCCAGGTCAGCAGCTTCGAGGCCATCTGCCTGATGATCGAAGCCGGCGTCGGCATTGGCGTGCTGCCCGCCTCATCGGCCCAGCGCCATGCGCGGTCGATGCGCATCACCCTCGTCCCGCTGGCCGACGCCTGGGCCGAACGCGAGCTGAAAATCGTCGCCCGCACCCGCGCCCAACTGCCCGCCTCCGCGCGCGAACTGTTCGACGATCTGGCGCGACCGGGGCAGGCAACGTAGCGAGACCAGCGGCTGGAAGATTTTCTACTGGAGCTGGGCGGCGACTTTACTTTCGTGGGCCGCCAACGGCGGCTGCGCCTGGACAACACTTGGTTTCGTATCGATCTGCTGTTCTTTCACCACCGCCTGCGCTGCCTGGTCATCATCGACCTGAAGATCGACGAACTCACCCACGCCGACGTGGGCCAGATGCACCTGTACTGCAGCTACGCCCGCGAGCACTGGACGATGCCTGGCGAGAACCCGCCGGTGGGCCTGATCCTCTGCACCCGCGCCAAGTCCGCCTTGGCACACTACGCGCTCGACGGTCTGCCCAACAAGGTGATGGCCGCCGAATACCGCACCGTGCTGCCGGACGTCAAGCTGCTATAGGCTGAACTGGAAAAAACCCGTCATGCCCAGGAGGCACGGGGCATGGGGCGCGGCGGCTGCGATGCGAGGCGCACGGCATGACCGCAGCAAAGGCCCACGTAACTTATTGGTTGTACATCGACCTATTCCCCGTCCGCAAATCCCGCACCATGGCATCCACCGACTGCGGCACCGAGGGGCCGACACACATGCCGTCGCGGGCCAGGAGGGCGGGGTACGCGGTCACCACGCCGGACTGGATCGACATGGGCTTCCAGTTCGGTTCGCTGCTGGGCGACCAGGGGTTGCCCGGAGTCTGGCGGGCGTACACCTTGTATTCGCCCGTGGCGCAGCGCATGCCCTCGTACGAGGCGTTGACGGCGGACGGCCCGCGCGCCACAACCACGTAGCGCACGATGCCGGTCTGGCGGTTGATGGTGATGGTCTTGGGGTCCACGCCCATCTTCACGCTGGCCCCGGGCGGCATGTCGATGGGGATCAACTGGCTGGTGCTGTAGGCCGGCGGCGGCGGCGCCTCGTCCTCGCGCCAGTCGGCGGGGTCGGGCGCGGCATATTCCTGCGCCATGACCGGCAGGGCCAGCGCCAGCCACGCGCCGACGACCAGGACTCGCCTGTGGCTTTGTTTTGCGTACATTACGATTCCTCGCTCGGCGCGGCTTCCAGCGTGGCGCCGGGGGGCAGGTCGAACTGCATGACCGGCTCCAGGCGCAGCGGCGCGCGGTACTCTTGCGCGCGGGCGACGGGCGCCTCGCCATGGTCGCGCAGGCGCATGCCACCGCGCAGGTAGCGGTTGCGGTGTTCCTGGCGCGGCACGAAGCGCGCCAGCTCGGTCAGGGCCATTTCATAGACGCCGCGCTTGAACTCAATCACGCCTTCCAGCGGCACCCAGTAGTCGTTCCAGCGCCAGGCGTCGAACTCGGGGTGGGTGGTGGCGCGCAGGTTCAGGTTCCAGTCGTGGGCCATCAGTTGCAGCAGGTACCAGATCTGCTTCTGGCCCCGGTAGTGGCCGCGCGCGTCGCGGCGGATGAAGCGATCCGGCACCTCGTAGCGCAACCAGTCGCGGGTCCGGGCCACGATGCGCACATGCTCCGGCTGGAGGCCGACTTCCTCGTGCAGTTCACGGTACATGGCCTGTTCGGGCGATTCGCCCCGGTCGATGCCACCTTGCGGGAACTGCCAGGAGTGAGAGCGGATGCGCTTACCCCAAAAGACCTGATTCTTCCGGTTGAGCAGGATGATGCCGACGTTCGGGCGAAAGCCTTCCCAGTCCAGCATAATCGAACCCCAAATTTAATAAATTGGGTTCATTATGCACGGCGCCGGGCGCCCGGCAAGTGAGCCGAATCACATGCGCGGCAAGAATTTGCCGACGGTCTCCCTATGAAAGCCTCTCACTTCCTGATCTCCACCCTCAAGGAGGCCCCCGCCGACGCCGAGGTGGCCAGCCACAAGCTGATGCTGCGCGCCGGCATGATCAAGCGCCTGTCGGCGGGCATCTACACCTTCATGCCGATGGGGCTGCGGGTGATCCGCAAGGTGGAGGCCATCGTGCGCGAGGAGATGAACCGCGCCGGCGCAGTGGAGTGCGCCATGCCGGTGGTGCAGCCGGCCGAGCTGTGGCAGGAAACCGGGCGCTTCGACAAGATGGGCCCGGAGCTGCTGCGCATCCGCGACCGGCATGAGCGCGATTTCGTCGTGCAGCCGACCAGCGAGGAGGTGGTGACCGACATCGCGCGCCAGGAGTTCAAGAGCTACAAGCAGCTGCCGCGCAATCTGTACCAGATCCAGACCAAGTTCCGCGACGAGCGCCGCCCGCGCTTCGGCCTGATGCGCGGGCGTGAGTTCATCATGAAGGACGCCTACAGCTTCGACCGCGACGAGGCCGGCGCCAAGCGCAGCTACGAGGCGATGGCGCGGGCCTACCGGGCGATTTTCGACCGCTTCGGGCTGCGCTACCGCGCGGTGGCCGCCGATTCGGGCGCCATCGGCGGCGACTTGAGCGAGGAGTTCCAGGTCATCGCCGCCACCGGCGAGGACGCCATCGTCTACTGCCCCGGCAGCGACTACGCCGCCAACATGGAAAAGGCCGAGGCGCTGGCGCCCAAAGGGCCGCGCCCGGCGCCCGCGCAGGCCCTGACCAAGACGCCGACGCCCGGCAAGAGCGTGTGCGCCGACGTGGCCGATTTGCTGGGCCTGCCCCTGGCCCGCACCGTGAAATCGCTGGTGCTGGCCACGGACGCGCTGGACGGCCAGGGCCAGCCCGCTGGCACCCAAATTTGGCTGTTGCTGCTGCGCGGCGACCACGACCTGAACGAGGTCAAGGCCAGCAAGGTGCCGGGCCTGAACGCCGGCTTTCGCTTTGCCAGCGTGGCCGAGATCGTCGAGCACTTCGGCACCAAGCCGGGCTATCTGGGCCCCATCGGCCTGCGCCAGCCGGTGCGGATCGTGGCCGACCGCGAGGTGGCGGTGCTGGCCGACTGGGTTTGCGGCGCCAACGAGGCGGACTTCCACCTCACCGGGGTGAACTGGGGGCGCGATCTGCCCGAGCCGGATCTGGTGGCCGATCTCCGCAACGTGGTGGCCGGCGACGCGGCGCCGGACGGTCGGGGCCAGTTGGCGATCGAGCGCGGCATTGAGGTCGGCCACGTGTTCTACCTGGGCACCAAGTACAGCGCGCCGATGAACGCGGTGTTCCTGGACGAGGACGGCAAGCCCAAGCCGTTCGAGATGGGCTGCTACGGCATCGGCATCACGCGCCTGCCGGCGGCGGCCATCGAGCAGAACCACGACGAGCGCGGCATCATCTGGCCCGACGCGATTGCGCCGTTCACGGTGGCGATCTGCCCGGTGGGCATGGACCGCAGCGCCGCCGTCAAGGCCGCCGCCGAAAGCCTGTACGCCGAACTGCTGGCCGCCGGCGTGGACGTGATCCTGGACGACCGCGGCGAGCGCCCCGGCGCGATGTTCGCCGACTGGGAGCTGATCGGTGTGCCGCACCGGGTGACCGTCGGCGACAAGAGCCTGAAGGACGGCCTGATCGAATACCAGCACCGCCGCGACGGCGCCGCCGCCAAGGTGCCCGCCGGCGAGATCACCGCTTTCGTCAAGGCCAAGCTCGGCGCATGACACGCGCTGGCAGGGCGAATCGGAGGGCAAGCCTTCGGGCCTTGTCGCTGCTGCCCGCGCTGCTGCTGTTTTCGGAGCACGCATGGGCCGGCGGGCAGCTCGAGGAGCCGCTGGCCGACGCGGTGCGCACGGCGCTCAGTTCAGCCATCGCCAACAGCGCGCCGCCGGTACCGGTGTTTGCCAGCACCGAGGCGCGGCTGGCCTACCTGCGCTGGCTGTCCAGCATGAGCGACCGGCTGTACCCGCGCAAGAAGGACTTCACCGAGCGCATCGACTTTTTGCAGACCGTCTGGTACGAGAGCAAGCGCGCCGGGCTGGAGACCTCGCTGGTGCTGGGGCTGATCCAGGTCGAAAGCGCGTTTCGCAAGTTTGCCGTCTCCAGCGTGGGCGCGCGCGGCTACATGCAGGTGATGCCGTTCTGGGCGCGCACCATCGGCGACGGCGACCCCGGCAAGTTGTTTCACATGCAGACCAACCTGCGCTTCGGCTGCGTGATCCTGCGTCACTACCTGGACATCGAGCGCGGCAACCTGTTCATGGCCCTGGGCCGCTACAACGGCTCGCGCGGCAAGCCGCAGTACCCGGATGCGGTGCTGGGGGCGCAGAAGAAATGGGTTTGAACCGCCGGCCCCAAAAGGTCGGGTCGGTAGGGTCGGCAGGATGGGTGAAGCGCAGCGAAACCCATCAATCCCCAGCGTCCCGGGCGCGGGGTCGCCTGCTGACGGTGGGGTTCGCCTTCGATGAGTTGCCTTTGATGAGTTGCCTTTGATGGGCCGCTCTCGATAGGCCGCCTTCGATGGGTTTCGCCTTCGGCTCTACCCACCCTATGTATGGACTCGCCCTTCCCGTCAACCCCTGCATCTGAACAAAGAACACCGGTTGCATCTATGTATCAGGCCTGTTCGAGCAAGCACTGAATGTGCTTGTGGCCAACATCGTGTGAGCTCGCGACATGCCAATTACGTGAAGGCCTCAAGGGCCGGTAGGATGGCAGGCATCTGTGCGCGACGGTCTGACCTGTTGTCAATGTTCCCTTAGCAGCGGTTGGCGCAGGCGCAGCCGGCGCGAGGCGGCCAGCGAAAAGAACGCGCTGACCAGCACCAGCACAAAGATGAACAGCAGGCTCTGGCTAAAACTCATGGCAACAAGCATACGTGTCGCATCCCGGACGATTAGATGCTGACTTACCCTCTGCCGAAGCAAGGGGTTTTCTGTTGAACAGCTCAGGCTTTTGATCGTAGCAGTCTCTCATGGCCTGAACAGGCGTTCTCGAGTGC
>Ga0123354_10012189_pt1 | contig 13318 bp, 12 predicted proteins | sample TergutLab28metaG_2_FD_97872 | JGI IMG/M metagenome (GOLD analysis project Ga0123354, IMG submission 97872) | Labiotermes labralis P4 segment gut microbial communities from Petit-Saut dam, French Guiana - Lab288 P4 | ecosystem: Host-associated > Arthropoda: Insects > Digestive system > Gut ...
AAACGAACAGGCCGTCCGGGCCCATCGGCTGAGACTGTCGAGCGTGTGCGAGAAACGTTTGTCAGGAGCCCTCAGAAGTCACCAAGGGTGCACATATCGAGCACCTGTAAGGTAGGACAGAAAATTGGAGTGTCTCTCTCTCTCTCTGTTGATATGCTCCTTTCTGCCGTGTCTGTCTTGGTTGTTGCGCAGTCGAGTTCGGAAATCCCGGAGAGACTTATGAATAACCTTGTATTTCTGTGCCATACAGAGTTTACCGCACTGCACTAACATTCTACTACAAATTTACAAGTTTTACAGCCTTCTGACCACAAAAAAAAAAGGATCACAGCTCCCTCTTCTACAACAATGCAATTCGATGGGGACCTCCATCTTTAAGGAACATCTGTAAACATTAATTAAAACTGACATACGTCACAACAATGCGTAGTATGTAGTTAATGAGACAACTACGTTTCATACAGCGTCGACTGCAGCGCCTCTATAGGTAAATTCACTTTAATTTTGATTCATCTTTGTATAATCGTGAATTCTCAAGTACAGTGGTTTACGTATTATCACACAATCATACCAGTAATTAATATTTTTGTCTGTTTTCAGAAGTGGATGTACAATCCATTTTCCCCATTTGCACCTACAATAGAGCAAGCTGGCCCGAATCCATTCCTCAGTAAACATCCACTTGATCTACTTTTGGAGGGGAACGTTGAAGATGTGCCACTGATCACAAGTGTAACAACAGAAGATGGACTGGTACCTGCTGGAGGTTTGTGTGGCTGCTGTTTCAAAATCAAGTACATTCTGATATGTTTTTGATACAACATTACATGCCAATCCGCTACATAACTGCTTCCATAAACTCTAGAGAAGAAAATTATTTCATAATACTGAAATCCAGACTGCATTGTTTTGTCAAGACGGTGCTGCTTGTAAGTGGTCACCAACACTTATAGGGCTCAAATGGCATATATACAGGCTTTTGCGCGGTGGTACAGTTTCTGAAAAGCTGCCGAAAATTCCTCTGTTTGGACTTCTTAATTTATCAGTTACGGCTTTTTGGATCTCAGCAACATCCGCCAAGTGGAGTCCTTTTACCTTCATTTTCAACTTGGGGAACAGGAAATAGTCTGGCGGAGATAAATCTGGGAAGTACGGGGGTGATAAAGGGTTGTAACATTTTTGGGGTCAAAAACTGGCAAACACTTGCTGTTTTGTTGGCGGGCGTATTATTGTGCAACAAGAAAAAATCTCGACAGCAGAACGCAGCTGGACGAACCCGATGAATGTGCTTCAGGAGGGGATCCATTACTCCTTTATAAAATTTTGCATTTCATGTTTTTCCTTCTGGTACGAATTCTTTGTGCACTGCGCCTTGAGAGTCGAAAAAAAATATCAACATGGTCTTGATGCGGGAACTTTGGAATTTCAGTTTCTTCGGCCGAGGGGATGTGTCACCATTCAGAACTCTGTCGCTTTGTTTCGGGGTCATAGGCAAAACACCAGGTCTCATCTCCCATAATAATTTTGTTTAAAAAAATGTTTGTCTGAATCGACCATCGCAGTAATGTCTTCGCAAGATGTGACTCTATCTTCCCTCTGGTCAGGTGTCAAGGAGTGTGAAACATAACGTGCACACAACTTTCTCTTTCCCAACCCCTCTTTCAGAATCCTAAGAACTACAGTCTTGGGGATGTTCAAAGATTCTGCTATCATTCTTGATGTGATTGGACAGTCACTTTTGACCACATCAGCAACAGCAGCAATGTGTACCTCAGTTCGAGTCCATTTTGGGAAGGTCACATCTCTCGTCATCTTCTACCAGCTCCCTTCCGTCTCGAAATCGAGAATACAATCTAAAAACGTTTGATCGGTTCACAGCGTCACTCCCATAAGCCTTTTGCACCAATACTGGTGTTTCTGTCGCAGACAGACCGGCTTTGGAACAAAATTTTATGGCAACTCTATGTTCATTGCCGCTATCCATGACGTACAAAGAAAAGCGACTTTACATTACAAGTTATAACTTGTACACTGTCGAAGATAAACAAATGAAACTCGGTGTGTGAACGGATGTTAGTTGGTAGTACCTAGTTAGTGGATTGGCCGATAGATCGCTCTAGTGCTGTTAGTTAAAAAAAAAATCAGTCCTAAAACTTATGGATCGCACTGTGTACACTGCTTGCCCATCTCACCATACGCCCATAACTAGCAGCTCTCTACCAATCTCTCCACTTCAACGTATAACAAAGTATAACCTAATTGTAATGTCATTACAAGTAGCTCAATGTGATATAAATTACAGAGAGGGGCTGTATTCTGTCATTATTTTTAAAGACACACTAGTTAACCAAAGTTTACTCAAATTTACTCAGTCATGAGAACTGAAAGACAAATGTATGCCACTATTTTGAAACACTAAAACCGAGCTACAATTAAAAAGAATTCCGGTTAGATGTCGTCCATCAAGATTGATGCACTGATGCATAACACTTCCATTATGCAATGTAAACATGGCACGTTCGTTATATGGCAGCAATTTCTTTCGAATTTCCCAGCTTGAGAGTGTGTAAGTCAGCCAGATGTGTGTGAAACACTACTTTTCAAGTAGACCGATAAAAGGATATCACAAGGGTACAGATAAGGCAAATGGGCTGGCCAAGAAATGCCGTTATAGCGGTATTCTACACAGTGTTCAAGCAGATATTTAAGAGCTCAATTGACAAGCAATATGTGCTGTTGCACTATCTTGCTGGAACCAAACATTGGGAATTTCGACGACACGATGCAGTTACTCCGGAAACAAGAACTTATTCACTATATGCTCACTAGTTAAACTTCAAAGCCGTAATGCCAGTTTCATCTTCGAAAAAATATGGACCAATGAAACAAAACGCCAATAGCTCGCACCATACTGTTTTCTCGGACTGTGACATGATTTCAACTACAATTGTAAATGGTCCTCATCTAATATTATCAACGAACAAATAACATCTGGACGTTCATTTATCAACAAGCTGCTCACAAAACCCACTTCTTGAAGCAAAACCACCTTCACAATTCTTGCACCATCTATTTTGTATGGACGATAATTACATAATGTGTATCTGTTGGGGCAAACCGCTCGATACGTTGAGGGCAAATGGGTGTCTGTGTCCTGATCGTCTGGGGCTACAACCGACAGTAGACAACACTCCTTCAGTATTTTCAGTGTCGACAGTTATGCTTCTGCTTCAGGTTTATTTGTTGCAACAGTCGCGGTTCGAAACAGCTCTACCTATTCTTGACGCCATTTCGATCATGAATCTTTTTAGGTATTCATTTAGCTGCCATCACGGGGTCATTACTTTTTAAAAGCCTGTACGGCAAAAGCACGTTGGATATCCAACCACAGATACACCTTCTCACTCAATGGATTCCCTAGCTGAATGATACAAACACAATTTGTTTCACTCCCTCCCCGCGGCTGCAATCGTACGAATGACGAATGATGAATGAACACTGCTCCACCCCCATTATAGCACTGTGCGCTTTTAAAACCGTCCCTGACACGACCTACCTTGGGATAATATAATGTACCACCATCCAAATTCTTACGGTTCTTAAGTGGTGTGAATGAGGTATCAGTTCTTCTGTGATGCGACACTGTGTCACTGGATATTTGGTACCAGACACTTCCAGACGGTACAGTGTTCCCATCTTGAAGTGTTCAAAGGCCCAAGAAGAATGCCAGGGAAACGATGGGATGCATGACAAATAGCAATAGTGTAACTAGTGTGGCTGGCTGAATGGAAAAGGCGCCAATCAGACAGGGCAAAAAAGCAACAGGTAGCATTCGAAAGGGGAGGAATGAGAGAATGCGACAGCGAGGGACCCCACCACTCGACCCAGTTAAGCCAGCTGGTCAGCCACATAGGCGTATTATTAGCCACCTATATCTGATGAAGGAAAAAATAACAGTAATGCAGATTTACTGCAACTGACAAGCAAAAAGAAACTATTGCTCACAGGTTTCAAACACACAGAGCAGAAGATTCGGATTTACATGAAAAATGCACTCCAAGGCTTAACATAATTAATTCTTGCCATTTTACTTCTTAGACCTTGTCTCCTGATGTTCTTCAATAACATTACTACGATTACCCTACAGTTTCAAACGTCCTCCAGTCATGTCAGCATCTATATTACAGCAAGGACAGTTATGACTTGTAGGGCTGAGGAAATGCTGAGAGCAGGGAGAAATCCGCAGAGTCCAACAACAGCATCATGTGGTTTGTTAAATACTAATGCAAACATCATTATATTGCAGCTGTCTGCAAAATATGCCATTCGTACGTTCTGAAAGAACACACTCTCATTTGTAGCGAGTCTGAGAATGATCTTTGAGCTCTATCTGAAAATATTCTGCTCATCCATTTTGTCAGTGATGTAAAAAAATCTTTTGGTCATAATGAAAATTATATCTGAAAAATTAAATGCTGATACACTGCTATCGCTTGTCTGTCTCCCAGTAAAGAATCTTAAGATGACACTTGGTGAAAGGAGGACAAAAGTTGTTTTCCAGTAGACATAATGAGCAATCTACAAGTCCTCTGTCACCTAAAGGCGAACTGGGATATCTAATATGTACTCCTTTCTCTACCTCTTTCCTTCTGTCACTGTTGTCTCTGTTTCAGTACAAAAAAAAACATCTGCGGTGCCAAATGTTGCTTTAGCTCAGTCCTTCCCACTTTTCAAGAAAATAGTTTTGACTAATAAATATGTGAGGGTATAAATTATATTAAACAGTATACCCAAATTCCCTTTTTTGTGGGGTGCGACAAATATGGTAATCATTGAAGCACACAGTATTAATACCTCCACCTTCACAGGCCAATCGTCTATTATCATATGTTCGGCAGAATGTGTATTATGCTGCCATCTACATGTTTAAGAATTCAACATGCAGACTCACAAAAAAGGCTCAATTTAAAGACGCCTTAACAAAATACTTAATACATATTCCTCTTACTCGATTAATTTCTAATGCTTAGGAAGAGTCATCATTTTATTATCAATTGTTATATAATGAATGTGGTGTGAAATATCTGAATACTGTATGTACATGAAATGGATATAATGTGTATTGTACATTTTGTATTTTTACGACATGTCACATCATAATTTCACCATGACACAATTTTGGATCCATGCATGTAGGTACGTGTGTGAGTGAGTGTGTGTGTGTGTGGAGGGAAGGCACGAAAGAGTACGCACTTAACCTACAAGCTTTCATAAAACCGTTATTTGAAGTACTAAAACAAAATGTGTTCTTATTGATTTGTTGGCTGCGTGTTTACAAAAATACTGTTACATAAAAATATGCTTGCCCTGACAAATTACATAAAACAAGGTCCTGGAAAACTTCCACTCTTAGGTACCCTTCCTCATAAGGGTACGCACAGCAACCCCTACAAGTGAATTTTACTTCCGCACTAAGATTGCCACTGCTTGCCTGGACCCTAGTGCAAGAGGTAGGCTCCTCCCGCATACACTTCATCACGTAGGCCCACTCAACACATACAAGTGCCAATCACTCATAAGTTCACCGAACATTTAACCATGAAACTCCTGTTTGTTGCAATACAGACTGGGTTGCTAATGAAGAAACCTTAAAAGTGCTGGAACGTGAATTCGATGACCTTATTCCACATATACTGGACTACAATTACACAGTCCCTAAGGAAATAAGGAAGGAAGTTACTGATCACATTCGTCAACACTACTTTCGTGGTCAACCAGTCTCCAAATCCATCAAGCAAATTATACAGGTATATACGAGTAATTATAGTACATTTTTTACACTGCAGAGTCTGACACTAATCACACAAATTATATGAATCTCATGTCAAAATGCTACCTAATTAGCCTAATGAGCAAAGTTCTTGAGCGAGATGACGTAACACAGTTCCTGAAAAAATCTGATCATATAACACCATATTGTCACGGCCTAATACTGGATGCCATTCTGTTGCAATGATTTCCATATGATTTATTTCAACATTATATTTCTATCTATATTGATATTTTCTGAATGGTCACTCTCTCTTCCATAACTATGCACTTCTACGCATTTCCCCATGCACTCCTCCACAATCCCACAATCACTCACCATGGTCAAGCTCAGAGATTCAACCAAGCTACTATACATACACCCCTTCCAGACATACTGCCCTTCAAAATACTGTTAGCTAGTAAAAATATTCAATACAACGATGAAAATCTGCATTTCTGCACAACACACATCTCACATCCTAGTACTGAAAAATACTCAGTGTAGAAAAATCAATACAAACACCATTACAAGTAAAATTTAACTGTACTGCATCATGATTTATTTGTGACACTACCTGTTGAGCTATTATCAAATTTATAATTAAAAATTATGCAAAATTTGGTATCGTTGTTTGTTGATCAATATCTATTTACTGTCAAAGCGAACATAACTTTTAGTACACTCACTATATATGTAACTGTCATCTACTACATGTTTTGGCCATTTTTGTCATCATCAGGTAGATTTTACAACACAAATGGAAAAGAATACTGATGTGGAGGCCTCCTCTGCACAGTTAATACATTGAAATATATAGAATTTAGACTATCATTCACTATTCGAGAATAATCAAATTTACAATAGTGGTTAAAATGGGTTAAAATTAAAATATAATTATTGCTAAATTTCAGACAAAAGACATTTCATTATAGTATAATACTCAGTGTATTAACCACTAAGATTGCAACAAACATCACAAATTATGTGAGCCACGTCCACCATACTATACTATAAAATCTCTGATATTTGAAATTCAACAATAATTATACTTATATTTTTACCAAATTTTAACCACTATTATGCATTTTATGGGGGAATAATACTCTAAATTTTATGCATTTCAGTGTATTATCTGTAAAGGGAGGCCACCACCCCGGTATTCTTTTCCAGGTATGTTGTAGTATCTAATTATGAAAACAAAAAAAATGGCCAAAATACACTTTACATGATTGCTGAATGTATAATGTTCTAAAAGTTGTGTTTGATCTGACAGTAAACACAGACATTGATTAAAAATTATGCTTTTACTGTAAATTTCCAGATGATCACTGACCGTGTGTATCTGGTAGATGGGGCACGAGCTACAAAATTACAAGCAGCTGTCACCAAATCACCTGTCTACTTCTACTTATTTGGATACAGAGGAAAGCACAGTTTTACTGAGGTTAACTCAGGAACAACAAACAATTATGGTAAGATAGTAGTCACCCCAGTACTAACAAAATGCTCATGAGTATCAATTGCTTCTTATCCATGAAAAGTGCTTACCAACATTTCAGAATACAAGAAAGCAGCTGTGTACACTGTTGCTGTGTTTCTAATACCTCATGATATGGGTTGTCACTTCTAGACTCCAGCCACCTAAGCAAAGGTGCAGAATCGATTTCTGAAATTATAGTAACCTAAACAACAGGATGATCATGAGAGTAAATGTCAACAGAGGAAGCAGTAGGGTTACAAACCATGGGGAGGAGGGGCCTACTATTTTTCACATTCCCGAAGTTTTACCTGTAGAAGCAGAAAGTGTAGGTTTCAATCTGTATGGAATTTTGTTTTCTCTGGGGACTGAACTCAGAACCCTCTGAGTGAGTCCAGTGTTTCTACAACCTAAGACCATCAGGTACCCTTTCAGTTGTTCACAAGATATGCTTGAATTCTATAAAACAGTCTACTTTTTCCATTAACCTAAAACATGGCTATTAAAGTACTAACAGTTTTAACTTCAAATTCATGATGTTCCTACTGATGTTAACCCCCCAAATATATAAATGTTTCCCAAGCAATTAAATGCAGAATTAATGTAACTCAGTTATGACCAACCACCTTCATGATTTACTTTTAAAGCGTGACAGAATAAGTGCTGGTAAAAAAAAAGGAGGGCTAGAATGGTATTAATGAGGAGAGTTTCAGTGCAGCTCTCCTCATTATATTGCACACCATGGGTAAAAAATGGGTGCATCTTTAAGTACATACTCTATATACCAGCTATAACAGTGAATAATATGGTCTTCTAGGGTATGACACCATGTGGTCTGGTAGAAATTTGTCAAGGTGTTGGAGGAACATACCGTCTGCATTTTCCCAGTTTTTCCTGGGTTGTTCTGGCCCCAAATGACATGCTTGCAGTGCTTTGTCCCCTCCTTGTGACCCTCTATTCTCCAGTGGAGTTCAACCTTCTCTTTCCACTTGTGTTTCTTGGCACACTAGCTGGGTCCCTTCCTTGTCCCACCATTTCCCACTTTCTTCCATGCAGAACTGTGTACTTTTCTGTTGTCCCTGTACTGTACCCTGTCTCTTCCAGTAGGGTTTACTCTTCACCTACACATCCCCCAACCCTTCCCTTGGATGCAACGGCTGCTCTTCCGGTCTGATCACCTACCAATGAGTCCCTCAGGGAGCTGTGTCACTTTTTCTGTTCCTACATCTTTTCCTATCTTTTTCAAGTGCAGCTTACTTGTCTACTCTGAACATAAAGGCAACATCCAACACATCAGTATAATTCTACCAGAATACAGTGTCACAACCCAGAATGGAATCTTCACCAACACTAACATGAGTACCTCCAACTCACAACACTGGTATTTCAAAACAGGTGCAAGCCATCTAGATGATACAGCCTACACTATTGAATATGCATTCAAAACAGATGAAACAGAAGAAGACAAAGAGATGTCCAATCTACTCTTGGATGTATGGAGCAGCTTTGCTGCCACTGGGTAATGTAGCAACCAACTTCCTACAGTAATATCAAAATAAAATTCATATATGCATTTTAACAACACGCAGTGGTGCACATATAAATAACAACATTTTAAAAAAGAGTCTACACTCCCAGTAATGTACTGCCCACTGTACTGTCCAGCCCTGTAGGGTATAATAGTTACATAGTGACATCATTCAAGTACAAGAGAGGTAGAGATAATTTTGTCCTTAACACATGTCAATACTTATTCTAGCTACACAATGTACACATAACGTAACAGATGCACATTCACATAACCACTGTTGCAGCGGGAACACAAAAATGCTTTATGTGTGTCTGTCGTTATTGACATGTCACTGTCATTTACATAAAGTACTAGTGTTGCAATGCTTTCATGGTAAATTTATGTCACCGGCAACAATGCAAATTACTTTCCAACTAATCTGCACTCTTTTCACATGCTGCATATTAAACATGCTGCACTGAAACAAAAAAATGTTCATTTGCTCATGGACTTCTTTGAACACAAAATTTGGCTAAACACATCATACTGCAATATAGGTTACTGCGCAGTTTCTCCGTTCCTGTGTTGCTTTACAAGACCAGACCAGACATAATAAATTATGAAGCAACAAGTCTTAAATATGATGAGTGTGTGTCTGTATTCTTGCCTTAGTTTTCCAGGATGTACAGGACATCTCTTCAACGCAGCATTATAACATGTGTGCGTGGCCTTTCTGGTTGTACACATTTTTCTGCATTATCACATACACTGCACAATTTTCGGAAAACATTTATTGAACACAAAGTGTATTTTGATTTTCTTGACAGATTTTGTCTGAAACATTTATCATTTTATAAAAAATTCAGCGAGCTATTATCATAAATGTACAGGTAAAGCAGCTGCAAATCTTAGCTGATTTTAATGAAACATGAATTTTTGACACATTCCCCAGTAATATTCAAATGCCAAATTTCATAAAAATCTGTCAAGTGGTAGCCCAGTTGTTCCATGTTGGTGGGCAGGCAGGTGGATGGATGGACATGGAGAAGCCAATGGTCCCTTTTTGCAATTTTTCGGGTGCACCTAAAAATTAAATTACCTCACTACATTTCTATTTTCACAGTGACTGCACCAATTCCGAAGGCAAGTCATTGTTAACCCATACCTGCCAAGTGTAAATACCATAGTACTTCACCACTGCCCCAGTTTTTTACACTGAGTCTGGTCATTTAAATTTCTGGTATGCAGCAATTCACAAAATATATTATGCAAATTACAATTATAAATGTACAGTGTCCAAATAAGAAGTAGATATTTAAGAAAGAATCTGTTTATTGGTATGTAAGTTTGTGAATAACCATTACGAACTTATCTTTATTATGCATGATGTCAGGCTTCTGCTGTGAAGTAGAAAAGAACTGCTATCTTCTGGGTTATTACACAGCGAGTAGTGGTAATTCCATACTGAAGTTATGGGACAACCTATTGGTCCCAATTCCCAAGATCAAGATGTTGTCCCAAAACATCGGTAAGTAATTACCACTACTTGCTGCAAAATAACCCAGAACATCACAGTTCTCAATCTTGATTAGACTACATTTTTATAGTTATTACAATTTTTCCTACAATTTATCCTCACTCTACAGAATGACATCTATAATCATTTTTTGGGTTCTAAAAAATTTTGACTCTCTCTGTACTCTACATTCAAGGAACAGCGATCACTTTTACAGTCTACAATTTCCAACTTGCTGCCTGTAGCTAGTTAATTTATGAATATGCTTTTGTTGAGTATCTGAAGCCAGCTGTGTTCTGAAAGAAACAATTCCCATTGAAGATGTAATCAGTCGATTGCTTCTTTATTACAAGTGTCCGCCCCCTCTGAAAGCCTAAAATCATCTTTGAATTCCACTCCATCTGACCCACAACCTGGGGTAGAATTTGTGGGGACTGAATATGTAGTTACAACCTGCCATGGTGTAGAAACATGACCAACTAATGAGCTAGACAGACAATGTGTACAAGAATACAACACATATGAAGTTTCTAATAGTGACATGCAAATAGTCTGTTGTGCTACAGAAAACAGAAAACTTCTTATGAAATAAGTCTGCAACAAAAACAAAAACGCCTTAAACCTATGGCACAGAATGCCAAATATACCCGTTGCATGTGAGATGCTCAGATTAAAGTGACAGCATTTAAGGGCCTTCTCCTGCAATTCTCACTGAAAAAACAATGTGTCCTGCGGCTCCCATAAGCATTTAATTCAGGCACCAAAAAAGTTTAACTCAATTACCTCTACAACAGGACAATACATCACTGTTGACCAAATGTTCAACTGTATAATGCCCACACTTCTGTATCACAGTTCCAGAACCTTAACTGAATGACGTCTACAACTGGACAATATGTCATTTTTCACCAAATGTTCAACTGTACATTACACTCACTTGTGCATCACAGTTTCAGAACCTTAACTGAACTACCTCTACAACTGGACAGGATGCAATTTTTCACCAAATGTGCAACTGTATGTTACCCTCACTTCTGCATCACAGTTCCAAAAGCTGCATCACAGTTCCAAAAGCTTAACTGAACTACCTCTCCACTGAAGACTGTGTACAATGTTATTCATTGAAACTTCCAATACCAGTGCATCATCATGTGGCAGTTTATCTTATCCCACCAAAAGATGACTTCCATCTTTGTAATGCTGAAACGTAACCCAAATTTTTTAACATGCTGTATGTGAAATAACAGTCACAACAATTATAAAGCAAACATCTATGCCTTCCAGAAAGCCTGCTCTGCCTGGAAGGAGACTCACATGGGAACCAACAACCCCTAATAGCAAAGAACTCAAGTATTTATACATTGGCAGTCCGAAGAATCTTGAAATGCGATCCAGTGACAACCTTGGGGACCCTAACTTCTGGGACTCCCTACCAATCAACGAGAGACAAGTAAAGGTAGATACACCAATCAGTGTGATTCACAGTGAACTTTAAGTTGGTCAGTTGAGATCAAAAACAGCAGTAAATGTGAAGATGATGGTCTTCTGGAATGTAAGCCACGTAGTCTGGTGCAAGAGTAGAAAAAGTATTGTTACTGGGTCTCCAGGGGTGACAAAAATATTTTAACTGTCACTAACACCCTATTCAGTGTTCTGGAATTTGTTCTTGCAGTTCTAGAATCATCTGTGCCAGACAGGAAACAGTGAACCACATCCAAAAGAGTTATGAACTAATAAGTGACAAAATTTAATCTCTATCTCTACACCCCTTTAAATACGACTTTTTTCAATTATCTCATGCCTGGCGTGTGTGTGTTTGGCAACAGATGAAAACCAATGCTGCGTGCCAAGTAGAAGTGAAGTACACAGGCTACAAAAATATATTTGCTTAGCTACCAAAATTTCTAACACTTTTTAACCCCTGTCCCAGTACCAGTTCCTCTGAAATGCAGGTACGTAATAAAATTGCATGGCATCACACGTCAGAAGACCACTGCTGTGGAAACCTGAAGTTTCAAATCTGCAAAATTCAATGACCTGTGACAGGCAAACATGTGTAATAATGGGCCTTTCTTGTGAATGGTTAATGATAAAATCTGAGACTACTCTGACATCAGAGAACCACAAAATGAGCATCTTAAATATTAAAGATGCCAACAAATATACATTTTGTTATATATTATGTACAACTGTGGGATGGAAGTAATAAACATTAATACCTGGACAAGATATTTACTCTGATTACAACATACTCATATGTGTGTGTGTGTGTGTGTGTATTCCATAAATTGTTAAATATCAGTAAGAAAGACCTAAACCATCTTAACAACTTTCATTTATACAAACACTTCTGCATATGAAAGAAATTAATTCTGTTGTAAAAGCCTGCATCTTGTCAAATTTTTAATGCAGAATGACACTAAATTTTGAGATGCAAATTTACCATTAACAACAGGTATGGGATATTTCACTTTTAGAACAAAGAATATTTCAACTATAAAATGTTGAAAAACTCTCCTTACAGTATTATTTCTACATAACAGCCTGTGTAAAAATTTCCTTACATTTTTTATGTAAGCTACAAGACGTCTGTATCAATCTTAAAGAGTTCGTTCCATTCACTTATCATCACACTTTCAAATGAATTATAGGCTTGATTTCAGGTCACCTAACATACATTAAAATACAAAAACACTGACAAATGTACCAAGTGACAGTTCTTTGTGAAAATTACATACATACTTTTTTAACTTCAGATTTTAGGAAGACATCATGCATTTAGTTTCCCCTATGCCACACCATTAATTTCACAGTGTTCTGATATAATTTGGCCAGAAATGCCAAGTGATACCTGATGTTCATCCAAATATTATTTCAAAATACAGTTCCTATCTCCCAGAAAACACTGTGACCCCATAACAGGCCTGTGTGTGTGTGTGTGTGTGTGTGGTGTGTGTGTGTGTGGGTGTGTGTGTGTGGGTGTGTGTGTGTGTGGTGTGTGTG
>Ga0123354_10012190_pt1 | contig 13318 bp, 10 predicted proteins | sample TergutLab28metaG_2_FD_97872 | JGI IMG/M metagenome (GOLD analysis project Ga0123354, IMG submission 97872) | Labiotermes labralis P4 segment gut microbial communities from Petit-Saut dam, French Guiana - Lab288 P4 | ecosystem: Host-associated > Arthropoda: Insects > Digestive system > Gut ...
AAAAGGAGGCAAGGAGGAAAGGAACATCTCACACACACACACACACACACACACACACACGCGCGCGCGCGCGCGCGCGCACGCACACACAAACACACAAACACACACTCGCACGCACGCACGCACTCACTCACGTACGCACCAAGCACGCACTCACACACACACACGCACCACGCATGCACTCACACACACACACACAAACACACACAGAAAAAGAAGGAAGGCTAGCTACATTGGTCACATATTGCCTAGGAATAGCTGTCTAAAACGCGTTATTGAAGGAAATATAGAAGTGACGGGAAGGCGAGGGTGAAGACAGAAGCAGTTACTGGATGACCTTAAGGAATCACGAAGGTGCTGGAGGTTGACAGAGGAAACACTCTCTGGAGAAGTCGCTTTGGAAGGGGCTATGGACCTGTCGTAAGATAGATTCCTTGATTATGATGGTTGTTAGAAATTTGTCACTCAAATTGTAAGTCCAGAAGTAATAATATTTGTTAAACTTCAACATTCCAATTTTTGTAAAGGACATCCCGCTGTGTTGTGTAACTGAAAGACAATAATAAATTTATTTGTTTTCAATCAAACACAACAATAGTTTATAATTTTACTTGCCGAACACAAGTTTCGGTCATCAGCAGGCCATGTTTACATAAAATCTAAAACAGGTTACATGTAGTGCACATTACATTCAATGTCGTATAGGATCCCATACGACATGAAACAAATAAATATATTATTGTCTTTCAATTTAACCTTTCAGTAGCTTCTCATTAATCATCGAGGACAAAAAAGGCATTTTCGTCCGACCAAGATAGTCAACGGCCATCTAGCAGGTCACCGTTTTCATAAAGTTATTCAATTCATCTTCCCTTTATGCTACTTGAAGCTCAATACAAAAATTCAGTTACGCGAGATCTCAGGGTTTTTCCGGAGTGTAGTTGAAGTGTTCGCTCTAACGGGGACGTTACGCAGTATTGGTTATTCTTGGCCTGCATGACTCTAGAAGATGGATCCCATAGATTGCCCCTAACGTCGGTAACCGCCTGTCACCCTAAGCTACGTAACGCCCCAGAAGAGCGAAAAGTTCAAGTTCCGATATATTGTAAACGAACGCGAGACACAGTTCCGAGTTGTAAACGTATTTCGCATTTTCAAAGAACTTGAGGTGCTGGTCCTGCACGAACGAGACAGGGAAGAAATCTCACCTGATGGAAAGTTTCGTCTGGTTCACGTGCGGGGAGCGGGAGAGAAGACTGAGCCACTCCGAGCCCACCCCAGCCCGTGACAGTGGCGTTGGTTTGGTCCACAGTCGCACGGCGTCGTCTGCGCCTGTGATGGTCCTCCCTGGGCGAGGCAGGCGTCGTCATCTCTGAGCACCTCCTTTCGACCAGATCCTGAGTCGTGAACATAACTGCTACAGCATCATTCAACGACGCCATGTAAGTAATTCCACTGAGCAAATATCATCGATAAGGTGCTGTTTGAACAGAAAGGGTGAAAATGTCCTTCACAGACGTAGGATGACGTTCTAGCATCAGTAGGAATGTCCGGGGGGAGTGATGAATAAAGAAAATACTATAATGTAGGTTCGTGAAAAGTGCATCATCGTTCAGGACTGTGACGTCATTAAGTGCTATCTGAAGAGTTTCAGGGCCCAAAGTTTGTTGTAGTCAGCATACAGAGGATACACGTACTGCAAAGCTGCGGAAAATACTGTTTCCACCTAACGCATTATATAGATACATTCCAAGCTGCCAGGGAACTGCCGGTCACGAATTTTTCCTATATGTTTTCTCGATATAAAGCCTGCGACGTGTGCCCGATAATCCGTAAGACGTCCCGCAGTGAATTGTAATCAACAGTTCTTTTTCTCACCGCTACCTCGTTGTCCCTTCAGTACGCCTTCAAACATTCAAAAGCCACGTCTTTAGGTATTCATCAGAGGTGAATTCAGGAAGAGGTCGTACTGATTTGATTAGCAATGAAGTTTAGAGTGCAGCACGTTCGGGCGACGCACATAATTTCATTCTACTGAAACTTTGGTCACATTCGGCTGTTGACACTGGCATTATTTTGGCTGCAGTTCAGAGTGAGTGGAGTGCAGATTAACGTTGCGTTTTTACGTAATTTCTTTTTAAAACTTCGCAGAGAGCCTAGCAATGATGTGCCACTTCTTAGCTTTTAGTACGTCACAAACACAAGTCACGCTCTTTGGTCAATTGTCAATTTACAAAACTCTCCATAGCTTATTAGAATTTTCACACTTTTAGTTTGAAATCCTAGTCACTACAAGAACATTAACACGATATTAATAATCTGAGTTCTTAAAAACTGTTATGTATTTATGGCAGGTGTTTTACTAGTCTTCAAGAACGTGGGTTAAGGGTGTTCGAGCACATGATACTGAGGAAGTTATTTGGGCCTAATTGGGAGCAATTAATACGAAGTTGGAGATATATACATAATAAGGAGGTTCATAATCTGTGTTCCTTGGGGTGGGAAACACCCCAGGGAACACAGGTTATCAAGGAGGGTAAGATGGACGGGGGATGTGGTATGGATGGGTGAAGTGAGAAACAGATATAGGGTTTTGGTGCGGAAACCTGAAGAAAAGAGACCAGTTGGAAAGGGTACACGTAGAAAGGATGATAATATTAAATAGCATTTTAGTCGCGTTCGCAAAATTACGAAAGGCAACCATTAGCTTCGTCATGTCTGTCTGTCTATCTGCCTGTCCGTTCGTCCGTATAGAAAAATTCTGCTTCTAACAGAAGGATTTTCATATAATTTGATATTTGAGTACTTTTCCAATATCTGTCGAGAAAATGCAAATTTCATTAGAATCTGACAAGAATAACGAGTACTTAGCATGAAGACCAACGTAATTTTATGATAAAATCTCACTCATTTCTTCTTAGGATGGGAAATATTTCAGGCAGAAGTTGTGCAGAATTCGAAACACACATTCTGTGGTCAATAAATCTTCTTGCAAATCTTGCAGTTTATGATAATACGTGGGAAAATATTGTAGAGCCAGACAGTTTACAGATGACAATATAATACGGGACATGCACTTTGTCTGCTACAGACACACACTCAGAATATGTAATACTTCATGCTTTCCACGGCAACAATGGTTACGCGAACGTGCCACGATGTTATGTTATGTTATACATATATTTCCTGCCTTGTTAAGAAATAAGATGTAAGGGCGTGGATTGGATCATTGTGGCTTAAGATAGGAACAAATGGCAGGCTGTTGTGAAGAAGGTAATGAGCCTTTGGGTTCCATAAAATGTAGGGAATTTCCTGACAAGATTCTCCAGACGGACTCTGGTATATGGAGTTATTTTGCTAGCCGTTAGCATTTTACCAAGGAACGTCTTCTCGATACTTGGCTGCTTGGCCTCAAAATAAGTTCTGTTGGTTTCTACATATTACGTACACATTGAGAGTTGCCTTTATTTTCTGCCTGCGCTTTATGAAGCGTTTAATTTTTGTGAGTGCTGAAGATTTTAATATCATCTTTAATCCCTCATGCTTGACTCTTTCTCAGAATGGATCTTCAGTCACTCAGCACTCGCTCTGTATATATGTTATCACGGAGCATTTTGATGCTGCCATATTGCTGTCTTCTTTTAAGATGAAACAACCGACCTTATGTTGGAACACGGCTAATTACCAGCAACTTACCACCAAGGGTTTGTGATGTAATGAACGAGCAAGCCACATTTGTTCAGTTTAATACAACTCAAGTTTCTGTAATCAGTTTAAATTGCCTTCATATTGTGCTACATGTTTCGACCTGTAAGGCCATCTTCAGGCATGTCAACATCAGAATATACACAGGAAGATACAATACAAATTTAAGGGGCCGCTTTTTACATTCACGGTTTGGTACTTTTAAAAGTCATACAAACTACAAAAGTTAAACGTATAATATTTTGTGTGTTTTTGTGTATGTTGGAAATTTAGGTTCTGGGTCTGTAACTGTGGGTGCTGTCAAAATTTATGCAATATACCTTAACAATATTTACCCAAGACGGGAGAAGAAATGAGCGTCAAAGGAATTTAGCTATCATGCGTATTTGTATTGGTATGAGGCAATAAATGCTCATATTAAAGATAACCTAGAAATAAATGCGCCGGTCCCAGTGTCCGCGCGGTCTAATGCGTGGGTCTGCGGCCGCTCGCCTGCTGAGATTGTGGGTTCGAATCCCACCGGGGGCATGGATGTGAATCTGTTGTGAGTGTTATGTGTTGTCAGATAGAGGTCTCTGCGACGAGCTGATCGCTGGTCCAGAGGAGTCCTACCGACTGTGGTGCGTCGTTGAGTGTTATCTATAAACCTCATGAATGAGGAGTCCCTGGTCCACTGGAGGCCCAACCAAATAAAATAAAAAATAAGAGAGAAATAAATGCGCCCCCTGGTGTGTGTTGGTGCGAAGTTCTGTAAATCTGTCCACAGTATCGCTTACACCAAGTTCAAGCCTGCGACAGGAACACTGCCAAACAGTGACATTTAGCAAATCGCAAGAAGGCTTCTGACAGCTGACATTCGTTCTAAGATAACGGATGTTGCATCAGATAAAAATAATATTAATAAATTATATATGCAAATAAGATATCGTAGTCAGTGTAGTCACCAGGCTACGAGCTGGATGATATCCGGGGTTCGAATCCTGCTAGGGGAAAGGGATCTATTTCTTCCAATCCAAACCGTTCCGAACGGCTCCTGGATGCCACTTTCCGGGTACATAGCGGCCGGGGCCTGAGGCTAATCACTGACCTACGTCTAGTTCTGAGGTTAAGAACGAGCGTAACCGTATCTCCATATCCCAGTGTGCCTTCATGGTGTGCAAAGAGACAAACTTGCTTCTGTCTGTGTATCACTATGTACATAACTTTTGTTGCCGGTGCAGCATATGCCAGCCGTATGTACGGAAGCAATTAAAACGAGCGTCACACGTGACTTTTTCTTTAACACGTGCTTCAGGTGCGATATATCACAACAAAAGGAACGTGTATTACAGATTTTCCTTAAGTAGTTATAAAGCAGACTTCAACAAATGTTGTGCAGTTTAACAGTAGTTTGTTCGTCGAACATGACTAATTTTTGTTTTGTTTCAGCTCAATACTTTATGCGATTTCAGGCTTCCGCTGCAGTGTAAACGAGGCCTTCTCCTCTTCTGGCATGTTACGCAACGTCGATTGGTAGTTACCGAAGTTTCTGGACAACCTTCCTTCATATATCTGTGGTAATATTGATATCGATATTGATATATTTGTTAACTGCAATTGGATTGACAGCCGGTGGCAGTAGTACAGTACACATTTGCACACAAACAATATATAGAACAACACAATTAACGAATTTTGTTGGAAGGTTTTTCTGGGATTCGAACCCAGAGTGGTCAAACTAAAATCAACAATGAACTAACCGCGTAAAAATTATCGCCTAATTGGGAAGAGTGTGGGTCGTGCCCCGTATTTGCGGGTTATACCCTGGCTTTTGCCTTACAACTGAGGAAAATGCACGGAGAAACCTCAGTCAGGTTGAAAAACCTCAGTCGGGAAAAAAAACCTAAGTCAAGGTAGAAAAACCTCAGTCAGGGTCCCATCTTCAAGAGACTGCCACACCCCTAAAGATGGGAACCATAGGTTTCCCGAAACGTCAGTAACTGACTGCCAATATATGCTGCGTAACATTCCAGCACAGCGAAGTTTGCGATAACTTACGTCACTACCATTTGGTTGCGTATGTGATTTGTCGTATTTAAACACAATTTCTATAAAAATGAAGACCATTTATCTTTATGTTGCTCATCCCGCTGTGTCACTATGTGAAAACTACTAAATAGCCGTCGAAGACAACATACGTTTTGTAACTGAACAGCTACACTCAGTCCTTGCGGTCCAGTGCCGTACGCAGTGCTTATAAACAGCCTCGTATCTTAAAAGTGTTGAATCTGGTTATAAAACTTCTACACCCTGCGTTTTGGTGTTTTTAAAGTGGCTCTACACTCACTTCATCTAACACATTTTCCTTAAATCTGCAGTTGATCTTTTAGCATCAATTCTGAGTCTCACTGCTTTTGTTTTTATAAATCTTTCGTCTCTTTTAGCGCCAACTCTCGCTGACGTAACAACAAATGTCCCGTTCTCACCCACTTCAACGTTGCACAATTCATGAGATTCATTAATCTCGAGTGAGCGCTTCTTTTCGAGATAAGTGACGTCACTGCGTTCACTTAAACTTGGTTTTCTATTTTCCAGTAAGCTGTCTGCGGGTACTCCGCTTTATTTCGCAAGAAAAATTCAGTTTTTTAACATATTGAGGACGGGGCATTTAAATTGTTAAAATACCCGTTCCCGGGGTTTAAACAACTTAAATCAACTTTTGTACTGTTTCTTTAAAAATTTATAACAAATTCGCTATCTATTTTTGTGAACTGAAATTTTCAGGAAATACTCAACAAAGACCCTAGTAGTGCTGGAGGGTGTGATACGTCTGGAAACATTCCCCCTTGTGGAGTGGCACTAAGCAGTGTATAATGCATGGAACACTAAACGCGTGTTAAAAACGCAGATATGCGTCATCCGTCTTGCACAGTTGTAATGTATAGACGCAAATCTGCGTCACCCGTCCACAATGTGTATTCCGCAACGTCTCTTGAGGTTTGTCGTCCTGTATGTTTACGGAATTACCCACTGATGTTAAATGCTCCTCGTATAAGATTCCCTCAACTAAATGCTGAGAATTCCTTCTGTTATCGCATTTTCAAACGACCATTTCCGTGACGGCAATACTTTCTATTGAAAAGTTCGTCGTCGTCATCATCATCATCATCATATCTTTCATGGAGTTGGGTCACTTGTTGACCCATTCCGATCTCACGTATCCAGAAGTCTCTTCAAAAGTCTACCACGAATCCTTCTGCCAGTTGGGGAGTGGTATTTCATTACCCTGTGTAATCTATTTCGAGGCATTCTATTTACATGTTGTATCCAGCTTCTCTTGTATTCCAAGTTCGTGCTGTATTTAAAACACTTTATTAGAGCACCTGAAAATCTGACTGCTGAGCTTTGCCGCACGACCACGTGTATGGTAAGAAACTGAACATCTGAGGGACATTGGCAGCGGAGTGGACGGGAATGTGAATTTATATAGCTTTCCACCTGCATAAGCTACAACAGTACATTCCAGCACTGCCTACCTTCTGCCATGCGCCGACGAAACAGTAGCGGTGCCTGTAAACTTCTAATGGAAAACAAGAGGAAGGATATATCAGAAGCCATCTGATCTTTTGTCACAATTTTCATCCCCTGTCCCACACAGTAAAAACTCCATGCACGTACACAGTTCCAAGAATAAAGTCTTATCAGTTACAGCGGCGTACAGGCGGTCTCACAAGTTTGCGAATTATACGCAAGCACTGGGTGCTAGATCTGTCTTCCTAGGACGTGTCCGTTGTTAAACTATTTCCACACATAAATTGCATGTTTTTGTTATCAGTACTTCAAAGGGCATCACTGCTACGCTTATTTGGGGGGGGGGAGGGGGGGTGGCTGTAGGCGTTAGGAAACACTTCTTAAACTCCGGGATAGCGGCTATCCGCATCTATCCACGTGTGTCAGTGCATGTCTGCGTATATCCACATTTATCCAATTCTGTCCGCGTCTGAGTACGTCTGTTCGAGTCTATCGGCGTCTAACCTCCTCTATCCGTGCCTAGTCACCTCCATCCGCGTCTATTCGCGCTTATCTCCACTTCCATACCATTTACTCAACTGTTTAACCTTTTGGTGCCGGAACTTTTTTTTAAATTTTAGCACACCTGTATATAAAATGTGAATAATACAGGAACCAAACGTTAGAATTATGAAACAAACTGCATTTTGAAGAGAAAAAAAACGGAAAGTATATACCATGCTTAAAATATTCAGTACCTATATTTGTTGAATAAATAAAAAAAATGCAACTTTAGAGGTTAGCGTTGCGGTACGACAACTATAGTTGACATTAGGCGTCTAAAGGTTAAGAAACTCCACGAGTTCCCTAGCATCGCTTTCAGAATCCTTTCCGATTCTTCTGCATGCAAGTCTTGTTGTGTGAGCGCCGCTAATTGCGTCATAAAATAACATACAAAATCCTTACAGAGATAAATCCTCTCACATCTAGTCTTCCTATAGGTCTACATCACGAGACTGTGGTACATAAATACAACGTATTGTGCAACGCAATTTGGCCCTATTCAGAGCCAGATTATATCAATTTCCATACCGCTCAGTGTTATACGAACTGTGTCATTGAATATTACATTCGCGCACGCATGCGCAGGTCTCTCAGGATTTGTGAATATCACTTATTGAATAAAATTTGCTCACCATGGAGCTGGAGTTAAAAATTTTATGCTGTCTGAAAGCTTTCATGAGGAAATTTCGTTTCAAAGTACATCAATATTTACAGTCACACACACAATATACTCTTTTGCGTTCATCTGTTGCTTGTCAACTGGGTGCGACCTCTAGTATAGGTCATCATCAGGTCATTATACAAGGGTATAAATGTATACAGAAACTACGTAACATTAAGTAAGAAATCTTCTCCGTTTACATTAAAATACTTTAAAAGTATATATAAAGTGTATAGGGATATTGTCAATTACAGGAGGTCAAAGGACAATTTAAAAAGCTTATAAGTGTTTTTAAAAGCATCAAGTACAATTTTTCGTCTTAGGCGACATCGCTGTACATTATGTTATGTTTTATTAATCGATGTTAGACTTTCAGACACTCCACAGGACTGCTGGAAGTGATTCATTGCTCGCCAAGAGTCCCCATGCGTGATATTCCGTTATACTAATGGAAACAGGACTCTCGTTCCATAACACAGGCCTGTCTGAATAAAATCTTCAGATTGTGGTCTCATGGGATATGACACCGTGCAGTCTGGCACTTACTTTGCTTACCAACATTTCAGACATGTTTTCAGCGCAAGTTTTCAGTGTGGACGTGTCAGCGGCGCGGGGAAGTTGGAGAAAATATTGCGCAAGCCAAGTGGTTCCGTGGAGTGCCATTTACTGAGCGGGTGAGGTGCCCACCTTCCAGTGGAGGCAGTAGCTTCTTCCGCAGCTTTGGTGGCTATCTACCGAACTACACGAAACCGCAATCTCAGTAACACGTGTATTAATTCGAAATGGTCTTCGTCCTTCTGTGATGTCACGCGGACAATCGGTGTCATCTTGAAGGGTCAAGCAACTGCCCGAACCTTGAAGATGGACCGATAGGCTGTCTCGAAATGTCTGTAGCAATCAACGCTAAGTAATATTTTAGAAGAGCGAATACTTCAATTACACAGCGGTGGAAGCCTGAAATCACGCATAAATTCAATAACCTGAAATGTATTACTGTAATTCTGAAATAATAAAATACAGCTTGAAAGATAACGTTGCATTATTTGCTGGTTCATGTGCTAATGAAACGTAATTGGTCCATATAAGTTCAGTTTGTGCTTTAATATAAATATTTTTGAGTGTTTTTGCCGTGTAACAGTAGGATAAATGTTACAAAAAAAAACTTTACGTTAGTTTCAACGACATGTAAGCGGGTTTCCTGGGACGAAGTTTGAGAATATCCATAAGAAAAGCGCAGTGAAACTTCTGAACATCTTGCATCGACATTTCTGACGTATTAAGGATAAAACTGTTATAATAACATTCCATGTTTACAACAGTGCTAAGCATGAAATGCAAGCTCTAAATACAAAATAATAACATGTACACATATGCATACTTATGGATATATGCGTAACCTATACATTTACTCGTTCATATGTACCTATATACATGTATATATACACACGTACTTATGTAACTAACTTATTTTAAGACACGACATCCCCGTTGTGTGTTAAATATACACAAGTTATATAAAAGAAAATAAGGGTATAGAATCACGGTATAAACTGAATTTTATCTTAGCTATAGTCGAAACATATAGCTGTTTTACATATAAGATAAATTGTGCTTAGACTGTGATTCTATACTCTTCTTTTCTTTCATGTCTGTAAATACCTTTATATGCACCCATTCACACACATCCATACGCACATAGACACAGAGCTATACACACTCACACATATGGGCTATATAACACACGACTGCTCAAACACGTACACGCAGCCTACACTATAATTCATACCTGGTGACGGGCGTATTCAGCAGGGTCGTGTGTAGCTGGGAAGTGGAAGGCGCAACAATGGTATGGATACGTCAGCGAGGCCTCTCTGATGTACTACAGGACAGCAGTCAGTCCATAAAACAATGAAGTGTTCATGTCATATGTCTCAACTATTTGCGCAACTTTTTCAGATATTTATTGCCTTTATCCAACATAGCCAGTCGTTCCCAAAGTGTGCTCCACAGATACCAGGGGATCCACGAACCGTGCCCAGGGGATCCGTGGATACACATTTGTAATGGCTACTTTGAAGTTTAATTTAAAAAAAAAATAACATTTTATTAAAAATAAGCACACAAATTATTTAACTGGCGATATGTTTACTTCTTATGACCGTTAGAATATCTAATTAAGAAACGGCCCATCGAGCGACATTCAATTTAATTAAGGTCAAATCATTCAACGCATTGTTACGTAAGTTACTGGTATATATTCGTAGCTATCAAAAGTCAGTTCAGAGACGTTAATTTTTAATTTTGGATACCTGTCGTCAGGACACAGTATATTAATGCCAACAAAGATGTGAGGATCTGTGGTTATTTTTCGAAGCCTAAAGCGGTCCGCGACCCAAACATATTTTGGGGGAACACTGCATTGCAAGGCACAGATATTTCCATTTACCAATTTGTATGGAAGTGATGGAAAAGTAAAGGAAATTTATTTTCTTTCGAATCGAAATTTACTTTCTCATTTGTTGTTCAACATAGTTCATTTGTTTCTCCGAACATTCTTACATTAAAACACAACACTTTTGATGAATTCTAGAAGTTGTTTTCAGTCGTTCTTTAAGCGACTTGTGCACGCTTCTTTGTCTTCATTATTTAAAAATCACCAATAGAATATAACGAGAAAGAAAATAGGTATATATATATATATACGTATTTATAAATTAACTGATTTTGCCTGATGGGCATTAATCAAATTGGTATGCTTCATATCCGTGTATAATTTTGATGTTTTTATGACAGTGCATCTCAGTATAAACTTCGCAATTGACAAACTTAATGCACAAATTCTTGTTTTATAATAACTTTATTATATTTCTCTACATGTTTCGAGCAATATTGTGCTCATCATCAGGAGGTCAAAATTGTATTATACAGCATCTAATATAGTCACACTCTGTAGGTGGCCGTCCGGTGCGCACTGGACGGCCATCTACAGAGTGTGACGATACCAGATGCTGTATAATACAATTTTACCTCCTGATGATGAGCACAATATTGCTCGAAACATGTATATGAATATAATAAAGTTATTATAAAACAATAATTTGTGCATTAAATTGGTCAGTTGCTAAGATTACCGTGTATAATTGTTTATGTGCTTGTATGACACCGTATATGGTCGCGCAAGAGATTGAAACATGTTCCGGCGTATATTAATATATGACGAAATATATTTTATTGTTGTGCATTTGTTGGTCTGTTACATAGCATAAAGGTGAAATTGCATCTGACGCCACACGTTATGCGCATCAATGATAACAAACAAACAGCGTCCGCTGTGCAGTCGGTCGACATACTTATGCTTGACGATGTGCATGTGAATTATGAGTCTACCTCAGCCACACTGCTAACCGACTTAGCAGTCAGCCTTTAAACTATACGGAAGCCACGGACAGTTGTTTCATTAAAGGTGGAGGTGAGACAACGTTTTTGCATTTCTCCACCCACCCTGTCTTACTTCACAACCGAAATGTATAATGATATTTTATCACTGCTGTGAAAACGAATGGAGAGGAACTTAGGGCAGCAAGCTGAAGGGTAAAGTGGACTGAGGCAGATGAGGCGTCGATTTACGAATCCTCTTTTCGTTTCCCACTAGAGTAGTCCAGCCATCTCACAGAAAGCCTGAATGCGGGGAGATTTTTCAGTCTGAAATTCATAATTGGTGACTTTTTCAATAGAATTTGTCTGGACTGCAGCATCGTTTAGTGAGTATTTCAATATACTAAGTACTTTAGAATAATAATAATAATAATAATAATAATAATAATAAAATAAGCGTGTTGCTGTATTTTCAGGATTCTTCAAGTTCCTGAGATTATTTGGTATTGAAAGCCCTATATTAACAATTTGCCTTTGAAATTTCAAAACGTTTTTGGTAGTATTTAGTAGTAATTGCCAGCAGAAAGTGTCTTACCTCGAAGTTATAGATAGACGGGAAAACTTTGAGCGTTTCTGTGTCTTCTAGCTTTAGAACCTCCAGTTCTTGCAGACCACCGGTCGGTAGATGCGTTATCGACGTTATCGACAGGTCCCTTGCACATGAAACAACACAACAGCAGAGCTGTATTTATAGGCCCAGTCACAGTGCAGTATACGTTACTAATGAAATGTGTGCGAAATTTGAATTTATTGGGAGGCCATATCCGTCTATACAGAGCGGCGCACTTGACAGTAGCACACACCCGCGCAGCTTGTTCGTATTATGACCGCAGTTTACATGGCGAGCGCATGCGCGAACCATTGTTATATAACATTTCATAGTGGTAGTGTGCACCCTTTTACAGGCACTGTGGCTCAGTACAGGCCGTACGGCCCATAGGGGAAGTAGAGGTATAGCTGTACTCTTTCTTGACCACGGCACTAGAAAAGGGTGAAGGGTCAGCGTCACGCCCCGGCCGCTTTTTACCCCCTGGAAAGACTCCGTACCAATTGTACAGGAGGCTGGGTGGCCCCCAGGGCCGGTCTGGACAGGTGGGGAAAATCTCACCCCACCGGGATTCGATCCCCGGACCGTCCATCCCGTAGCCAGTCGCTATACCGACTGAGCTACCAGGCCCACATATAACATTTCATTCCAGTTGAAATCTAGTTCGTGTCAAGTGTGTCGTCGTGACAAAAATGCCTCTCTGTATTCCCGAACTTTTCCCAATTACAGAAATGAAACGTGCAATCCTTAAACGTGGCAATCTGTATTATTTTTGAAACAGTTCATAGTTGACATAAACTAAACTCCGTGGCCTTAGTCCGCACGCGAACTATACCGACAGAGCGGCCGCTGCCGGTCGGCGAAGTTAGTGCCAACTTTTGCGGATAGAGGGGTGTCACGTGGTCAGCGCAACGGGT
>Ga0123354_10012193_pt1 | contig 13317 bp, 14 predicted proteins | sample TergutLab28metaG_2_FD_97872 | JGI IMG/M metagenome (GOLD analysis project Ga0123354, IMG submission 97872) | Labiotermes labralis P4 segment gut microbial communities from Petit-Saut dam, French Guiana - Lab288 P4 | ecosystem: Host-associated > Arthropoda: Insects > Digestive system > Gut ...
AAAAAAAAAAAAAAACCCTTGGGAGGACCGTGGGGTAGAATGGAAATTGTAATTAAAGTGTTTTTGCAAGGGGGGGGGGGGGGGGGGGGGGGCATGTGTTTGATTGATTCAGCTCAGGATATGGAGAGTTGGTGGGGTGTTGTGAATGTGGTAATAAGTCTGCAGGTTCCATAAAATATGGGGAATTTATTGACTGGCTGAGGAACTGTTTGCTCTCAAAAAGAACTGATGGAGTTAGTGAATTAGTTACTTAGTTAGTTAGTTGGGTTTGATTGATTGGTTGGTTGGTTGGTTGGTTGTTTGGTTGGCATACTTGAAAACAACTTGTCCATTATAAAGTACAAAAGTGCAGAAACATTTGTCTTGCAAGATGATGGTGTGGAAATCACATGCATTGCCTCTGAGTCTGAATTGTAGTTAAAGTAAAAGTGTATATGTCATCAGTTCTGTATGGCCTGTCAGATTGTGAGGCCCCAAACTGGAGCTTGTTCAGCAGGTACATCTGGCACTTTATATATATGTATTTCCTGCAGTAGTCATTCATGCTGATATATTGTGCAGCTATTAATGACAGAGCTTTTTAATATTTCCTAGACCCTCCCATTAGAAACACCTGGTGTGAGTTCTGTTGTGCACTGGACTTCCGTCAGCCCTCCAGGTGGCTGCAAACAGAACATTTCAAGATTGAGTGCAGCAGCTTCAAAGTAATTCTGAGCATCTTGGCAAGTGGGTTATTGTTATTAAATTTGTGTTTCAGCATGTGATTGCAATTCTATTGGTGCTTTGGACAATTTCTGTGATGCGCAGACAGGGCAGTGCAAATGCCGAGCAAACACCTATGGTCGAGAATGTGACCAGTGTCAACCTGGGTTCTGGAACTTCCCCAATTGTCAACGCTGTGAGTGCAACGGACATGCTGATGGATGTGACTCTCGAACTGGTGCCTGTACCAATTGTAGAGATTGGACACTTGGTCACCACTGTGATAGGTGATTATTTGCATAATTTCCATCCGAATAGTGTAAAGTAAATAAAGACACACTCAACAAGAACCCCATAAATATTTACATATTTTTAAGTAATGTGTTTTCTTTTACTAATAACCCTTTAAAAGCCAAGTTAAATCCCGTCTGCCATTATTAGGTGCTTACCATATTCTCCACGTTAGCAGGATAAGGGTTAAGCATAGTCTCCATAAGTACCACTGTACCAGTTTCTTTATGCCCTAGCAGAAAAGTATTTTAACCATTTGTAATTGAAAGTTGTGCCATTGCTTTCTTTACGTAATTGTTGCAGACATTTTTTTCCTTGTAGTGTTTCCTTGAACAGTCACAGAGAACCTACATCAGTGCCATGTCTGTTGTGTTATTTTGGTGTGTGTGGGGTAAAGTGACTAGTGAATTACAAGACATTCTTGATTTCAAACTTTTGCTGTGTTCTGAATGTAGGCAGATAGGTATGAAGAATTCATACCTATCTGCCTATGAAGATGGAACAGACAGAGTGTTCTGAAACGTCGGCATACAGATTTCAGACGCCAGGGAATTACCCAGAAGAAAGCATACAGCGTTAAAAGACAGTTTGTCTCCATATTGATCTGGGGAGATCTGAGGTTCTCAGAGCAGTATAGGTGAACATTCAAGTCTTCTGGGATGTGACATGTCATTTTGATAGCAGCACATTATCTGCTAAGACAGGAAGATGTGATTTTTCATTTGTGGGTCCTTATGGGACAGCTTTGTTCAGAGCAAGAAAGATGATTGTACTGTTGCACTTAATGTAGTAGAATTTATTACAAAGTTAGTCTGCATTGATTATGTCCATGAGTTTGTAGAGTCATGGATGGTGTGGAAGGCATTGGTTATGCTCTTGGGGTTATCTAATGCTGTTGACTCATATCATGCAGGTGTATCGAAGGCTATTATGGAGATCCTCGTATAGGAGTGGACATACCCTGCCGCCCATGTCCTTGTCCTGAAACTGTGGAATCTGGTCACTCGTATGCCAGTCGCTGTGCACTTGATGCTCGCACACAAGATGTGGTGTGTGAATGTAGTGTTGGATATGCAGGTGAGTGAGTCTGCTGTCACTGCTTCAGTTTGAGCGTGTGATTTGTGTTACGGAGATCAAGCAGATATATATATATATATATATATATATATCTGAGATAGAAGATTTTCATGGTGGTGAAAATATAGATTTTTTCTTCTGGGTTATGACACCGTATAATTATACTGATGATTACCTTTCTACATTATCACACCATATAGTAGACTGTCAAAGGTAAAATTTTCTGTGTATATATCATGAAAGCATATGGAGGATTGGAGTATAGTTCCACTCATTCTTAACCTCGGCACTAGATGGAGGTGCGTAATCAGCATCACACCCTAGCCACTGAGCTCCCAGTGCCCATTGAACAGCAGGTTGCTTTGTCTCCAGAGTCAGTCTGAATGCTTGGAGAGAAGTTATGTGTCTTTTACCCAATGGGTGTGGAACCATGATTCATTATAAGTCCAGCCCATAGTGCAGTGACTGTCCTGCTTGAGCTATCCCAATCCCAATCCCACCTCCAAATTTTCCTTATATTCGATAGTATCGGCCACGCTTTTTCCCAAATCTGTCTTTCCTAAGCTATGATATAGTAAAATCATGGCTGATTAAGATGTGTTGCATTGTACTTTTGATACACTGAATCAATGCATATGTGTTGTTTCACATACAGAAACTTCATCCCTTCAAGAAGTTTGGTTATTGAAGGCCAGCTGTAATGCTCAAAGATGTACGTTTAAAATTTTTTGCATAAAGAGCTTCTTACTTATGACATTTTTTACTTTAGAAATTTATATTGTCACTAACTTTTTCAGAAAATTTCCCATTTGGTATTTCTTAAGATATATTCACTCTGGAAACTGGCTGTGTTTCATACACACATTGTTAATTTCTGGTGCTTGTAAGTAATAATTCAAGTCAATTTAGAACACAGTGTTGCTGGAACTGATGGTAGTAATTGTCAGTTGGTCTCAGCTTATGCACATTCTTAGCATAAGAATTGGCAGTAATCCGTGCTAATTGATAATGGCACATAACGTTCCTTTCCGTGGATCAGATCAGAGACCATGCAAGACCACCAGGCAGTATGTGACGTTGTGCATTGTAACTGTTTATTAGAAAATTCCTACAACCTTTGTTTTGTGGACTTAAAACATTTTAAAAACTGACTGCTATTTGAGGGCAAATGATTTTAAAAACTTCAGTTTGACATTCAAGTCAAGATTTTATCAGGTTTTTAATTTTCATGTTAAGATTTAGTTGTGGCTTCTGTGTCATTTGTCTGATGTATTTACAGTTCATGTGAAACTGAATCATGGTGATTTATGTCATTTTTTTCTGTTTTGCTATTTAACATGCTATTGGAAAAGTCTACATGGTCATGTCTCGAGATCAGAGTGCAGGATGAAATCACAGTGAGGTTTGATAATAGTACCTTCGAGAGGGTGGAAGGGTTTAAATATTTGGGAACAACTTTAACAAATCAAAATTCTATTGCGGAAGAAATTAAGACCAGACTGAGGTCAGGAAATGCTTGCTATCATTCGGTGCAGAATCTTTTGTCTTCCAGGTTGCTATCCAAAAATTTAAAGATCAAGATATATAGAACTATAATTATGCCTGTTGTTTTGTTATTGGGTGTGAAACTTGGTCATTGACATTGCTATAGGAAAGGAAGCTGAGGGTGTTTGAGAACATGGTGTTGAGGAGAATATTTCGACCTAGGAGGGATGAGGTAACGGGGGAATGGAGGAGACTGCATAACGAGGAGCTAAATGATTTGTACTCTTCACCCAATATTGTGCGGGTGATAAAATCAAGAAGAATGAGATGGGCTGGGCATGTGGCGCATATGGGTGAGGAGAGGTGGGTGTATAGGGTCTTGGTGGGGAAACTGGAGGGAAAGAGACCAATGGGGAAACCTAGGCATAGATGGGTGGATAATATTAGGATGGATGTCCAGGAGGTGGGATTCGGGTATATGGGCTGGCCCAGGATAGGGTTAGGTGGCGGACGCATGTGAGTGTGGTAATGAACTTCCGGGTTCCGTGAAATGCGGGGAATTTCTTGACTAGCTGCAAACCAGTTAGCTTCTCAAGAAGGACTCTGCACCATGGAGTAAGTAAGTAAGTAAGTATTGGAATAGTCTAAGAGACTCGTGAAGGATATAAAATAAAAGGTGATGTAGAATAAGAAAGACATGTTGTATTTAGTTTAATTGTCAGTTGCTGAGAAGATTATGTAGGATTGGTTGTAGGTAAATTAATATGGAGCATTAATGGAATGATACTTACAGGGGAAAACTGAAATACTCATAGAAAATCTGTCCCATTGCCACTTTGTCCACCACAAATCCCACATGAACTGGCCTTGGACTGAACATGGGCCTCCATGGTGGGAAACCATCTGTGGTTTATATGGCCACCTTAGTATTATGAGCACAGTTTAATATTATTAGCTGCACGTGTGGTATAGGCAGGAGAATAAGGAGTGTACAATGAACATTGGTGTTAAAGAAAAGGTGGAAATGGTAGGCTAACAGCAGGTCCTGGTAATGTGGATTGAAGTGGTTTGAGTGACATCAAGTTGCTGTGAGCGTGTTGAACGTTTGGTTTCTGATACCAAAGCGTAAGTCGTAATGTTGATATCAGACAGCAAACAAGGGCTGGGATAATGTAGTCCATATAATGACATGCTATAGTCTGGATGGTCAAATCGTGGTAGGGATGAGATATTTCACACCCATCCAGACTGTCCCTGGGGCCCATCCACCCTCCTATGCAATGGGTACCAGGTAATTTCTGGGGTAGAGCAGCTGGGGCATGGGATTAACCCTTTGACACCAGAATTAAATCTTTGACACCAGAATTAAATCCCCACCCCCCGGCCACTTTAGTGGCCGTTTGGCTATTTAAAGGGCCCACTGCACGACATATATATATATATGTCGTTCGGCGGCTAAGGGTTAACCACTCGCCTCCATCTAGCACGAAGGTTAAAGGAAAATTAGAGTTATTCCTCTACTCCCCCTTTGTGCATTTATGACCTTATAGGGTGAGCTTTACCTTTAACTTTGCCTTTACCAGAGCAAAAAGTGCAAATCAGAATCACTGTAATGTATTTCCAGGACCACGGTGTGATGTGTGCGCTGACAACTACTTTGGCAATCCTGAGGTTCCTGGTGGATTGTGTCGCTCCTGCAACTGCAGCAACAATATTGATGTGTCTCGCCCCAGAAACTGTGATATTCGAACTGGTGAATGTCTTCAGTGCCTTTTCAACACCGAGGGCTTTAACTGTGAAATTTGCAAAGCTGGATATTATGGAGATGCTGTAAACCAAGAATGCAAAGGTAAGTTACAATGGGAAGCAGATTTTTGACAAAGAAACTGAAATGCAGAGAAGTACAGTATCAGTAAGCTGTTCACGTCTACATGTGTTGGGCGGGAGGTTTGTATGCTATGAAAATAACCATACTTTGAAACAGTCATAGTAAATGAGAAGAGAAGTGCTGCTTAACCTTTTGGCACCAGAATTATTTTTTTAATTTTAGCACATCCTATATATAAAATGTGAATAATACAGGAATCAAACAGGTTAGAATTATGAAACAAACTGCATTTTGAAGAGAAAAAAATGGAGAGTATATGCCATGTTTAAAATATTCAGTACCTATATTTATTGAATAAATATATAAAATGCAACATTTAGAGGCGTCAAAGGGTTAATATCATATCACCAAATAAAAAGACGTAGACTTTAGATAATGTGAAGTTAGTACAAAGTGCAGCTTTAAGAACAGAATGAAAGAACTCTGTGTATCTGTGAGTATGAACAGACATGGCTCTTTTCAAATGGTGTAATGAAGCCATTTATGTCTAAAATGCTGTAAGAATGCGCAGTTACTTGTAGCTTATGTTGGGTTTAATTCCTTAAGAATTCTTATAGTATTGAACATACCTAGTGGCATTCATAGCTGTTCTGAATTACCAAAATGTAATGCATTTTGATTGTAGTATTATTTTCTGAAAGGGATCAGAGCACACAAGATCAATAATAAGATGTTCCCATAGTTTTACAGTTTTAGTCACATGTGGCAGTGATAGTATTAGTGACTGACATGGTTTTATTGTTTTGCCTAGAATGTACATGCAACATATTGGGTACGGATGCAGAAGCGGGGCCTTGTGATCGCACGACAGGACAGTGCTCTTGTAGACCAAATGTGATTGGCTTGAACTGTGACCAGTGTAGAGAGAATCACTGGAAAATTGCAAGTGGAGTGGGCTGTGAGCCATGCAACTGTGATCATGTTGGTTCAGATGCTGAACAGTGTAATCAAGTAAGTGCTTTGATACGTCTGTGCAAATGCATATGGCGTTGGCCAGAACTAATTTATTGTTGTAATGATCTGTGGTCATTGTTACCACAACAAGAGCTTACCAAGCAAATTATTCCAGTTCAAAGCACTGCACATTTGAAGATTCAAGTCTTCTGGGATGTGATGCTGTGTCATCAGGCAAGTAGTTTAGGATGGTTCAAATGTGTTACATTCCATTGAAATAGTGAGAACAATTCGTCCGAAATTGCTGTGTCACATCCCAGGAGACAGTAATGTGCATGTAACTTTCATTGCTGAAGCAGCTGTAAACAAGTTGTAGCTCTTGAAACAAAATTATATACCACTGCTGCTGCTGCGGTTAATATTACCAGTATTGGTATTGTTGTTGTTACTAGTAGTAGTAGTAGTAGTAGTAGTACAGTCGTGTTGCTTAACGACGGAGATACATTCTGAGAAACACATTGTTAGGCGATTTCATTGTTGTACAAACGTCATAGAGTGTACTTACACAAACCTAGATAGTACAGTATAGCCTACAACACACCTAGGCTATATGGTATAGCCTACTGCTCCTAGGCTACAAACCTGTACAGCATGTTACTGTACTGAATACTGTAGGCTATTGTAACACAATGGTAAGTATTGTAATATTACATTATAATCTTATAATCTTAAGGGATCACCGTCATATGTGCAGTCTGTCATGGACCGAAATGTCATTATGTGTCACATGACTAGTAGTAGTAGTAGTAGTAATGGTGGTAATCAATAGAACACATGCAACACTTTGAATTACAATGAACGTGTAACCTGCACTGTGTATGCTGTATATTTTCAGTTTGATGGACAGTGTGCTTGTAAGCCAGGTTTTGGAGGACGTCAGTGTAATCAGTGTCAAGATTACTTCTGGGGAAATCCAAATGAAAAATGCCATGGTGAGTCACAGGTCATCTTGTGGGGGTTAGACATATCATGAAATCTGTCAGAATTCATAGCAAATGTAACTGAGGCAGTTTAATAAAATATGCGCCATACAAAAACCCATATGTGTGTGCAGTTCCTGGTTACATCCTGAAATGCAGGTGTGTATTAAAAGGCTGCTGTTTATGTGTACTTTTGGTATTATCTGTTGATTTTTTGAATGTACTGAAATTATTTTGCAAAGTTAAATTTGTGTCTTTTCCATTTCCCTTTCATTTCTTTTCCTGCACACATCTTAAGCTGACCAACATATTTCAGTTTAGGCAGATAATAATTTTAATAATTTACAGTTTAGCTGTTGCAAGCAGACATTCTATACTGTCACTCTTTATTCATGGATTCTAAAGGTTGGCACTGACAATAGTAGAATGAAGATCTTTTTTTTCTTACAAAGTGTTTTGCTATGGTCAACAGCTTGTGATTGCAACCCTGACGGATCTGCCACATTACAGTGTAATCAGAACAATGGCAGTTGTGTGTGTATGGTGGGGATTGGAGGAGAGAAGTGTGATCAGTGTGCTCGAGGCTACATTGGGACTGCTCCCCACTGTGTACCATGTGGAGAATGCTTTGATAACTGGGATAGAATACTGAATGATCTGCATGGTAAGTCCTGCCTCACGTAAGGTAAGTAGGCAGAAGTTACAGGTTTTGTAATACTGTGTGAATTTTGGCTTCGAGGTCTGCCATATTAATTGTAAGAAATACTTTTGAAATCAGTGGGCATTGTACAGAGGTTTCTTTTAGAATATTGTGAATGAATATGATGTGTGAAACTTTTGAACAGTTTAATTCTCTTGTTTTCGTAAACAACTGCTACATTGTTTTCTATAGATGGTTCTTATGAAACCTGTAAGAAACACATTTTTGTTTTCACCTGTTTTTCGCTACAGTGGGATGTTCAGGAGATATTGCTTTGCCTGTTAAATTTCATCTTCACAGTCAATACATTGTATTCCTGTTTCTGTTCGTTAGATATCATACTGTTCAGGAGATGGTGACTATGACAGTTGGACCCGTCGAGTTACCACATTTACTGCCATAATTCACACATTTTTCACACAGATATTTGTTTCTGGAAGTTATGTATAAAATATAAAAATACTGCTTTTCAGAATATAATGTTCCACATTAGAGTGTGGGTTGGAAAATCACAGATGTGTAAATGAGGAAGTTATCAGTTTGTGAAAAAAGTTTGATTTCCTATGTTTATTCTTTTAATTTATAACCATTATTTTGAATTCAGCAGTGTAACTGATACATTTCTGTATGTGACTTGCTCTTAAATTGTCACGTATAATTCCTGACTTAATATTAAGTGATACAAATAATGCAAGCAAATCACCTTGTCCCTACTGTGCTGACTACAATAATGTGCCAAACACATGACATTTTAGAGGCCAGTCCCATTGACAGTCACAAATTATTTATCGACTGTGAATTGGAGCGATTCGATGTCTGTCACAGAGGTAAATGATGAGGCAATGGAAATGAAAAGCAGAGTCATGACATATCTGTTCAGTAGCAGCCCTCGCTCCTCCCCAGGCAGCTGTTGTTTAAACTATAGTGTCTGAGTGGTTCACAAATACAGGACCATATTAAGTTGCAAAGCACAGATGAGAAAAAGAGGAGACAGGTATACACATTACAAAACTAAGTCACTTCTAATTCTGATTTCTCCAGTAATTAACTCGTGTACCGAGAAGAACAATTTACAATTACCTTTCAAGATATCAGTGTTATTAGTGCTGTGTTTTGCTTTTTTGTTCTTGAAATGTGAGCATGAAAAATGATGTTAACATGGCTTTCATGTTTATTCACCATCATTTTGCAGCAGCATTGCTGAACATTCAGTTCTTCTGGGAAGTGATGTGTTGTTTGGTGAGCAGCCCCCAGCATTCCGAAGGCTCACAGTGCCTGCGTTTATATGGAACTGCTTGACCTAGAAGATGGATACACCACGTTTCTTAAAAAAGCCAGAAACTACTTGCCCAACGACACAGTGTCACATCCCATGAGATCTGAATCCTCAGTGGTCTGGAAGTTTTGTGCTGTGTATAGAAACTAACCTGATTACAGTGGGGAATAAAATGCTGGTTTAAAAATATTGTCAAAGATGCATATTTTAAGAATTGTGTTATTGCTATGCTGTCTTACAAGTGATTTTCATTTGTTAGGCCTGTTTCCTATTTTACTGTGCCCAAAGAGTTAACGATTGGTTCTAACCTGTTTTCAATGCATATGCTAATGTGCTGTGAGATCATGAACAGAAAGAAACGTTTATTTTAAAATCGAAGCTATGGACTTGGCATTCTGATTCCAGACCAGACTGAGAGAGTGATTCAGGCAGCATCGGAGATTAAACAGACTGGAGCAACTGGTGCCTATACGCGAGAGTTTGAGAAGTTGGAGAAGCAGCTCGATGAAGTGAAGCAGCTGTTGGAGAACACAACAGTTAGTCCACAGGATTTGGAAAGACTAGAGATCTTGGTAGAAAAATTTAGGTATGAAATAAATCTTGATTTTTGCAAAACCAGAACTATCAGTGAAGGTATTATCAACCTCTGGGCCTAGAGGTTGAGAGTTGCTTTGCGTATCGGCCCAACTGAGCAGCCCTTCAGCCTATAACCATCCGGCTCACCTTTCTCGCTCATTTGGTTTGCATGAGACCTAATTTTCAGGGACTACCATGGTTTGAGTGTGATGGACTTCGTGAAGATGAACCATTAATATGATTTTTGCTGAATTGATAATCTGGAGAATCTGTTGTGATTTTATTTTAGGTAATGGGCGCTATTGCTGCAAGTTCTCATTGCATGCAATGAACATAGCATGGATCACTCTCTCACTTAGCAGTTTCACTGTATATTAACATTTAAGGAATAATAAAATTATATTGTCCGAAACTTGGTAATGCCCATTAAGTTCAATTTAATGTTATTTGTCTTAACTCTGTACCCCCATACAGCACTTATAAATTTCTAATTATCTAATTTAGTCTGTTAATTGGACCGCCTCTGTGGTCTAGTGGTCAGAGTTTCTGGCTACAGATACAGAGGTCCCGGGTTCGATCCCCAGTGCTAACAGATTTTCTGAGTAGTAGTGGGTCTGGAACGGGGTCCACTCAGCCTCGTGAGCCTCATGAGGTCAATTGAGGAGCTACTTGAATGAATAAAGTAGTGGCTCCAGGTCTAGAAAACAGAGATTAATGGCTGTGGGGACCCGTTGCTCTGACCACGTGACACCCCTCTATCCGCAAAAGTCAGCACTAACTTCGCCGACCGGCGGCGGCCGCTCTGTCGGTATAGTTCGCGTGCGGACTAAGGCCACGGAGTTTAGTTTTTTTTTTTAGTTTAGTCTGTTAATTGGGCCTAAATCTGGAGCGATGCACGCGCGCTTCCTCCTCGTACGACAATTGAAAAACTTGTGTCTTGTTCGCTACATTATGCGAAGTTAGTTTCCCTGTTTCAAAATTCCCCCTACTTTAATTTGCCTAACTAGTCTGATTGGTCCTCTGTAAATTAAGCAGTCTCATAATAGGCTGAAAATTTTAAAATTTTGTATTCTTTCTCCCCATTGGTTCCCAATGATTGGCACGATATATTTTAACTTAACGTATGTAACCCCTGCATAAACATCTTCTGCTGGACATTTTTAATGGGCTACCATGACTAATACTGTATCCACCCCCTCATAAATACATTTTGGAAAAGTGTCAAACCCTTGAATTTTGGCTGTCCCAGACTTCAAAACAGCATTAAGCTTGACGTTGACAAATTAGTAACAACTAGAATTCTCTTCTGTAAATGCTTACCACACCATCTATCTTATTCTAACCTCTACTTGTCTCTTTCTTCAGTTATCTATCCTACTTCACACATGAATCTTTCTCACTATCTTCCCTGTAACCATCCTTCTCTTTGCTACCCCACTGACTGTTTGTATCCCTTACCAAATGCTTCTGACCTCCCTTATTCGGAAACATATATATTCCTACATTTCAGAAAATAATTTTGGACCTTCTAACCAAATAACTGTTCCCACCAGTTATAAGCACTAAGATGGGGCTGGTCCTCTCCCCAAAGCATTGTTTTATTTACTGATTATTGTTCAGTACTTTTGTTAATTTAAAGCACCAGACAGTGGACAAAGTCAAAGACACGGTCTTAAATATGATGCACCATTGTCAGAATGTCATAGAAGTATACTAACCACCAGGCTTTAAAGTGTTATTGTGTGATACATAGACATGCCATGTCCTTGCAGTTAAAATAATTTATTTCTAATAGGAGTGTTCTAGTTGATCAGCTTCAATGAACTGTGTCTTCTGTCTGTGCATTCCTAGTGATAAATTCAAGTGTGTGAAGCAGGACTGTACGTTGTTTTCCCCATCTCTACTGATTATCTTTCTCTTGCCACCCTTGGCAGTGGGCCTCCATTCAAGTAAAATTAAGTTAAAATTGAACCTTGCAAGGCCCATTGATTACTCAAGTCTTTCTGCATGGCTCAGGATTGACTAAATTTGTGAAACACATGCACTAGTAGTAGTGGTCTTGGCATTATACCCTGGGCCACAGGGGTGTACTGGTTACTGAAACTGTGGTTTTTACAAGGTTAAATGGCCGTAAGATGACCTGCATAATGTTTGTGTGGGTGTGACTGCTTTATAGGAATGATGTGAATAGATCTTCTGAAAACATGGATGAAGTTGAAAGGCTTCTGGATAGCACCACATCACGCATATATGAAGCAAACTTAAAATTGACAGATCTGAGAAGTGCCGCTAGTAGGCTCAAGTTTACCGCTTTGGGCTTAAAAGAAAATGCTACTAAGCTTCAGGAAGCAAATGTTGAAGGTAAGTGACCTGCAGTGCTTGAAGTATGCCATCCAATTGATTAATGAGAACCGTCAAGATATATTCCTGCTATATCATCAGCTTGTCATTTTGAATTCGATCACAACAGAATGTAGTGGTGTTAGTGCCACGGTTATGTGTGTACTTTTAACATTCATAGGTCCGTGCATCACTAATATATTCTCAGAGTACAACCAACAAGATATGACGTTTCTCAATTTATTTATTTCTGTAAGACACTCTACATGTTTCAGACGGGTTTTCCGTCCATCACCAGGAGCTCAAAACTGCACATACAGCATCAGGCATTTGTCAGACCAGTTCTGCTACGTGCCGCTAGCCTGGATGGCTAGCGGCACGTAGCAGAACTGGTCTGACAAATGCCTGACGCTGTATGTGTAGTTTTGAGCTCCTGATGATGGACGGAAAACCCGTCTCAAACATGTAGAGAAATAAATAAATTGAGAAACATCGCATCTTGTTGGTTGTACTCTGAGAATATTATGTGTGTGCTGTTTGTAGTAACACAGTGTCCTTAAATATAGAGAATTCATGTCTTCCGAGAATTGACCTTGTGTTGCTTGGTTAGTGTTTCCTGCTGTACTGCCTTCATCTTTGAGGGTTCATGGCTGCAAAAACAATGCCGAATGCTGCAGACAAGTAGAGAGTGATGTGTAGGTCTGTTGTTCTGCTTGGTGAAGGCTGGGAAGATTGGCAAAACATTAAGCATTATTAATTGATAATTTCATTATATTGTTTTATGAAAATGCACAAACACACACAAACATACTTGCATACTTAAAGTTTATTATTATACCAACATATGCACAAATAAGTTGTGTAAATTTATATTAAATATAAATTTACACAACTTATTTGTGCATATGTTGGTATAATAATAAACATTAATTCATCAATGTGCATGGTATGAACATAAAAATACTTGCACATTGTTGTCCTCTCTTCCTTCTCTCTCGTCTGCCCTTCCTGTTTCTCTATCCCTCTTGCGCGTGCACACACACACACACTTGTGCATACACACACCACACACACACACACACACACACAAACACACTCACTCACACAC
>Ga0123354_10012194_pt1 | contig 13316 bp, 13 predicted proteins | sample TergutLab28metaG_2_FD_97872 | JGI IMG/M metagenome (GOLD analysis project Ga0123354, IMG submission 97872) | Labiotermes labralis P4 segment gut microbial communities from Petit-Saut dam, French Guiana - Lab288 P4 | ecosystem: Host-associated > Arthropoda: Insects > Digestive system > Gut ...
CACCCTGTATATAAAATGTGAATAATACAGGAACCAAATATGTTAGAATTATGAAACAAACTGCATTTTGAAGAGAAAAAAACGGAGAGTATATACCATGTTTAAAATATTCGGTACCTATATATGTTGAATAAATATATAAAATGCAACTTTGGAGGTTAGCGGTGCGGTACGTCAACTAAAGTTGACGTTAGGCGTCTAAAGGTTAAGCAGCGGCTGGGCTGCTTGCCAGACGTTAACGTGTTCAGATGCGTGGCTTTCGGAACAAATGGGTAGAAACGGCGAGGATTGGATTGATCTGGCTTAGGATAGGGACAAGTGGCGGGCTGTTGAGAATGCGCCAATGAAATGCCGGGTTCTAAAAACTTCGGAGAATTTCTTGACTAGCTGAAGGACCGTCCTCTCCACGAAGTCAGTCGCTATCATCACACCCCCCATTCTATACCGCAAACTTGACAGGCTAATTGTACGCAGCAACTGCCAAGCGAACGCACGTTCCATCATGAAACTTGTATTCGCAAGACTTGGGCTTAACACGGCGGTGTTCATACAAATGCAAACCTTCTGGTACATAAAGACACCACGAATCTTTCGAAACGTCAGGAAATACGTACCCAAAGGCACAGCGTAACATCTCCGAAGATGTAAATGTTAAACTTGTATTTCGACGTCAGTTCGACGTTTCCTTCCGAGTCCGCGGCCCTACATGTCCCTGCCTACTTGCACACGCCCCCACAATTACTGCAGGCCGTCTCCTTACCGTGTCTGCATCCTGTCTGTGGGCCCCTCTCCTGCTCCATCCAAACTGCTGGGCAGCAGCACCTGTCAGCCCGGGGGCGCCCTCGTCTCCTGAATTCGACACAGCCCTGCGGAAACAACAAGAAATGGGTCTTTGACAACTGGCAACATTCCCTTCTTAACCCTCTGTGCCCTGAAATGAATGTGGTAAAAGGTAAAGGTAAAGAACACCCTTGTACAGGCACTGAGACTCTGTACAGGCCGTACGGCCCATAGCGGAAGTTATAGCTCTACTCTTTCTTCACCACGGCACTAGAAGGGGGTGAGGGGTCAGCGTCACGACCCGGCCGCTCTTTACCCCCGGGAAAAAAACCCGGTACCCATTGTACAGGAGGCTGGGTAGGCCCCAGGGCCGGTATGGACAGGTGCGGAAAATCTCGCCCCCCACCGGGATTCGATCCCCGGACCGTCCATCCCGTAGCCAGTCGCTATACGGACTGAGATACCGGGCCCACTGAAATGAATATGGCTGTTGTTTAAAATTACACAGCTCAGAAAACAGTGCGTCTCCACTGCACAGACCGGACGATTAATACTGTTTAGCGAAATAATTGCAGTCTCCTCGTACAATTATTCGAAACACACAAAATGGGGTGTTTTATTTTTCAGGCGAGTGGTACATGCAGTTACTGCTACACTTCAAAGGCTTAATATGGTACGGGATATCCCAAGTAAGAGAAGCTGATAAAAGGGGTACATAGCGCTGCTGTGGTAAACACGGCACAGTGGCAAGAACACAATGCCGTGAGGTACTTGCCGCCATGCTGACGGCAAACCCCGAGCTATGGCAGAAGTGAGAACACCGCGCGAGCTGTATACCGAGTGTGCTGCAGGTGTGACCAACACAGCACAGTCGTATTGCAAACGGACAGGTGCCTCTAATGTCAATGTGCCACTTACTGTGTTCAGACAAACATTCCTGAGCAAGTGCAACGTCTTTCGCACGTAAGAGCAAACGTTTATTGATATAATGACATATTTTGTTACTGCAATTGGGTTGAAACCCGGTGGCAGTAGTACAGTACACATTTACACACAAACAATACATAAAACAACACAATGAAACAGAATACAACACAGACATAACACTAAAAAAACATAAACATATAATAAGAATATATAAACATAACAATAAAGATACATAAATTACAGAATTAAACAGGAATACAACCACTTCAAAATAATGAACCCCTTCACTGCCCTAAAGAACTTCTCACCATTTCACTTCACTCCATTTCACTCAACTCCACTTCACTTCACTTCACTTTCTTCACCTACTCTATCAACCCTTCACTTCACTTGACTTTGCTATTCATATCTACAACTCACTTCCCTTCACTTTTTATCCCCTTCACTTCCCCTCACCATCATCATCACCAACAACAACAACAAAGTACCTCTCCTTTCTAACTGGACAAAGTGCAAAGACAGCCATGTTTATACTGAGATATTTTATTACACTTGACAGAATAACAACACGCGCTGACAAGTGCTGCTGCCTGAAAGTATAAAGATCGTCTTCATTCATATGATACAAGTAGCTGTATCCAAAACTACAGTTCCCTTTCGCCGTGCTCGGCGGCAACCTCTCCAGCACATCGGTGTGTTGTGTTGCCTGCAAGACAGGCGTGACTGCGATACTGACGACAGATATTCTTCCGTCAAAACTTCACTTTTAGAAAACAGATTTTTATTGCTTCACGTCCCCACATTCCGTGCGTTTGTTGCAAGGTAATGAGTTACACGGACCGCACAGAAAACAGTGGTCAGCTGTTTCCAGTTGTGCCTCAGCTCGCGGCTGGCCCTTAATTTTGTATGTACGAACTCAGAACTAGCCAAATACACAAAGGGAACGAAGAGATGCATGAACATGCCAGTCTTTGGGTCACATTTAATGACAGGATTTTCGACCAAATAAGCGACTATCAGCTTCTAAAGACGATACAGCGAAAAGACTTACTGTAGTTGATATTCTAGTTGCTGCTCCTATTACAAGCCACAGCCGCATATTTCAGACCCAGTTACGTATACAATTTACGATGCAGCATGGAGAAGGTAAACTTCGAGCGCAATTTGGCAAGGCACCAGCCCAGCGTCCGACTGCTGTCCTTCAGAACTGCTATTAACGAACATTGAGAGTGTACACGTCACGGATCGTTAACGGTGTCTCTAAATCAGCGTCAAGCGTCAGTGAAAAGTACGAATACAAAGCTAGGCCTGCGGTGACGCTGAAGTCAGGCAAAACTGCGTACCTTACATAACGTCCTAGCAAATACCCTACAAACTCAAATTCCTTAACAGAAGCAGGACGAGGGGTGGTTGCTGTGAACACTAAATGAATCATGTGAAATCAATGTTCTCTCTCCAGTGCTCTCCGGTACGCGATAGAACGCGCTGGAAGTTACTTATTGTATTAGTGCCGTCAATACACAACATATGCAAAGACCAGATGTATTAGTACAACTGGGTTATATCTGGCGACATGTTTCGGCCGTTAACCGGCCATCCTCAGACCAACAAAGAATAGTATTGTTGAGGTATACTCAAATTGTTTGTCCAATGGGATCCCATTGTTTACATTAAAACTGGAACATTGTAACGGCCGAAACATGTCGCCAGATATAACCCAGTTGTACTAACACATCTAGTCTTTGCATATGTTGTGTATTGACGGCACTAATACAATAAATAATTGACGATACACAACGGGATGGCTCCCTTGAAAAAAATGTGTTTGAAGGTTACCAGGCTTTGTCCTTCTGTTCTCCTGATAACACAGACATCGAGAACTTGGCATGCCCACGCTATACCTTCGCAGCTGGCACGCTTTGGAACAGGGCTACAAGGGAAGTTCCTCTAACAAAGGCAGTTAACCAAGGTCCTCAGCAGTCTAAGTCAGCGATCTTCAAACTACCATCTCTAGAACCCTTGCGATTGACGCTGAATTTTCGGGGAACGTCTGCGAAGTTAAGCGCACTTTTGGTGCGCAAAAATAAAGTGTTTTTAAAACGTAAATTTATATTTTAAAAATAAAATATTTGCGCACATTTATAAATAGACAAGATCCTCATTCGTGATTTACCTTGTAAATAAACACGGTCACCGATTATTTAAGAAGATGGGGAGGAAAACGAAAAATGCAATTAAAATGTCATATGACCAGTTTCATTACGATGGAAACATGCTGACGGAAACCTGGGTTCCGCGGAATACGGTGTGACAGTTCCTCAGTAACCAGGAGTGAGCTGCCTTTCGTTTACAATGCCCACAAAATGTGGGCTGATGACGTGAGGTAACGAAGTGTGATCTCATGCTCTCCTGATAACGGGAGTGACTCAACGCGGCTTCATCAACACGCTCTGTCCACAGCATCTCACAAGAGGACGCATAATTGTGTCTGTTCCTATCTCGCTCACGCTATCTTCAAGCAAAAATAGGGAAACTGCAAGGCTACTAATAAGCACGACCACTCCACTCTCCTACAGATCAGAGCACTGCAGTTTTCACTAGCCGACAGACAATACCTTCTTGACACAGTTATCAGAACGCTGGCACTGTGTCGGGGCTGAGACTGCGCAGCAAAGTGCGTGCCAAAGTACCAGTTATTATTTTACTGAATTGGTTCTACCGTCTAAATCCAGGGAGAATATCCCTTTCGGCGTAGCTGAAAATCGTTCAGTTGGGCAATAAGTAAAGAGAGTGTGTTCCACCATTTCCAAAGACGACGACACAGTTGGTGACAGGTGAACGAATGACAGTTGAGCACTGGCGGAGTGTCACTGACAGGGGAAACCGAAGTACTCGGTGAGGAGACTGCCCAAGGTTCCACTTCGTGCATCACAAGTACCACATGAACTTGCCTGGAATCGAAACCCATTTTCGTTGATCGAGAAACTCTTCGTCCGTAGTGTGTCGCCCCACACAGCGCTGACCACTCGGACCCAGCCTACACTATGTCACCCCTCCCCACCATACTACCATTTCATACCATCTTTTCACCTACGCCACTGCCTGCCAACTATTCTTTTCCCTTCATGTTTTCTAATAGTAACTTTGTAAGCTTTTCTCAACTCACCGATGCACTGCATAATCCATTATTTAACGACACCAATATTTGGTGAACATACCTGTGCAGCAGTCTACCCAAAAGCACAGTTAGTTACGCCGACACACCGCAACCCACATGGCAACTCAGCTTGCTGTGCTGCAGCACTACCCGGCGCTGACGTACGTGATCAAAAATCGCTTCCATTAACTTTTCAGTATGAAGACACAAAGGGCTGCGACTCAACGAATCATTCAATCTCTCAACATCATTAACTGAATAACGGAATGGGATAATTGCATCGCCTCCGTATCGTTTTCAAGCAATTTATTAACGGCCTCCTATTCAGACGACTTACCCTTTCTATTCCATCCGTCACTATGCGTACCGCCTGATTTAACATTAGAAACGTCTAGGACCCAAACAGACGACTGTGCGTCCCCTCGGTCATCGGCTCAGTACGTCACACCGGTGACTGTACCGCCGGATAAGACGTCTGTGTCCTGTTCATGCATTATCACGGAACCAGCAAGCGGTGCACAGAGCACAGACACACAACCTCACAGTTACTGAGTCACTGTGTTACTTTAGAGTTACTGCAGAACTTTGAAAGGGACGCAACGCGCCGCCTCCGGTCGGGCAGCACCGTGCCTCAACCGCGACCGTGCGGGGAAGAAAATAAGAAACGGTAGTGTACCGTACAACAGAGCATCACGAACCAAATGCGATTGACCTTACGGCCCACAGAGCTACATGAAGCGTCTAACGACCGGCTGATCAGTCTGGGAAATGCGGCATGTCCGCCCTGTTTGTGACCGTCACACTGCTGCAACACGTTACGGGAAGGGCAGAAACTAATCAAGAGAAAACTTTCACTTCCTCAAAACGACGACTTTGCAGTATCTAGAAACATTTTTTCCAAGCTGTGGAAGAAGTTTGGCTTTACGAGATGGCACTTGGGTTCTCGTGCTGCTGTCACGTACGGAAAGCTTGCCATCACCCACCACACAAAACCAAACACCCTGTATCTCACCTCCTGTTTGTGATGGTGCCAGGCGGACGGCGTAGACCCCCGTCACCGGAAAGCGGTCCAGCCTGGTGCTGAGTGCCACCACTGGGCGTGGTCCACCCCACAGAGGCCACGCCCCTCTTCTTATTGTCACACGTGCTGATGGCGTCACAGCACGACGTTGTCAGCGGCCGCTCTGGAAACATTTTTGGAAATTATCTGTTGATATGTGATGGCTCAAGAGGGTTAGACGATACACTGCTGCTGCCTATGTACATGGTGTTCATTATGACGCCGTGTGGGCCCACAAGCGCTGGAATGGCCTAGGCCTGATCGATTTTACAAGCATGTTCGCAGCGCCATAACTTGAAAACCCCATATTGATAGACACAAACACACACACACACACACACACACACACACAGATCTACACATCGTCCCCTATTTTGTAAGAAGGGTACAACCCACAAACCATAAATTTTAAAGCACAAGCACAAAACATATGTTCCAGCAACATTCATGCTTACTGCAACTGGACTATCTGAACAGTCAGAATGATGACACTTTGATATCTCAAACAGTTCGCTTGCAATGAATCGCGAAGTTTCTTTGAAAAATGTGTTCTTTGCTTCTCTTGTAAAACTGATGTTTCGTGGAATGTGCCCTTTGTATATGACAGGAACGACGAATACACGGAACACTTGACATTGTACCGTGTTTCTGGCGGCGCAAAGCAACTTAGTCTTACAGCTACGGACTCGTACAGTAGATAGCAATTAATCGCTGATTAACAGTTTGTAGCTACGACGTAGTAGCTAGGTACAAACGAATCAGTTGCACTGCAGCCTCGACCTTTGCCAGTAAGAAGTTGTCTCTAGGCAGCATCCAGCCGTCCCAACTTCGCAGCAAGCACTTTCAGCGCTATTGTCTCAGCATTCCGCAGCGGACTGCCATTAACGTGTGCATCGCCAGTGTCGTTTAACCCACACGTTATATATACGTCATCTCGATGGTTCAGATGGTCACCCTCTCCATTCAGGCGAACTCAACTTGAACCTGACCTTCACACAGAACGCCACCCGCGCGACCTGACGTTCGGTCCGCCGTTCTTCGACAGTCACACTTATGTGAGCGCACGCTAGCTGTGTATCACACACGTACACGCGCACACACGCACGCGCACGCACGCACACACACACACACACACACACCGGGCAGGACTGTTTTGTTATTCTGCACTGTAAGTACAAGCATAGAACCTTTGACGTGACACGAAGAAATTACATGTACACACAGCTTACAAGGGGGTTCGATTCCCGACAGTGTCATTGGAATTATTCATTGAAACAAACCTTCCGGCCGCACTATGGGCCCTGGGGTCGACTAAACCTCTAACACAAATGAGTACCAGGGGCATCTTCTGGGGTGGGGGTAAAGCCTGACGCACCGTAGGGCTGACAACCTTGCCACCTTCAAGTTCCGACTGTCATAAAATCTGGTAGCCTCAACCTCCTGGAATCCTCAAGGGCTGTCCACACCCGTAATGGGATTGCTTTACCTTTACACACGGCTTATAAGGGGCGCTACGACGAACTTTAGAGCCAGGACATTTGTCACGGTAACACAGACCCTATGGATGAAAAACTAATCACAATTTGCCACGACAGTTTTGTTACTGGAAAAGTTATGAAAGCCCTGTGTTATAAACCAACTGGCAAATGAAACAGAGGTCGTGCAAGAAAAGGATGGGAATTGCCACCGACGGGGAAAAGCTAACAGAACAGGCTTCATAAGCGTAAAAAATCCAACGAGCGGTGAAGAAGAAAGAAGAAACGACAACGCCTAATCCATCGTAATGATATTTCGCAGCAGCAAGTGACGCAGTGGCTGCTGACAGCGAAGGGCGTCCTTTCAGCGTTTCTCCGCCTTGACTAACGGCTCCTACAAAAAGACGCATCTAACAAACCCAGAACGGTCCTCATCCTTCACTGACATTTGACGTTGCTCCAAATAAAACCTTTTCGAGCGGAACAAGGAAACGACCGCTTACTGAGACACTCAGCAGAACAGTCAACTTGCACGAGAAAAGGCGGAATATCTCCACCACAAAGCGCAGCAAAACTAACGGCTGTTCTAATACGCTGCAGAATGGCACTGGCAGTACTGCAATGATCCGCAACCCGGGAGGTGAGACCCTCCAAACAGGCCGCGATATACTTTCGCTGAATAGATCGTCAATTTCTCCCTCACACAGAACGGTGACATCAGACTGGAATACGGGCCTGTTCAGTCTGAAGGTTTGTGACAGCCATGACACACATATCTTTGTTAGTCTTCAGAGACGACAGCAATGACAGTAGGTTTGGCGCTTAATGCTCCCTGATATCCGGAACAGCAGGCTTCGTCTGTTCTTGTCTTAACAGCGGTTTTCAATACAATGTGCGTGAAGTAATGGTAGAGTGGCGCTACTATGAGAAAACCCCAATTACTAGGAGAAAACCTGCCACTCTGTCCACCAAAAATCCCGTACTAACTGGCCATGGCTCGAAACGTGGCCACCGTGGTGAGCGGCCTGCGGTTTTGATGCATAAAATTAGTAACTCGGATTTAATTCAAATATCCAGTCCGTACCGCGCAGTAAACACACTCCGTCTCGGTTACACAAACCAGTCAGTTAATGCTGCATAGGGAAATAATCGCTGTATGTTCTGAGATCCACACAAAACACATAAATATACTGTGTGGGCAGAACGTAGAATTTGTGAGTGTTAAACTGGCGGTGCATATAGTGACCGCTGGCCTGTAAAGAGTTAATTAGTATCACAGTGTAACATTTCAGACCTGCCGGACACACGACAGACATGTCAGTTAATTGCCCGTAATGTTGTCACTGTCAGTAACACGGACTACATAACATCGAGAGACTGTACGGTGAGCAGGCCTAAATAATGACTGGAAATGGTGTGGACGGAAGGGGTCATGGACTGACACGAAGGGATATTCCATTCGTCCGGAAGGACTGATGGAAAAACACGAAAAATCTCAGGCAGGGCGTCGATGTGGACAAAAGCGAATGGCCTTCACATGACAAACGAGTTGTTCGTTACTTGAACCAGGTAAATGCAGTGAAGCGCAATAAACCGCACAGCTGCATTCTCGGTAAGTGGGGCTTAAGCGAAGGCCACGGCCACGAGCAGATCTGACGATGGCCGGCCATGGTTCACCATGAACACAGGGACCTACTGCAGCGATTGGTCACACCGCTGTCCAGGCTTTGGTGCGCTTTTATGTGACCAGCGTACCGTAAGACTGCGGTCAGACGGTGATTCGACCAGAATCCACTGCTGTGTGAAAGGCCTCCTGATCCACTTAGGGATGAGAGGGCGCCCTGGATATGCAGCGACGAGCTGGCTGCAGGTTAGACTCAGCCAGCCAATTTAACTTGAGGAACAGCAAGATGAGATTTCTAGGGAAAACAAAGGAATACGCTAGACGAAAATAAGTCTGCTAGATGCCAGGCGTACAAAAGCGAGGAAGACGGCGAACAGTGAAAACAAAAAGACAAGGGGGGGGAGCTTTGTGCCTACCGCGACAGGCGTACTGAACAACAGATGATATGCAGCGAGTATCTTCGGAAACCAAAGATTCCGCGCTGGGTAAAACGCCTGAAGGCGGTGAAAAGGACAGGCCAACAAGACTACAAATACTGCATTCCGTGACATGGCACACAGACTTCACCGAGGCGTCCTTCACTGTCAAAATGCTATACGTTTCTATGGTACGCATGTGAATGTAACTTCGTTGACCCCCACAACAGGAGAACGGCCCGTCCTGCGACGATTTTCACAAAACTCCGAAATGTTCAACGTCAGTACGTGCACAGCTCCAATACCGAATTTCGCTAGAATCGGACAAAGAATGTGGAAAGTACGGATAGAAATTCTGTTACGCCCCGAAGCAAAGTATTTCTGTTACGGTCGCTCCTCACGAAAAACACGTGGCTCGACATTTTCTAAAGAACTCCTGTACCCAATATCATGCAAATCTGACATACAGTTTTAGCCGCTGACACTAGGTCACTTACGGACGGGTGGACGTGTTCACCAGACAAGGCGTTTTTAGGCGCGTTGGCAAAACTGCTAAAAGGGACTAGTAGCTTCGTCATGTCTGTCTGTCTGTCCGACTCGGCTCCCACCGGACGGATTTTCACGAAAATTTATATAAACAGCATTATTGAAAATCTATCGAGAAGCTTCAAGTTTCATTAAGATCTAAGAATAACCGGCAATGTACATGAAAACCAATTTACATTTTTAAACGTAACTCGCTCTCTTCTTCACACAGTGACAAATTTTTCAGAAAAAAGAGTTGTATAAAAAAACCAAACACTCATTTTGTGTTCAGTAACTTTTTTTTCCCCGAAACTCGTAAAGCTTATGAGATAATGTGGAAAAATATTGTACAGCCAAGAAGGCCACAGATGACATAATACGGAGCATGCGCACTGCGTGCTGGATAACTACGCCTACAAACACACACTCAGAATATGTAATACTTATTGCTTCTCCACTGCAGCCACGGTTGCACGAAGCGCCTCAACATTACGATATACGTAAACTGGCTGCTTGGTTTTACCTCGCAAAGAACGCCTAAGAGGCACAGATTGCAGGAATAAGCCAGGCACATTTATAGCTTTTTGAAGTCCAATTATCAGGGCCATTAAAATACAGAGTGGTTTGCGTCCCTACAGCCATTACACAGACAAGGATAACGGGAAGTCCCTTACACTATAAAGACAGAATAACGGAGAGTCTTCGTTGGTGTTCCACATAAACCTCTTGCTACGTAATTGTATGAGGTCTTCGGAACGTCCAGCCGTTCTCCAAAGAAACTAAATACGACAAGTAAACATTCGGCTAAAACAAAACCGCTCTCAGGCATGAAAGGGAACCCATCAACCCAGTACAAATCGTGCCAAAATACTTATAGTCCAACTTCATGGTTTTCAACCTACTTTCTTTTCTTCAGAAAAGACCTAACAATCGTACTGTCTGAGGCAGATGGACCGATCGACAGCTTTCAACTTTTGAACCAACTCTCCGATCTTCAAGAATCTTGACGTGGACAATACGCCAATGGACAGCACCCCAATACCCCACTCTCTAACTTCCTACAATCAGGAATAACAACATGCAGAACGCGATGTGACATTAGTAACAATTCATTTACGGTCCTGTAAAGATGTACGCTAATACATTCCAATTATGTCTTAAAATTCTTATAATAAAACCAACTAGATGCACTAAATTTCTCAAATTTATTTTTGGAATAAAACTCTACATGTTTCGGACAGTTCCTCCGTCCATCATCAGGAGTTTTTCACTGTACACACAGCAATGGTATATGTCATACAGCTTGCGAGCAGGATCAGGACGGAATTGCAGGTCCGTCCTGATCCTGCTCGCAAGCTGTCAGCAAACCTGTATGACATATACCATTTGCTGTGTGTACAGTGAAAAACTCCTAATGATGGACAGAAGAACTGTTCGAAACATGTAGAGTTTTATTCCCAAAATAAATTTGAGCAATCAGTGCATCTAGTTGGTTTTATCACAAGAATTTATCACGATGCACGGTCATCTAAACGTCAATTTATCACGATGCACGGTCACCTGAACGTCAAATATCTCTTTAAAATACACATGTTTTGTTGCATTATGCTGTTACAGGTAAAAATTGCATGCATGGCAACCTTGCAAAAATTTCTCGAGCTTTTCACTTTATGACGAAAAATAACGAACCATTTGAAATCGGCAGTGTAATTGGTACTGTACAGAGCTATACCACAAACATGCCGTCACACCATGCTTGTGTGCTGAACATTCACACATATGCACACTTCAGATCCTGCTAACTGTGTACAACAGCAACGCGCTGTACTGCGTTGCTGCACGCACAGTGAATGTAACTTTCTAGATATCTATCGAAGCGCAAAAAAAAAAGTTTGGCAAACAACTGCAGAAAAAAATTCAATAAATTTTATGCCCCTAACTCTCTGTCCACAGTTCTTCCCACCAGCAGCGTAACTTGGGGAAGGGAGTGGTGCGGCAGTAGATTCGAACGGGTCAAAAATTGGGTGGCAAAATGAATATCCTAAACCAAACACGACAAGGCGCCGAACGTGTAACGTAACAATAAGGCGCGTTCGTGCAACCATTGTTGCAGTGGAAAAACAATAAGTATTACATATTCTGAGTGTGTGTTTGTACCCTTAGTTATCCAGCATGCAATGCTCATGCGCCGTAATTTATTGCCATCTGCGGCCTGTCCAGCCCTACCGTATTTTTCCACATTACCTCATAAACGGCACGATTCGCTGAAAAAAAAGTTACTGAACACAAAATGTGTGTTTTGATGCTCTCTACAGCTTTTGTCTGAAACATTTCTCATTCCAAGAAGAAATTAGCGAGATGTGATCATAAATGTGTATTGGTCTGCGTGTGAAGTGCCGGCTATTCGTGTCAGATTTTTATGAAAATTTAACCTTCTCGACAGATTTTCGAAAAATATTCTAATATCAAATTTCACGAAAATTCGCCCAGTGGGAGCAGAGTTGTTCCGTGCGGACAGACAGCCGGACATGTCGAAGCTAATAATTGCTTTTCGCAATTTTGCGAATGCGCCTACAATGGACTTTCTGCCTTCATCAGATTTTAAATTACTGAACCGATTATAAGGATATGCAATAAATAATTACGAGTTATTACAGTTCATAATTTCTCTTATGGGCGAACATTAGGACTACTCACCCCCCCCCCCTTCGCGCCACAAAACGTGGTTACACCACTGCTTGCGACTTACGGAACAACTAAAGAAGACGGAGTAACCGTGTTACAACTGGTGTGCTGGTGTGCCAGGCAAACGCTTCCCAGCTTTTTCGACATTCACAGGACCGTGTATCGTGGTATATTCTTATAATAAAACCAACTAGATGCACTCATTTCTCAAATTTATTTCAGGAATAGAACTCTACATGTTTCGGACAGTTCCTCTGTCCATCATCAGGAGTCTAGTATTGTACACGCAGCAATAGGTACTATGTATATGTCATATTGGTTATGCTGACTGCTTGCAAGCAAGCAGCATAACCTATATGACATATACCATTGCTGTGTGTACAGTGAAAAACTCCTGATGATGTACAGATGAACTGTCCGAAACATGTAGAGTTCTTCTGAGGTGTCTAATGGTGAGGTAAATATCAGTCATGAAACCACAGCTATGGTAGTATGGATTTATGATGGTATTTAATAGCAAAAAATAAACTACATGTTTCGGAAAACAGCGGCCATCTTCAGGTTATTACAGTTTTGCTCAAAGTGTATTATATATATGCCTATATTGCGAGGTGATGCTGAGATCTCATCATCGTTACGCCTTACAATCAATTTATATAGTGGGAAG
>Ga0123354_10012195_pt1 | contig 13316 bp, 3 predicted proteins | sample TergutLab28metaG_2_FD_97872 | JGI IMG/M metagenome (GOLD analysis project Ga0123354, IMG submission 97872) | Labiotermes labralis P4 segment gut microbial communities from Petit-Saut dam, French Guiana - Lab288 P4 | ecosystem: Host-associated > Arthropoda: Insects > Digestive system > Gut ...
GTGGGTGGTTGCATGATCGGAGATACCAGTGTCGACGCGAATGACTTCACTTTGGTACCTGGTGCTGTGGTGAATTGTTCGGCGACGTACACGGTGGTCCAGGCTGATATTCAGGCGCAGCAGTCGATCGTGAATGTGGTCACGGCCAAGGCGGATTCGCCGGTGGGACCGGTGGAGAAGGAGTCGAATCCTGAGGGTGCGTCGACGTCGGTGGCTCCGCTGCCGATTCCGGTGGCTCCGGCACCGGTGGCGAAGGTTCAGACTGGTGGCACGGTTGCAGACAGTTCGTCCAGTCTGGCGGGCGGTCTGGTGATTCTGCTGATGGGTCTGGGACTGATTGTGATCGGGATTGCCAGGCGGCGTCGCCACACTCTGACACCTGAGGTTGAAAACAAGTAACGTATATTCATTATCCACATTCTCCGGCCACGGGACCTTCCCGTGGCCGGAGAGCTTTGTGGGTATATCCCCTTCTCAGGATACTATCAGGAAAAAAGACGCATTGGGTATTTAAATGAATCATTAGGCGTTGTCACCACGCACGGGAGTCTTCCGTTGACATTAAAGGTACATCGGAATAGTATCCAAAATAGGTTAGTCTGGGAGACTGGACCACGGTGGTTGCTGTCAACACAGGCCTGCCGCAGTCATGTGTGAATGCCACACGCAGTTCCCCCGGAGCATTGTAGGTTCAAAATGAGGGGTGGAAATGGCTGCTCTCACAGCAAAACGTTGGTTCACAGGCATCGCGATGATCACTGTGATCTCCATGATGTCGATATCTTGGCAAACAACCGCCGCACAGGCGGCTCCCGGTGACAGTGGGCAGAATTCACCCGCTGAGACCAGGACCGCGCGACCACCGGCGAGCAGTGCGTCCATGACCTTGTCGGTGTCCCCGACCGGGCCGACCGCTGACGTCGCCGCCGGAGCCACCCTGTCATACACTGTGACGCTGGCCAATGGCCCCCTGACCGTGTCCAAGGTCACGATCGGCAGTGGATTGTCCGGTACGGCCGCCCCCTCAGCGGTGAACTGGGGCGCCTGCCAGGTGATGACCAACGGCCAGGCCGAGGGCTCAGACATCAATCCGTCGAGCAGCTTCACTGTGTCCGCCGGTGCGAGTCTGCAGTGCGCGGCAACCTACACGGTTACTGATGGGGACATCACCGCTGGCGGTCCGATTGTCTTTTCGACCTCAGCCACCGGGTCCGTGGCGAAGACGCCGGTGACCTCGAACACCGACTCAGCCAGTGCGTCCCTCGCTCCCGCACCCGAACCTGCCCCGGCTCCCGAACCTGCTCCGTCTCCTGAACCTGCCCCGGCTCCCGAACCCGCCCCGGCTCCCGCACCCGAACCCGTAGCGTCTGACGCCCCTGAACCGGCTCCGGCACCTGAACCGGTGGCAGTACCGGCTCCGGCTGCGGAACCTGGTGTGGCGGTAGAGCCCGTACCTGCTCCCGAACCGCTGATCTCGCCCAACCCGCAACCCGCGAGCCAGTCCTCCTCGCCTGAGACCACTCCGGGTTCGCAGGCAGGCAGTGGCGAGGTCACGACCGCCCCGGTGGGCACCGTCACACCGGAGCCAGTCGCCGCAGTCAGCCCCACCTCGTCCTCACCAGCGGCTTCCACTCCCGCTGTATCCCCTGAAGGAAGTACGTCGGCCGCGCCGTCCGCAGCAGCGTCGGAATCCGGGTCCGCCACATCAGAACCGTCGGGCGCCGCGACATCCGCTACGACGCCGGCAACATTGCCCGTACTCCCGATCACCTTGGGTGGGACCCAACCCATTGCTGCTGGGCTTGAACCCATTGGCGCAGGGACGATAGAACCCATCGGTGGCACCCTGACACCGTCACCGGCGGCGCCGACCACCTTCCAGCCGATCCAACTCCTGGCGGCGACAGACGAGGACCATTGCCTGGTTCTTGGTGTGACGGCAACCATGGCCTCCCAGTGCTATCCCCCCCAAGTTGGCGACCAGTTGATCTTCACGCTGTCGATGAAAGTGGCCAGTGGCTGTGGGGCGGTCAGGCGGGCAACCGTCACAGACACCCTCGGGCTGAACCTTTACGATGGGTCGGGACCTTCTGGGGGCACTGATCCGACCTGTAACCCGCAGATTCCATCGAACCAGAATAATGTGTATTGTTACGGCACGTATACCCTTCAGCCCTCGGATTTCGTCAACAACAAGGTGAACATCGAATTCAGTGTTGCCGGCTATCATCCGAACGATGACCCCTATGGCAGCGGCCCGTTCGTTATCGACTACTCGTTCCCGCTGGAGACCATCTCGCTGGACAAGACCGTCCAGCCGACCCAGGTGACAAGGGCTGGGAACACGGTCACCTACACCTACACCGTGACCAACACCGGAGAGGTGACCCTGGTCAACCCGTCTATCGACGAAACAAACTTCACCGGTACCGGCCCCTTGACGCCACCAGTCTGCGCTCAAGATACCCTCGCAGTCGGAGAGTCGACGACCTGCACCGCCACCTATACGGTGACCTCAGCCGATGCTGAGCAAGGAGTCGTCAACAATACTGCTGTGGCCAATGCGGAAGCGATCCCGTCCCCGCAGTGTACTGTCCAGACTCCGGTACCGGTCACCTCCACTCCTTCGTCGGCGAAGGTCACCATTCCTCCGCTGGCTGACCTGACGGTGACGAAAAAAGCCAGTACGGACAAGTTGGTCGTCGGCCAGGTCGTGACATATACGTACACTGTGAATAACACTGGCAATGAAACGTTGTCGAATGTGCAGATAGCAGACAAGGAGTTCACCGGTACGGGGACACGTCCGACGATCACGTGTCCGACCACACCTCTGGCCCCCGGTGGGTCGGTCGACTGCACGGGGACCTACACGGTGACGCAGACGGATTTCGACAACGGAACGGTGAAAAACATCGGGGAGGCGTCGGCTACTGGAACTCACGGTGAGACGCCAACCGCTGATTCGAATGAGGTGACGTTGACAGCCGACTGGAATCCACAGGTTGAATTGGACAAGTCGGCCAACCAGACCGACCTTGCCCTCGGCGAGACGGTGACGTACAACTACACAGTACGGAACACCGGCAATGAGACCTTGACGAATATCAAAGTTGTGGACAAGACGTTCGATGGCAACGGCGCCACGCCACTGGTCATCACTTGCCCGACCACCACGGTCTCCCCTGGTGGGTCGGTGGTCTGCACGGCCACCTATGTGGTGGTCCAGGCCGACATGGACCAGAACGAGGTGACCAACATGGGGACCGTGACAGCGGATGATCCTCATGGCACGACTGTGACGGCGGATTCGCTCCCTGTGACGCTGAGGGCTACCGTCAATGAGCATTTGTCGGTGACGAAGTCGGCTAACACAACCCAGCTCATCGCGGGCCAAGTCGTGACGTATACGTACACGGTGACCAATGATGGCAACGAGACCTTGACTAACGTCGCGGTGACAGAGAAGCAGTTCGACGGTGACGGCGGCTGGCCCACGGTCACATGCCCCGCGGGGCCGCTGGGTGTCGGCGGGTCCATACCCTGCACGGCGACCTACACGGTGACACAAAACGACGTGGACCAGGGTTCGGTCGTGAACATCGGTACGGCCAGGGGCGCTGATTCCCATGACCGGGTCGCGACGGCTGACTCCAACCCCTGGACATTGTCCACCGACCGGAACCCCAAGGTCTCCATCACCAAGGCTGCCAACACGTATTCGTTGGTGGACGGTGAGACCGTGACCTATCTGTTCACCGTCTCCAATGATGGTAATGAGACTTTGCATGGTGTGCAGGTGGCGGACGACGGCAGCTTCACCGGGCATAACTTGCTGTCACCGATCACCTGTCTGACGACTGAGATCGGTCCAGGCGGAACGACTCAGTGCACGGCGACCTATCTGGTGAGTCAGGACGACGTGGATGAGGGCACCGTCGAGAACACCGCCCAGGTGACGGCGACGGATCCGCATGGAACCGACGTGTCAGGAACCTCCAATACAGTGACGCTGACAACTGACCGTGATCCCAAGTTGACGGTGGTCAAGACTGGCAGTACGACCATCTTGGTGGCGGGCCAGACGGTGACCTACACCTTCGAGGTGACCAATATCGGCAATGAGACGTTACACAATGTGGCGGTGGCCGATGGCTCTCCGGCATTCACCGGAACCGGTCCGTTCCCGTCCGTGACCTGTCCGACAACGACCCTGTCGCCCCAGGGAGCGGTGGCCTGCACGGCGACGTACACGGTCACGCAGGAGGACGTGGACAATGGTTCTGTCACGAACACTGCTGTCGCCACGGCGACTGGTCCGCACAATGAGAACGTCTCGGCGACATCCAACCAGTGGGAGCTGGATACCAACCCAGCCCCGGGTCTGACCATCGTGAAGTCAGGCAACACGACAACTCTTGTCGCGGATCAGGTCGTGACCTACTCCTTCTTGGTGACCAACACAGGCAATGAAACCTTGACGAATGTGTCGGTTCAGGATTTGGGTGTGGAGACCGTAGATGTGCAGACATTGGATGTCGTGGACTCCAACACGGTGTCTAACCTTTCTTGTCCGGCCACAACCCTGGCTCCCCTGGCGTCGATGGGGTGTACGGCGACGTACACCGTGACCCAAGCTGACGTGGACGCCGGCCAGGTGGTCAACACGGCGACGGCGAGCGGCATCGATCCGCACAACAGATTGGTTCCGGCTGATCCGAGCACGTGGACGATGACCACCGACGCCAGTCCGAAGCTGACGGTGACGAAGGTCGGGTCGACAACGACGTATACGGCGGCGGGTCAGACCGTGGGCTACACCATCACAGTGCAGAACATCGGCAATGAGACCCTCCACAGTGTGGATGTCGCGGAGTTGGATTTCACCGGACACGGTACCGAGCCCACGATTTCGTGCCCGGCGACGACTGTGGCCCCAGGGGGATCGGTGGTGTGCACGGCCTCGTACACGACCACTCAACTTGACGTGGATCAAGGCACAGTGTCGAACAGCGCGACAGTGACCGCGGTCGGTCCGCATGCTGAAACCGCGACGGCGACCTCGGACCCGTGGGTGCTCACCGCGCCGGCTGATCCGCGCTTGTCGATCACCAAGAGGGGGTCCACGGACCGCCTGGTGGCGGACCAGACCGTCACCTTCACCTTCACCGTGACCAACACCGGCAACGAGACCCTCACTGGCCTGGCCGTCGCCGACGCGAATTTCACTGGGGACGGTGAAGTTTCGGACGTCGATTGCCAGGGGGTCGAGATCCTGGCCCCGACCGAGTCGGTTGACTGTACGGCCACGTACCAGGTGACTCAAGCCGATGTGGACGCTGGCATCGTGACCAACTCCTCGACCGCGACTGCGACCGATCCCCACAACCAGTCGGTTCCGGCGACCTCGAACACCTGGACGATGACCACCGACGAGCATCCCGGAATTTCGGTGGTGAAGACCGGCTCGACGACAGCGCTGGTCGCCAATAATACGGTGACCTACTCGTTCGTCGTCACGAACACGGGCAATGAGACGGTGCACAACGTGGCCGTCACCGACGCTGATTTCACTGGGACAGGGACGTTGTCCGATGTGACCTGCCAGAACATCTCCGTGGCTCCGGGCGGGTCGCTCAGTTGTACGGCTACCTACACAGTCAATCAGGCGGATGTTGACCAGGGCACAGTGACCAACACGGCCGTGGCGACTGCGACGGATCCCCATGACACCACAGTGACGTCCGATCCTTCCAACACATGGACAATGACTGGCGGCGCGAGTGCGTTGTCGGTGGTGAAGTTGGGCTCGACATCGGTCCTGGTGGCCGACCAGGATGTGACGTACACCTTCATGGTGACGAACACCGGTACGGAAACCTTGCATGACGTGGCCGTCACCGATGATGCGTCGACCTTCTCCGGCACCGGTGAGCTGTCGCTGGTTGCCTGTCCCACGACAACCTTGGCCCCGAATGGTTCGGTCGCCTGCACTGCCACCTACACCGTGACCCAGCAGGACGTGGACAATGAGGCTGTGGTCAACTCGGCCACGGCCACAGCCAAGGGATCGCACGATGAGACAGTGTCCGCGGACTCCAATCAGTGGGAGATGACAAGCAATATCGTCGGTGGCCTGGTTGTCAAGAAGTTGGGCAGTACGACCACACTGATCGCCGGCCAGACGGTGACCTATTCGTTCGTGGTGACCAACACGACCAATGAGACTGTGCACGATGTGGCGGTCGCGGACACCGATTTCACCGGGTCGGGTCAGGTGTCGGACATCACCTGCCCGACGACCGTACTGGCTCCCAACGGATCCATGAGTTGTACGGCCACCTATGAGGTGACCCAAGACGATGTGGATAACTTGTCGGTGGAGAACACAGCCACGGCTCAAGCGCTCGATCCTCACAACAGACTGATTGTGGCGGACCCGTCCTCGTGGACGATGAACACAGTCGAAAATATCAAGATCAGTGTGGAGAAGTCAGCTTCGACCAAGGCACTGGTGGCGGACCAGACCGTGACGTACACCTTCACCGTGACGAACATCGGTAACGAGACCATCCATGGCGTGGCTGTCACCGATGATGATTTCACGGGGAACGGAACCAAACCCTTGAGTATTGATTGCCCGGCGATCTCGGTCAGCCCCGGTGGTTCGATGTCCTGCTCCGCCACCTACCAGGTGACCCAGGCCGACGTGGACCAGCTCACGGTGGACAACACCGCAGTGGCCACGGCTGTGGGTCCTCATGGCGAGACGACGTCGGCGACATCGAACACATGGACCTTGTCGACTGACGAGAACCCGCAGATCCAGTTGCAGAAACTCGGGTCGACCAGGGCTTTGGTGGCGGATCAGGAAGTGACCTACACCTTCAACGTCTCCAATATCGGCAATGAGACAGTCCACAATGTCCAGGTCACCGATGACGCCCAGAGCTTCGATGGCTCCGGTGACCTGTCGGCTGTGTCCTGCCCGGTGACCACGATTGCTCCCGGTGGGACTGTGACATGCACAGCGACCTACACCGTGACACAAGCAGACGTGGACCAGGATTCGGTGACCAACACGGCGACCGCGACGGCCGAGGGTCCCCACGGCGTCAACCCGCTGCCATCGTCGGATTCATGGACGATGACAACGGTCAATCCGGTCTTCGACCTGAAGGTGGAGAAATCGGCCAATACGACCACGCTGGTCGCCGGTCAGGACGTGACCTACAACGTCACGGTCACCAATACAGGAACCGAGACCTTGCACGACGTGACCGTGGACGACCATGACGCATTCACCGGGGACCTCGCCAACCTGTCCGATGCGACCTGTCCGGCCACCCCGGTGGGTCCTGGTGGTTCGGTGGTGTGCACGGTGACGTACACAGTCACCCAGGCTGACGTGGATCAGGGCACAGTTGAGAACACCGCGACTGCTGAGGGGACCGGTCCGCATGGAGAGCTGACGCCCATCGAGCCTTCCAACACAGTCACCCTGAAGGCCAACCCGAATCCACAACTGACGGTGTCGAAGGCTGCCAACACGACATCGCTGACCAAGGCGGGCCAGAGCGTGCTCTACTCCTTCCTCGTGACGAACACAGGCAATGAAACACTGCACAACATCGCGGTCGCTGAGAACACCTTCACAGGCAATGGCACCATGTCGGATGTGACCTGCACGACGACAACAGTGGGTCCTGGCGGGACGGTGCCGTGCTCAGTCACCTACGTGGTCACGCAACAGGACATGGACCAAGGTTCCATCGTCAACACCGCGGTTGCCACCGCAGACGGCCCCCATCAGGAGCATGTGTCGGCACCCTCGAACACGGTGACACTGACCGTTGTTCCGCCAACCACCTGGTTGACGGTCGACAAGGTGTTGGTGCCTGGCCCCGCCGGCCCGACCGGTACCGATGGTGCAGCCCAGTACGGCGACACCCTGACGTACCAGATCTCTGTGACCAACGTCGGCAACCAGACCCTGTCGAATGTCCGCGCGACGGACACCCTGACGAACGCCGCGTCTGCACGGTCCACGTTGGATCTGACCAACTGCCAGGTGACGACCGCGACCACGACAACAGACGTGACGGCGACCCTCGGTCTGGCGATGGCCCCCGGCGACGTGCTGGTGTGCCAGGCAACGTACCCGGTGACGGTCGGTGACATGAATGCCAAGGGACGCAACGTCAACGCCCGGATCTCGAATGTGGCCAGCGCCACAGGTAACCGGCCAGGCCTGTCCGCGCCGGTGTCGGCGACCAGCGATCCTGTGGTCACCCCGTTGGTGACAGCGGGGTCGGTCATGACGGTGTCCAAGGTCTTGGATCCGGGCCAGGAGACTCCGGCCACGCTCGGCCAAACGCTGGAGTTCACCATCACGGCGACCAACACCGGTGACCAGACGGCGACGCTGGTCACTCCGGAGGACACCATCAGTTCGGGCGCCGAGATGACTGTGTCCGGTTGCCAGATCGACGGTACGACCGACACTGATCTTCCGGTGCCGTCGCTCGATCCGGGCCAGTGGGTGACGTGCCACACGTCGTACCTGGTGACTCAGGACGACATTGACGCCCAGCAAGATCTCGTCAACAATATTGCCGTCGACTGGACGAAACCCAATGGCGGCACGGGACTGGCGTCCGGCGACCCGGTGGATGTTCCGGTTCAGGGGGCCGAACCGCTGCTGACGCTGCAGGACAGCGTGGACCCTGGAACCGCCACACGGGCTGGTGACACGGCCAGGTGGACCTTGACGATCGCCAACGAGGGCAACGTGACCCTGACCAATATCGCGCTCAGTGATGCCTACTCCGCCGAAGCCAAGGTTCTGGGCACCGGATTCAGTGGTGTGAACCCGTGGGCCTTGCCGGCGACCTGCGCGCTGGACACGGATCCGGTGACGATGGTTTCACCCGCAGACGCGGTCCTGGCTCCCGGTCAGACGCTCACCTGTGAGGTTCCGTACACGGTCGCCCAGGCTGATGTGGATGCCGGAGCGGTTCTCAACACAGCCAATGTGACGGCTCAAACCCTGACCGGTGCGGCAGTGGCCATGGATCCCCCCCCGCGGTCTCATCCGACGGCGAACCTGTCGATCCAGGCTGTGCCCGGTTTGACCGTGTCGTTGGCCGAGCCGACGGGGGCCACGGGCACAGATGGTGCCGCCGTCAAGGGTGACAGGTTGTTCTACGTGGTCACGGTGACGAACACCGGCGCGGTGACCCTGACCAATGTTGGGGTGACCGACAAGCTCATCAACGCGATCGGCGGCGATGTGCCGGTGACATGGGGCAATTGCCGGCTGTTCGGCGCCGCTTATCCCGCCGCGGGAGTCCCGGCCGACAACCACGGTGGGACCATGGCTCCGGGTGACTATATGACCTGTTCGACGACCTATGACGTGACCCAGGCCGACGTCGACGCGTACGCCTCGAATCCGAAGGTGGACATTGAAAGTACGGCCGAGGCCACAGGTGTCACGCCGGCCTGGATGACGACGCGTTCGTTGACGGCTGACTCCGACACGGTGAAGACACCGTTGTACGCGCAAGGACCGGCTTTCCAGGTTGACAAGGAGATTGATGGCAACATCATCCAGGCTGCGGTTGGTCAGCCGCTCACCTTCACCATCACCTTCACGAACACCGGCGATGAGACGTCGACCGATGTGACCCTGACCGATGAAATGAGCAACGGTAAGACATTGCCCGTGTCGGATTGCACCTTGGATGGTCAGAAGGTTGATGTACCGCTGGCAACTCTGCTGCCGGATCAGACGATCATCTGCCATGTGTCGTACATCGTCACCCAGGATGACATCGACGCCCAGCAGCCCCTGGTCAACAAGGTCAAGGTTCATGGAACCGGACCTGGTGGAGCAGCGGTGGATGGCGACGCCGAGACTCCGGGGATTCAACTGGAGCCCACCGCCGTGACACCACCGGTTGCTCCACTTCCGGTGGCGAAGGTCCAAACAGGCGGTACGGTTGCCAACAACTCGTCCGGTTTGGCGGGCGGTCTGGTGATTCTGGTCATGGGTCTGGGACTGATGGTGATCGGGATCGCCAGGCGGCGTCGCCACAGTGCGAAGGCGCAGAAGAGATAGCCTCCCTCAGAGTACGGCGGTCACTGGGTCAACCCGGTGACCGCCGTACGCCATGCAATCGGCGACCCTTGAGGACGCTGGTGAAATCTCATTGATCTGGCAACTGTGTGAAACAGGATTTCCTGACCATTTCTGACATATTCCCTTCTCAGGATACTTTCAGAAAGTAATATTAAATTGGTATTCAATTAAATCGTTAGGCGTAGTCACCCCACACGGGACTTTCCCGTTGACATTAAGAATCCACCGGATTATTCTTCGAAACAGCTTAATGAGGGGGGCTAACCCAGCGTCGTTGGTGTCAACGCAGGGCTACCTCAACGACGTGTTTGTGTCACCCACAATATCCCCCCTTGAGCTATTTAGGTTCATCAAGAGGGGCAAACATGACTAGTCGTACTTCCCAGCGTTGGTTCGCAGTTATCTCAATGATCACTGTTTTCAGCATGGTGTCAGTATTCTGGCAAACAACCGCAGCCACAGCGGCACCAGAGGGTAGCGCCTCCTTGACCTTGTCGGTGTCCGCGACCGGTCCGACCTCCAACGTCGCCGCCGGAGACACGCTGTCGTACAGCGTGACCCTGACCAACGGCGCCGAAACGGTGTCGAAGATCACGATCGGCAGTGGATTGTCCGGCACAGCCGCCTCCGCCAAGGTGAGCTGGGGCGCCTGCCAGGTGACGAACAGCGGCGGTGGCGGCGGCTCAAACGTCACGCCATCGAGCAAGTTCACTTTGCCCGGGGGCGCCAGTCTGCACTGCACCGCGACCTACACAGTCAAGGCAAAAGATATCGCCAACGGCGGCCCAATCGTCTTCTCAACCTCAGCCACAGGGTACGCGGCAGGTGCGCCGGTGACCTCAAACACCGACTCAGCCAGTGCAACCCTCGCCCCGGCACCCGCGCCTGCCCCTGCCCCGGCACCCGCGCCTGCCCCAGCTCCGGCCCCCGAGCCCACTCCCGCACCGGCACCCGACCCTGTTCCCGCACCCGACCCTGCTCCTGCCCCGGCCCCCGAGCCCGCTCCTGCCCCGGCTCCCGAACCCGCTCCCGCCCCGGTAGCCGACCCTGCTCCCGCTCCGGCTCCTGCGCCCGACCCCGTACCTGCGCCCGCCCCTGCTCCGGCACCTGAGTCCGTACCGGCTCCTGATCCTGCTCCCGCTCCCGATCCCGCTCCTGCGTCCGACCCCGCCCCTGCTCCCGCACCTGACCCTGCTCCAGCCCCAGCGCCCGACCCCGCTGCCGCAGGCGCGTCCGACCCCGCCGCGGTCCCTGCTCCGGCTCCTGCGCCCGCACCCGTGGCAGAACCTGCTCCGGCTGTGCTGCCCGCAGTGTCGGCCGAGCCCGTACCCGCTCCCGCTCCTCTGATCACACCCAACCCGCAACCCGCGAGCCAGTCCTCCTCACCCGTGACCACACCCGGGCCGGTGGCCAGCAGTAGCCAGCCCACGTCTTCCCCAGCCGGCACCGTCACACTGGCTCCAGGTGCCGTACTGACCCCCTCCACTTCTTCGCCAGCGACCGTCACACCTTCTGCAACCCCCGCAGGTACTGCGTCGGCCACGCCGTCCTCCACCGCTTCTCCCTCCATGCCCGCCACATCAGAGCCCTCGGGCACCACAACACCCGGCGCGACACAAACAACATTGCCCGACCTCGGGATCACTTTGGGCGGGTCCGGAGGTATCAATACCGGTCTTGTACCCATCGGTGGTGGCTATGTACCCATCGGTGGGAACACGCCTGAACCCATCGGTGGAAACACGCCTGAGCCCATCGGTGGGAGCACGCTTGAACCCATCGGTGGGAGCACGTTTGAACCCATCGGTGGTGGCGGGATTGAACCCCCTGGTGGGGGCACTCTGCCAATTGCTTCGTCGGCTCCGACCGAATACCAGCCGATCCAAGTTGCGGATGCGGCGCAGGACGACAAGTGTTTAGTCCTGGGTGTGACGGCAAGCCTGGCTTCCGACTGCTATCCCCCACAACCTGGCGACAAGGTGATCTTCGTACTCACGATGAACGTGCAACAACAAGGCTGTGGAGCGGTCGTGAGAGAGGAGATCTCGAACAACCTGAGTGTAAAAATGTACACCGGGACTGGACCAGCCTCTGGCGAAACCGACTGTAACGTGAACGTGTCGGCGAGTGGGAAAGTCCAGTCCTGCTGGGGGGAGTACACCATATCGGAAGACGATCTTAAAAACAACAGTATAAACATTGTTTACAGCATGCTAGGCTATCATCCGAATAATATCCTCTATGGGAGCGGACCGTTCGAGAAATCCTTTGACTTCCCGCTAGCGTCCATCACTCTGGACAAGACCGTTCAGCCGACAACAGCGTACAGGGCTGGGGACACGGTCACGTATACCTACCTGGTGACCAACACCACGAAGACGACCGTGGAAAACCCGAGTATCGTGGAGAGCCGCCCAGACTTCACCGGCACAGGCGATCTGCCAGTCGCACTATGCGACAAGGTTTCCCTCCAACCGAATGAATCGACGACATGCACAGCCACCTATACGCTAACCCCCGAGGATACTGCGAAAGATGTCATCGACAACACTGCGGTGGCCAATGCATTGGCGATTCCTTCGCCGTCCTGCACAAGCCATGATTCGGTGCCCGTCACATCCAATAAATCGGAGGCCGAGTTCGGCATTCCTCGTCTGGCTGAGTTGACGGTCACAAAAACAGCCAACACGAATGTTTTCGACGTGGGTACTGAGGTGAATTATTCGGTTACGGTGGAGAATACTGGCAATGAGACGTTGCATGGCATTGTTGTCCGTGATGTGGATTTCACTGGAAAAGGTGAGATGTCTTCGCTCGAGTGCCCGCCGGACGACACTCTATCCCCTGGAGAGTCACTGGTTTGCACGGCGACGTATACGACTATTCAGGATGATGTGGATGCTGGGACGGTGGTCAATACTGCGACCGCGAGTGGTTTGGATCCTCAGGGCAATTTAGTGGAACCGGAAAATCCTGCAGAGTGGGTGCTGACTGCGTCGGCTGCTCCTGGTGTGTCGATCTCCAAGGAGGGTCCGGGGACGTATTCGTTCGATGGTGAGTTGGTTACGTATACCTTTACTGTGGAGAACACCGGTAATGTGACTCTGCATGATGTGGCTGTCGCTGACGATGCAGCTACGTTCACGGGTAGTGGTACGGTGTCTGTTGTTGA
>Ga0123354_10012198_pt1 | contig 13314 bp, 10 predicted proteins | sample TergutLab28metaG_2_FD_97872 | JGI IMG/M metagenome (GOLD analysis project Ga0123354, IMG submission 97872) | Labiotermes labralis P4 segment gut microbial communities from Petit-Saut dam, French Guiana - Lab288 P4 | ecosystem: Host-associated > Arthropoda: Insects > Digestive system > Gut ...
GAAACCGCCCGGCCGTTGTAGCAGCGGGCCAGGCTGACCGCGCGCTGGAGAGTCCGGTTGGCGACCACCACTTCAGCGACTCCTTGGCGCACCAGATGCTCGGCCGCCAGCTCAGCCATCTCGCCGGCCCCGACCAATAGGACCTTTTTACCGTTCAGCTCGCCGAAAATCTTCCGGGCCAGTTCCACCGCGGCATAGCTGATCGAAACCGCATGGGCCCCGATCCGGGTTTCCGTTCGCACCCGCTTGGCAACCGAAAATGATTTGTGCAACAGTTTGTTGAGGATGAAGCCGCTGCTCCCGACCTTGGTCGCATGACGGTATGCCTCCTTCAATTGCCCCAAAATCTGGGCCTCGCCGACAATCATCGAGTCCAGGCTGGCGGCCACCAGAAAAAGATGCTCCACGGCATCGGCATTGACATGACGATACACATACTGCCCTACCTCGGAGGCAGTGATGCCTCGCCCAAACATCAACTCCAGCACCCGTTGTTGGGCTTGCTCCACATCCCGGCAGGTGAACAGCACCTCCACCCGGTTGCAGGTTGAGAGGAGATAATATTCCCGCAGTTCGTCCAACTGCCCCAAGGCTCGCAACGGTTCTTCATATCCGGCGGAAAGGGCGATTTTTTCCCTGACCGCCAAAGGCGTCGTCTTGTGGTTGACGCCAAGCAGGACGATGGCGTCACGAGACATAGGTATGGACTCCTTCCAGCAGGAAAGAAACTCCCCAGAGGGTAAACAGAACCGCCAGAAAGGCCACGATGCTGAGAATCGCCACCCGCCGCCCCCGCCAGCCGACCGTGAACCGCTGGTGCACGGTCGCGGCATACAAAAACCAGGTGATCAACGACCAGGTTTCCTTCGGGTCCCATTGCCAGTAGGCGCCCCAGGCCTGCTTGGCCCAGAGCGAACCCGTGATCAGACCAAGGGTGAACAGAGGAAATCCCATGCTCAGGCAGTGATGGTTCAGCTTATCGAGCGTCTCCAAGGAAGGCAGGCGTGAATAGAAGAGGCCAAAGCGCTTCTGCTTGATTTCACGTTCCTGCAGCAGATACATGATGCTGCCGATGCAGGAAAGGGCGAGAAATCCGTTGGCCAACAGGGCGATCGAGGCGTGGACCGGCAGCCACAGGGATTGCAGGGCCGGGGGCAGCGGCAGCATGCTGCGCGATGAAAAAGCCGCCACCAGCATCAGCGCGAGCACGAGCAGACTGACAAAGACGCCAAGGTTTTTCACGGCGTGCCGCCAGCGAAACGACAGATAACAACAGCCCAGAGACCAGGCGAAAAACGAAACCGCCTCGTGATGGCTGGTCAGCGGGGTGTGACCGGTTTCGATGGCCCGGGCGATGAGGTTGGCGGAGTGCAGGATGAAAGCGACCAGGAAAATCGCCCTTCCGGTCTGGCGCAGCGGATTTTTTTGGGTCAGAAAAAAGACCAGATAGGCTGCTGTGGCCAGCAGATAGACGACGACGCAGGTCTGAAAAAGCAGGAAACTCATGGATTCTCCTTGAGCAGCGATTCCGGATCGAAAGGAACCGGGCGGCCCATCACCTTCTCCACATGCCGGCGGACATCGTCCCATCGCCGGTCCCGGAGCCAATCGACGATATCGTCGTGGAGGAGTTGCTGAAACAGCTCTCTGGTCTGGTCGGAGTCGAGTTCCTCGGCCAGGATCTGTTCGCGAAGCAAGGCCGCAAATGCGGTGAGCCAACCGTACTCTTCGCCAAAGAATCGGTCAAGCCGCCGCTTGACCATGGCGGCCACCGCAGGACTTTTGCCGCCGGTGGCGACGCTGATCGCCAAATCGCCCCGGCGAATGGTTGCCGGCACTTGAAAATCGCACAACTCAGGGGCATCGGCGACATTGACCAGCTGACCGGCTGACCGGGCATCGCTGTGCACGGCGCGTTGCACATCAGCGTTATTCGTCGCCGCCAAAACCAGGAAAGCCCCGTCGAGGTCCGCTCGGGCGTACGGCTTGCAGGCCCATTCGATGGCGCGGTGGTCAGCTAGGGTTGCCAATCCCGGCGTCACGGTCGGGCTGACCAGCCTGACTCGGCCGCCAGCCGCCAGGATGCCCCGGACCTTGCGCTCGGCAACCCGTCCTCCACCGACAACCACGCACAACCGTCGACCAATATTGAGTGCAAGAGGATACATCTCGATTCACCGGTCTCTTTCCGATTCAGCCGCCTCTTTCTGCTGGCGCCCCCGTTGCCGCGGTTGGCCCCGCTCAATGACGCGGCTGCAACCGGGTCAGGAGAATGATTTTGTCCTGCTCCAGACTTTTCAGCTTCCGCTGCGAAGCGGCGATGCGATATTCCTGCTCCGCCATTTTCAAGAATGGCCCCAGACTTTGGCGTTTGGCATCATGCGCCAGATAAACTACCCCGCCGGGTTTGAGGGCCTTGCGGAGTATGCCCAACAAGGGCTCGAAAAATTCTTCCCGGAACAGAATCTCGGCTCCGAGAATGACATCGTAGCGCTCCATCTCCGGCGGATTGAGCCAATCGAGCATCGTGAACCGCACATTGGTCACCTTGCTCGCCGCCGCGTTGATGCGCTCGACATCAAGAATCATCTCTTCATAGTCGGAAAGGGTCACAGTATAGCCCGCCGCCGCCGCGGTCAATCCCGGAGCGCCCAAGCCGGCGCCAAGCTCAAGCACGCTGGTCTCCCGCTCGCAGGGCATGCCGGCGATGAACTCGGACAAGACAATGGCCGCTTCCCACAACTTGGTCCAAAACGGGAAGGCGGACACATCCTTCAGCGGATCCTTGCCGCCAAGGATTTGCTCCAAATCGGTGAGTCTCAACAGGTGCAACTGATGCTCCCTGATTCGAAGCGGTTCAAATGCCACTGTATAGCGCGCCTTAATGGTGTTGTACAATGCCCGCTCGCTCTCCGGCAGGGTCTGTAGATCCATTTCCGCTCCTCTGCAAAACCTGATTCGCGCCCGCCAATGGACACATAAAAAAAGAGCGGGCCGACATCATCGACCCGCTCTTTACGTTCTCAGCTGCAAAACTTCAGGCGATCAGCAGCCTTCCAGACCTTTCTTCGCCTTAACGGTCACGGCGTCGCCAGCTTTTACATCAACCTTATCGCAAGTTACAGTCACTTTGTTGCCATCAACACTGTCAACTGTACATTTAGCAGCAAAAACCGCACCTGCACTCAACACAAAAGCCGCAACCATCACTGCAACTCCAACTTTTTTCATGACAGACTCCTTGTTCCATGTGGGATGTCAAAACAAAATAACGCCTCTTGCCAACTATACAATTTAAAGAATGCCGCTCTGGTTGTCAACAGCAAACCACCGGTCCTGCGATGTTCGCTCGTGGTCACAGGACGGATTCGATATCCCGTTCAAGCAGGCCCCGCGCGGTATAGCCCGGATATTTCTTCACCACTTGTCCGTTTTTATTGACCAAAAATGAGGTCGGCAGCGCCGCCACATCGCCGAAATCATGGGTTGTCGATCTGTTCGCCATCAGTACCGGGTAGTTGATGTGAGCCTGGCGCACTAACTGCGCCACCACGTCGCTTCCGCCTTCGTCAATCGCCAGGGCTACCACGGAAAAACCCTGCTGTTGAAATTTGGCCTGCAGCGCGTTCAAGGTCGGGATCTCCTGCAGGCATGGCGGGCACCAGGTTGCGAAAAAGGTGATCAACATGACTTTGCCCTGATAACTTTCGCTGGCGACCATTGAGCCGTCGATTGCCGCCGGCAACGAAAAGGCAGGCATGTTGACGCCCCCCCTTGCTTGCATAGCGCAGGCAAGCAGACACAGACCGATGACCAGTCCTTTGATCGTTTTCATCGTCAACGCCTCAAAAGGCATAAAGAAAAGAATTCAGTTCCCGCGACCACAACCAGGCCCGCTCAATTTTCCCGCAACCGCGATCCTGTTAAAAAAACAGCTGGCCGTACGCACGACAGCCTTCGCGACTGGGCCCCGCATCCTTTTCCAAAACAACGGGGAGATTGTTTTCGTGGCATGCATCCTAGCAAGCGAAACGCCACGACGCAAGCCATGTCCGCCTTTTTCTTGCATCAGGCTGGCCCCATCCTTGAAAACCATTGCGCCCTTACCGTGTTCCGGTTAGATAATTCACGTACTGTTCGTTATGAGCGAAATTCCCTGTTGTCAAACCTCCTCGCCCTTCTGTGCCCATGCTATCGAGAACCGCCTTTTTCTCTGTCTTGTTTCTGCTGCTGCCGCCCGTGTCCGGTTTTTCAGCCGATGTCGTCGACCGTAGCGTTGCCGTTGTCAATAACGACACCATCACCCTCTCGGAGGTCAACGAATTCGGCCAGCCTCTGTTCAAAAAAGTAGCGGACGAAATACCGGCGGACCAACAGGAGGCCGCATTGCAGGAGGTCCGACAGGCGGTCATCGACAAGCTGATCGAAAAAAAACTCCTCCTGCAGGAAGCCAAAAAACTCGGCGTCCAAGTCAGTGACCAGGACGTGGAAAACGCGTTTCAGCGGATAATTGCCAGCAACAAAACCACGGAAGAACAGTTTCGCAAGGAAATCGCCGAAGAAGGGATGAGCGAAAAACAGTACCGCGAAGGATTGCGGGAGCAGATAATGAGCTCGAAACTGGTCAACCACGAGGTGCGCACCAAGGTGGTCATTCCCGAGACCGCTATTCGCGATTACTACAACACTCATTATGTCGCCATGGCCGGCGACGGCGAGTACTATCTCCTCCAGATTGGATGCGCCTGGGGAACCGAAACTAAAAACGGCCTCCCCCTTTTACAGGAAGAGAGCAAGCAGAAGATTGAAAAAGCCCACGCTCTTGCGATGGAAGGGAAGGATTTCAAGGAACTGGCCAAGGAATACTCTGATCTGCCCTCTGCCGCTGACGGCGGCGATCTGGGACATTTCCGCCAAGATGAGATGGCTCCCTTCATCCGTGATGCCGTCATGAATCTCAAGCCCGGTGAGATCAGCCGGATTGTCGAAAACGATAACGCGTACCACTTTTTCAAGCTCGTTCCCCCGCAGCAGCAAAGTCAAGCGGCCGCCAAGGAACCTTTTGACGAGGTCAAGGACCAAATTCGGGAGAAGCTGTACCAGCAGACCCTGGAACAGCGCCTCAAGGATTGGTTGATTTCCATCCGGGAAAAAGCCTACATCAAAATCCTCTAATGCCCCTGCCAGGCCGGATAGACTCCGTTGTTTTAACAAACGGAATGCCGGCTCCTGGCAGGGATTGCTCCCATCCTTTGATCGATTGTATTGCGTATGAGCACTGAGGAGACTTCGCCCCTACTCCCCGCCAAAGAATCGCTTTCGGTGGGCGAGCAGCTTCGGCAAACACGCCAGGCCAAATTGCTGTCCCTGGAGGATGCAGCCGCAGCCACCAGGATCTCGCGGACCAACCTGGAGGCGATTGAGGATATGGATTTTGGACGGCTTCCGGCCGATTCCTTCACCAGGGGCCAGATCACGCTGTACGCCGCCTTCCTGGAGATGGACGGATCCTCGCTCGCCGCCCGCTTTTTCCTTGAACGGGACGGGGGCAAGCGCCCTCAGCTGACGCCCCTGCAGCAAAGCCTGCGCAGGCAGCACCTGACGCCGAAAAAAATGGCGGAGCCGGCCCATGTGTCCTCAGCCACTATCGCCAGCCTCCTCTTCCTGCTCATTGTCTGTTCCTTCACCGCCTTTTGTCTCTACTTTTCCTGGAATCCCTTTGCCTTCCTGACCGACAAGCTCTTCCCTGCCGCCGCCTCCACCACGCCGCTCTTTCATCCAGCCGACCCGGCAACCAGCAACGGCGGTCAGCGCAATAACGTCCAAGTCCAGGCATTTTTCAAGCAAGACTGCCGGGTGCTCGTCACGCTCGACCAGAAGCCCGCCTTTGAGCATACATACCCCAAGGGAGCCAGCGTGCTGTGGGAAGCGGACAAGCGGATGTCGCTTGAATTTTTCCAATCCGGCGGCGCCGATTTGCAGCTGAATGGGGCGCCGATCTCCTTTCCCGCCAGTTCCGGCGGTCGTTATCTGCTCCATCTGCCCCTCTCTCCTCCCCCTTCAACGCCCGCTCAATGACTCTTCGCAGCGCGTGCGGAATCATTCTGCGCGTTGTTGACTTCGGTGAGGCGGACAAACTGGTCACCCTCTACTGCCCTGATCTCGGGCGGATGACGGGCATTGCCAAGGGAGCCAAGAAAAGCAAACGGCGCTTTGTCAACAAGCTCGAAGCATTCACCCTGCTCCGCTTCTTCTACCGGCCGCCGCGTGGCCTGGCAGGATTGGTCCTGATCAGCGAGGCGGAACTGCTGGACGCACACTTGTCGCTTCGCCTCGACTTCCGGCGGTATGCCGCCGCCATGTATCTGGGTGAATTGACGTTGCGGTTTACCAGCGACAATGACCCTGACCAGCGGCTGTACATCCTGCTCAAATGGGCGTTTGCCGCCTTGGACCAGGGGAGGACGCCACAGCAGATCATCACGCTTTTCCACCTGCATCTGCTGGAAGCCGTCGGCTACCGCCCTGAACTGAACCGCTGCGCGGCCTGTCATCAATCGGTTAAGGCGCAACGCAGCTACGCCTTCATGCCAGGCTCGGGTTCGCTCCTGTGCGATACCTGCTCTTTGGGCAAGACCAGCCATGCCCTGCGCCTGTCGGTCCAGACCCTCCGCCTGCTGGCCAGCGCGCAGTCCTTCGAACTCGATCGGCTGTGCCGTCTGCGCTTTTCCCAACAGGCCCTGGTCGAAGCGATGACCGCCCTGCATTATTTTTCTCTCCACCTCCTGCAGCAGGATGTCCACTCGTGGCGGCTGCTCCGCCCGCTGATGAGCGGCCTTCCTCCGATCCAGTCTGCCCCGGATTCGGAGATGCCGGACGCCATCGAACCGAACCGGGCGGGACAGTAGCAAGGCCAGCACCAGGACGAGATCATTCTCATTGTTATTATCAGCAATTAGACAAGATGCCTCTTGACTGTACCGGGGTTTTCATTTAATCATCGCACAATCCGTTGCCGCGCCGGCGCGATTTGCCAACACATTTTTCCGGAAAATCCGGGCAAAGAAATCGCGCTCTGTTTCGTGTTCAAGCCTGCAGTCACCCTATTGCTCATTCCTCAACCCACACACGCCCTATGAACCGTTCCGGCCTGATCATAACCATTCTCATGGGTTGCCTTGCCATTCTCCTATGGAAAGTGGTCAATGCGCCCGACATGGAACCATCCTGGCCTTCGAAAATCCAGGGGTTTTCCTTCTCTCCCTTCCGGGCGGGGCAATCCCCCAGCAAACGGATTTACCCGACCGTCGAGCAGATCGACCGGGATCTCGCCATCCTGGCCGGCGATGTCCACGCGGTGCGTTCCTACACCGTGGAGGATACCCTGGCCGAGATTCCGAGGCTGGCCGCAGCCCGGGGGCTCAACGTCACGCTCGGCGCCTGGATCACCGACGACATCGAGAGAAACGAGCAGGAAATCGCCAAGCTGATCAAGCTGTACCAGGAAAACCACCGCAACATTATCCGCGTGCTGGCGGGCAACGAAGTCATCCTCCGGGGCGAGCAGACCGTGGACCAGATGATCAAGCTTATCGACACGGTCAAGAAATCTGTCTGGGCCCCGGTGAGCATCGCCGAGCCATGGCATGTCTGGCTCCAGCATCCGGAGCTGGTCGAGCATGTCGATTTCATCTCTGTCCATCTCCTTCCCTACTGGGAGGGTATTGCCATAGACGAGGCGGTCGATTACTGCGTGATGCGCTACAACGAACTCAAAGAGCGCTACCCCGGCAAGGAAATCGTCATCTCCGAGATAGGCTGGCCGAGCGGCGGCCGCATCCGCCAGAAGGCCGTGGCGAGTCCGGCCAACCAGGCCAAATTTCTGCGCCGCTTTCTCGATGTGGCAGAAAAGAACAACTATACCTACTACATCATGGAAGCCTTCGACCAGATCTGGAAAAAAGATCTGGAAGGCGAGGCCGGCAGCCTTTGGGGGGTGTACAACGACGAACGCCAGCAGAAATTCGAACTCATCAATCCGGTCATCAACATCCCCCAATGGCGTGGACTGGCGGCCCTCAGCATCGTCTTGGCGGTCTTCCTCCTGCTGTTTTTGTTCCGGGACAGCAGGGGCCTCCTTGATCGGGGCCGAGGCTTTCTCGCCATCATTGCCTATGCCATCACCACCTTTGCCGTATGGTTGGCGTATGACTTCCAGCGGCAATACATGACCCCTTCCACCCTGGTGGTGGGCGTCGTCCTCTTGTTTGCCGCTACCGGCGCCATTTTGGTCATCCTGGCCGAGGCGCATGAATGGGCGGAATCGCTGTGGATCAAAAAATGGCGGCGCCTGCCCCAACCAACTCCGCCCGAAGCGGTGCTCGACGACGCCCTGCCCATGGTTTCGGTCCATGTGCCCGCCTACAACGAACCGCCGGACATGATGATCGAAACGATCAATGCACTGGCCGCCCTCAATTATCCGCGGTTCGAGGTGCTGATCATCGACAACAACACCAAAGACCCGGCTGTCTGGGAGCCGGTTGCCGCCCATTGCCAGACCATGGGGCAGCGCTTCCGCTTCTTCCATGTCGATCCGCTCTCCGGCTTCAAGGCGGGCGCCCTCAATTACGCCCTGCAACGGACGGCCCCCGAAGCCGAGGTGGTGGCGGTGATCGACAGCGACTATATGGTTGACCCCGACTGGCTGCGAACCCTGGTCCCCCAGTTCGCCGACGAGAACATGGCCATCGTCCAAGCGCCCCAGGATTACCGCGACGGTGACGAAAACGCCTTCAAAGCCATGTGTATGGCCGAATACCGCGGTTTCTTCCAGATCGGCATGGTTACCCGCAACGAACGCAACGCCATCATCCAGCACGGCACCATGACCATGGTCCGGCGCCGGGTGCTCGACGAGGTCGGCGGCTGGGCCGAATGGTGCATCACCGAGGATGCGGAGCTGGGGCTGCGCATCTTCGAAAAGGGGTATGCGGCCAGTTATACACCCTACAGCTTTGGCAAGGGGTTGATGCCGGACACCTTCCTCGACTTCAAAAAACAGCGGTTTCGCTGGGCCTACGGCTCGGTGCTCATTCTCCGGCATCACATGATGACCATGTTCGGCCTGGAACCGACCCGGCTCACCCGGGGCCAGCGCTATCACTTCCTGGCCGGATGGCTGCCCTGGTTCGCCGACGGCATCAACATGCTCTTCAACATCCTGGCCTTGGGTTGGTCTTGGGGTATGATCTTCTTCCCCGACTATCTGTCGCCACCGCCCATCGCCTTTGCCTCCCTGCCGGCAGTGCTATTTTTCTTCAAGAGTTTCAAGATGTTCTTTCTCTACCGCTCCAGGGTGACCGCCACCTTGCGGCAGAGTCTGGCGGCGGGACTCGCCGGTCTGGCGCTGTCGCATACCATCGCCCGGGCCATGCTGACCGGGTTCATCACCCGCCGGATAGGATTTTTCCGGACCCCGAAGAATGCGCAGGCCAATGCGATCATCAAGGCCCTAGGCGACGCCCGCGAGGAACTACTGTTCGTCGTCGCCCTGGTTCTGGCGATCATCGGGGTTCTGCTGCGCAAGGACAGCGACATGCTCGACATCCGCATCTGGACCTCGGTGCTGGCCATCCAGGCCATTCCCTATGCGGCCTCGGTGCTCGTGTCCCTGGTCAGCGGCATGCCCAAATTGCCTGCCAAGTTGATCGGCGTGATGGCGCCGTTGAGGGGGTTGGGAGAGAAATGAATCAACGCCACATAAAATGAGCAAAATTGCACATGAGGCTTACTTATCGGATAATGTAGAACTATGTAGAAATACTTAAAAAGTTAGACTATGACGACAGGATGTGATGAACCATAATTTTTTCAATTGGCGCGGATCAGTTCGAGCAATTCCTCGGCGCTGATCCGCGAACTGACATCGGCCCCCTCAAGCAGCGAGTTGGCCAGATCGCGCTTTTCCTGATGGAGGCGCACAATTTTTTCTTCAATGGTATTGGCGGTGACCAGGCGGTAGACGGTCACCGGCCGTTTCTGACCGATCCGGTGCGCCCGGTCGGCGGCCTGATCCTCCACCGCCGGATTCCACCAGGGATCCATGTGGATGACATAGTCGGCGGCGGTCAGATTCAATCCCAGACCGCCGGCCTTCAGGCTGATCAAAAACAGATCCCCCTCTCCTGCCTGAAAACTTTCCACCTGTTCCTGGCGCTCCTTGGTGGGGGTGGCGCCGTCCAGGTATTTGTAGGTAATGTTTCGTTCGTCAAGAAAATGCCGGATCAAGGCCAGATGGCCGGTGAACTGGCTGAAGACCAGGGCCTTGTGCCCGCTGCCCAGCAATTCCTCCACCGTTTCCGCGAAGACCTGGAGCTTGGTTGAGGGAATATCGACTTGTTCGTTGATCAGCCTGGGGTTGCAGCAGGCCCGCCGCAATCGCATGATCTCCGCCAAAATGCGCAGGTGGCGGCCTGTCTTCTCGCCGCTGCCCTCGATATTCTCGATAGCCTGTTGTCGCAGGGCTTCATAAAACCGCATCTCATCGGCCTGCATCTCCACCCGCAGGGTAATCTCGGTCCTCAGCGGCAATTCCTCCAATACCTGCGATTTGATCCGCCGGAGCATGAAGGGCCGGATCAATTTCTTCAGGGTGCGTCTCGCTTCCCGGTCGTGATATCGCTCGATGGGAATGCCGAACCGCCGGTTGAACTGTTTATAAGTGCCAAGCAGGCCGGGGTTGATGAATCCGAACAGATTCCACAACTCCCCGAGATGATTCTCGATGGGCGTGCCGGTGGTGATCAGGCGGAAACGGCCGTCCAGGCGCATTGCCGCCTTGGACCGCTTGGTCGCCGCATTCTTGATCGCCTGAGCCTCGTCCAGCACGATCGCCTGCCACCTGACCTGGCTCAGCAGCTCGATTTCCTGCTGCATCAAGGTATAACTGGTGACCAGCACGTCGAACTTCCCCAAGGCGGGGATGATCTCATCCCGGTTCGACTCGGAAAACATATGAAAGGCAAGCGTCGGTGCAAACCGGTTCACCTCGGCCTCCCAATTCATGCATACCGAGGTGGGGGCCACCACCAGCGACGGTCCGAGGTGCGCCAGGCTGAGGATCACCGCGATCGATTGCAGGGTCTTGCCCAGCCCCATATCGTCAGCCAGGCAGGCGCCAACCCCAAGATGCGCCAGCCGGCTCATCCAGATGAAGCCTTCCTTCTGGTAATCGCGCAGATCCGCCTTCAGGGTCGTGGGGACCTTGGGAGTCAACTGCTGGGCTTCGGCAATGGCCTGCAACCGCTGCCGCCACCCCTGGTCTGCCTTGGTCTGGGCCTGGTGGGTGAGCTCCTCTAGGGCGATGGCCGCCAGCGGATGAATCTTCACTTCCAGCTCGTTGCCCGGCTGGCTGGTTCCGTAGAGGATGAGCTCCTCCAGTCGATTGCGGAACTCTTGGGTCAGGGCCAGAAACTGCCCCTCTCCCATAGGGATGAAGCGGCTTCTGGTCTCTCGAACCTTGTCCAGAAGGGTTTTGAGCTCCATCACCTCGTCCTGATCGATTTTGAGCTGGCCTGAGAGTGAAAACCAATCCTGTTGGCTGGTGCGGATATTCAGGTTCAGTTGGTTAATCCCGGCTTGGCGGCGAACAGCCAGTTTTTCCCTTCCGGCCATTCCAAGATGACCCTGTCCCTGATTTCCTCGATTTCCAGCAGCACCTGCAAACACTCCTCGGGGTCGACCAGATGCCACTCCCGCTTGTTCTCCTGCTCGAAATCGATCGCCAGATCGAGAATGGGACACGATTCCTCGATCTCCCGCGCCTTCTGCTCCTCCAACCTCAGGTTGCGCTTGGTCCGCAACCGTTTACCGTTGACCTCACACACCAAGTTCGCCACGCCGACGCCGGGCTTGAGATAGGGGCCGCCGTCCCCGAACGGCCGGACAAAGAGTTCGATCCTAAACCCGCTGCCATAGGGGATGATGTGCATGCGGGGGGTGGAGTCACTTTCCATCAACTCGGCGGCGATGGCCTCGCCAGGGACTTCGATGGCCGAATGGACGGTCATGAAGGAGGCGATGTTGCCGATGGCATCCAACAACTGGCGGCTGGCGGCAAGAGGAACGAGCAAGCCGTCGCGGCCGGTTATTGCTGCGACCTTCCGGTGTTCCTCCCCAATCCGGACGATGCGGAAGCGGGTGGGCGTCTCGGGCCAGACTGCCACCGATCCTTCGCCGATGTCTTGGAAAAAGTGAATAAAGAGCGACTCGCCCCTCCGTTCGACCACCAGCTCGGGTTCGCCGGCAACGATCTCGACCGGGGTCTGTGGCGAGCGTTTGAGAAACACCAAGGGGTGGCCGACCAGAGCGGGCAAGGCTTTGTCAGGATCGAAGGCATGGCCGCCATTTTTGCCCCCGTTTCCCTCCATGAGGACGAAGGCGGCGCAGATGGCCCGGTCCTGGCTGGTCAGATAGTCGACCTCGCGATCCAGCAGCAGCCGCTGCAGGGCAATGCCCCGTCCCTTGGTCCAACCGCCGGCGGCCGAACGCTTCTGCTCCCTGGGGCTTAATTCCAAAGAGCCGTTTACATGGTCGACCAGCCAGCACAATCGGGTGGAGCGTGCCGGTTCGCGAATCCGGCTGGTTACCTCGATCAACTCCTGCAGGCTTTCCTTCCAGGAGAGGTCGGGTACGATTATGTGGGTCAAGAAACGGCAATTGAGCTGTTCGGCCAGGTCCCGGGCACACTCATGCATGCCCGTCTGGGACGAGTCCAGGTTGGCAAGCAATTCCGCCGATTCCATCGCTATCCAGAGAAAACCGCTCTCAAAGGCCCTATGGTGCAGGCGCAGCAGCATATCCTTGAAATCGGCGGGCACCTCCACCCCCATCCAATACAAGGAAAGCAGGGCGATCAGGGAGGTCAGGCTGCGTTCGTCGGCCGCCAGCTCCTCGGTAAGGACCAACATATCGGGGAGGATTTCGATATTTGACCGGAGCACCGCGTCAAGGAAGTGGAACGGCACTTTCTCGGCGCAGCCGTGCCGGCAGCGCTCCAGTACTGCAGCCACTGCCTCGCGGGCACGATCGCAGTCACCCTTGTCATTGCGGGCCAAGAGGGCAAAAATGCAGAACAGGCCCGTGATACCGAAAAAAAAGCAGGAAGCGTCGCCGGTATATTGCTGTAGATGGTGAAGATCCTTGGCAAAAAACTCCAAGGCCAGACTGGTGTCACCGGCCAGAAAAGCCACCGTTCCCGCAAACCCTGAACCGAGGAAGGAATCGCCGTGCCGCTCCAGCAACAACCGCAGA